>ERZ779843.4-NODE-4-length-313214-cov-23.388464_pt1 | contig 313214 bp, 223 predicted proteins | sample MGYA00511560_ERZ779843 | MGnify/ENA primary metagenome ERZ779843 (study PRJEB29588, sample SAMEA2158062) | human gut metagenome | biome: human gut; feature: human-associated habitat; material: faeces | place: Denmark | collected 2008/2010 ... | reverse complement strand
AAAGTCTGGGCTTTGCGCATAAAAAAAGGTTGTGCCAGCATTTTGACACAACCTCTTTGGTTCATAATATCTTTAAGTCATCGGCAGCGTAAAGTAGAACGTCGTCCCTATTCCTTCTCCTGAACGTACCCAAATACGTCCACCCATCCGTTCCACCAGCATACGAGAAACAGTCAGTCCCAGTCCGGTACCTTGCGCAAAGTTATTAATCTTACCGAAACGTTCAAATATCTTAGCCACCCGATTGGCCGGAATACCGATACCCGTATCTTTGACATAGAATTGTACGACATTTCCCCGAAGCTGATAACCGAAATGAATCTCTCCGGACGGAGTAAATTTAGCTGCATTACTTAACAGGTTCATCAGCACCTGCATGATTCGCATCCTATCTCCGATAACATACAGATTCTTGTCAACATCATCCAACGCCATTTTCACACCCTTATTAACTTTCATTCGGTGCCTTTCATATTCTTCAAGACAGGCTGCATACACATTTACTTTCTCCTTAACAAACCCCAAAGAACCCGCCTCCATAGCAGACAAGTCCAGAATATCATTAAACAGACACAACAGCAATTCCGAATTCTGCTCGATAATGTTGCAGTAATCATCCTTGTCTCCATCATGTCCCGGATCAATAACCAATCTTGAGAATCCTACAATCGCATTCAGAGGCGTGCGGATCTCATGACTCATATTTGCAAGGAATGCCGATTTCAAGCGGTCGGATTCTTCAGCTTTTACACGGGCAGCAGCTAACTCACGCTGTGCATTTTCCCGGCTCGTCACGTCCCGGCACATACACAACAAGTATTTATCTCCCAGTGGACATACCAGATTCTCGTAATGATGCGTCTCACCTTCAAACTGTAACGAATGCTCTCCTATACTGGGGAAACCGGTACGCACCACCTTTTCCATATTAGCACGAATCTTACGATATTCTGATTCCGGCACTATATCCTTCAAGTTAGGATGCGACTTATCTTTACCGGACAGACCTTCCACGTGATTGGTATCAGGAGAAGAAAGTAGTTCTATGTAGTCCAGATTACGATCAAAAACCGTCAACATATCAGGGATAGCCTCCAGTATTTCCTTGCCATATTTCTCACGGAAGCGTTCTGGCTCTTCATCCGGACAAGGATCGGTCGGCAGGGAGCGGCTTGCCAGCTGTTCTTCCAGTTCCCGGATTATCTCCAGCAGTTCTTCTTTCGTTTTATCTTTATAATCCCTCATTTCAAGGCAGATATGTTGTAGAGTGTCATTTTCGGGGAGCAAATATAGCATATCTTTTCAATTATATCAACACATATTGCAGGCTTTTATTTAAAAAAAACCAATAGCTTTTGTCCTACTAATCAGAATGTTCTATCTTTGCATCACTTTTTATTTTAAATCATTGATAGATATGTCTAAAGAATTATTCTCTACTCTGCCCTACAAGGTGGCAGACATTACGCTTGCCGACTTCGGTCGCAAGGAAATCGATCTGGCAGAACAAGAAATGCCCGGCCTTATGGCTCTTCGCGAAAAGTATGGAGAAACAAAACCGTTGAAAGGCGCTCGTATCATGGGTTCTCTGCACATGACCATCCAGACAGCGGTACTAATTGAAACCCTCGTGGCACTGGGTGCCGAAGTACGCTGGTGCTCATGCAACATATATTCGACTCAAGACCATGCCGCAGCTGCTATTGCCGCAAGTGGAGTACCTGTATTTGCCTGGAAAGGCGAAACGTTGGCCGACTACTGGTGGTGTACGCTTCAGGCACTGAACTTCCCCGGCGGTAAAGGTCCTACGGTAATCGTTGACGATGGCGGTGACGCTACCATGATGATACATGTGGGATATGAAGCCGAAAGCAATGCTTCTATCCTGGACAAAGAAGTCCATGCAGAAGATGAAATAGAACTGAATGCAATTCTGAAGTGCGTACTGGCTGCAGATCCTACTCGCTGGCAACGTGTAGCAGCCGAAGTACGTGGTGTTTCTGAAGAAACGACTACAGGCGTACATCGTCTGTATCAGATGCAGGAAGAAGGTAAATTGCTGTTCCCGGCATTCAATGTAAACGACTCTGTAACGAAATCCAAATTCGATAACCTTTACGGCTGCCGCGAATCTTTAGCCGATGGTATCAAGCGTGCTACGGATGTAATGATTGCCGGTAAGGTAGTGGTAGTCTGCGGATATGGTGATGTAGGTAAGGGGTGTTCACATTCCATGCGTTCATACGGTGCCCGAGTACTGGTTACGGAAGTAGACCCGATTTGTGCTCTGCAAGCCGCTATGGAAGGCTTTGAGGTAGTAACCATGGAAGAAGCCTGCACACAAGGCAATATCTTTGTTACCACAACAGGCAACATCGACATTATCCGTATCGACCACATGACGCAGATGAAGGACCAAGCTATTGTCTGCAACATCGGTCACTTCGACAATGAAATCCAGGTGGATGCTCTTAAACATTATCCTGGTATCAAATGCGTTAACATCAAGCCACAGGTAGACCGCTATTATTTCCCTGACGGACACAGCATTATTCTGTTAGCTGATGGTCGTCTGGTAAACTTGGGTTGTGCCACCGGACATCCGTCATTCGTTATGAGTAACTCATTCACCAACCAAACATTGGCTCAGATCGAGTTGTTCAACAAGAAATACGAAACCGGTGTTTACCGCCTGCCTAAGCACCTCGATGAAGAAGTAGCACGCCTGCACCTTGAGAAAATCGGTGTAAAGCTAACAAAGCTTACTCCCGAACAAGCTGCCTATATAGGCGTGAATGTAGACGGACCGTATAAGGCCGAACACTATCGTTATTAACGAAGTTGAGAGTTGAGAGTTTACTGCACTATAATGCTGCATAGTAACTCTCAACTCTCAACTTCATAAAAACTCCGTTTTTATGAAAAAGCTCCTCCCTGACCTCCTGGTCATCTTTATGTTTGCAGTACTTTCATTCGCCTATTTCTTCCCGGCGGATATAGAAAACCGCATTCTTTTTCAACATGACACGGCTGCCGGTGCAGGTGCCGGACAAGAAGCGACTCAATATCGCGAAGAAACTGGTGAGTATACACGCTGGACTAACTCTCTGTTCGGTGGTATGCCGACTTATCAGATAGCCCCCAGCTACGAGTCAACCCAACCGTTGACCTGGGTACAGAAGGTCTACCAACTATTTTTGCCTACGTATGTCAACCTGACATTTATCCTGATGCTGGGCTTTTTCATCTTGTTGCGTGCATTCGGTATACCTACATGGTTGGCAGGATTAGGTGGATTAATGTGGGCATTCTCATCCTACTTCTTCATTCTGATATCTGCCGGACACATCTGGAAGTTTATCACGCTGGCTTATATACCACCTACAATAGCAGGTATCGTACTGGCTTACCGGGGTAAATATCTGGCAGGAGGCATTATTACAGCACTGTTCATTGCCCTGCAAATTCTGTCGAACCATGTACAGATGAGTTATTACTTCCTATTTGTCATCCTCTTCATTGTAGGAGCCTACTTTGAAGATGCATGGCGCAACAAGACCTTGCCGCAATTCTTCAAGGCAAGCGGTGTGCTTGTTGTAGCTGCGCTGATTGGTATATCCGTCAATCTGTCGAACCTGTATCACACTTATGAATACAGCAAAGAAACCATGCGCGGCAAAAGCGAGCTCGTCGAAACCGGTGACGCCGCCAAACAGACCAGTAGCGGACTGGACCGTGACTATATCACCCAATGGAGTTATGGTATCGGCGAAACCTGGACCTTATTAGTACCCAACTTTAAAGGTGGTGCTTCCGTTCCCCTCGCCCTGAATGAAACAGCCATGGAAAAAGCCAATCCGACCTATGCCGGACTCTACCAGCAACTGTCCCAATACTTTGGTAACCAGCCTATGACGTCAGGTCCTGTATATGTAGGTGCTTTTGTACTATTCCTTTTCATTCTAGGCTGCTTCATCGTCAAAGGTCCATTGAAATGGGCATTAATCGGAGCCACATTCTTCTCCATTGTTCTTTCATGGGGTAAGAACTTCATGCCACTGACAGATTTCTTCATTGATTATATACCCATGTATAGTAAATTCCGTGCAGTATCATCTATCCTCGTTATTGCTGAATTTACAATTCCACTACTGGCTATCTTTGCTCTGAAAAAGATTCTGGACGAACCGGAGGTATTGAAAAAGAAGATAAAGTTTGTTGGTATCAGTCTGGCACTGACTGCCGGTGTAGCTTTGATATTAGCCGTGATTCCAGGAGCTTTCAGTTCAACTTTCGTCCCCGCACAGGAAGCGCAGATGTTGCAGAATGCAGTCAATCAGCAAATGATTCCTGCAAACGAGCTATCCGGTATCCTTTCCAATCTGGCAGAAATGCGTGCTGCAATGGTAAGCGCCGACGCACTGCGTAGCTTCATTATCATTGTAATTGGCTGTGTGTTGCTGTGGCTTTACTATAGCGGAAAACTAAGAAAGTCATTCGTAATTGCCGGCATCGCTATTCTCTGTGTAGTAGATATGTGGAGTGTCAACAAGCGTTATCTGCACGATGATCAATTCGTTCCCCGTTCTGCCCAGGTTGACACCTTTAAGAAAACGCAAGCTGATGAAATCATCCTCCAAGACACTGACCCGAATTACCGCGTATTAAGCTTTTCCGGAGATGCATTCAGCGAGAATAAAACTTCTTACTGGCACAAGAGCGTAGGTGGATATCATGCAGCCAAACTGAGACGTTATCAGGAAATGATAGATCGTCATATTTCCCCCGAAATGCAGGCCGCCTATCGGACTATCGCTACCGCAGGTGGTGAGATGGACAGTGTGGATGCTTCCAAGTTCCGCGTTCTGAATATGCTGAACACGAAGTATTTCATCCTCCCTGCCGGGCAAGGACAGACAGTTCCTATCGAGAATCCATACGCTTACGGCAATGCCTGGTTCGTCAACAATGTGGAGTACGTGGACAATGCCAACCAGGAAATTGATGCCCTGAACACCATATTGCCAACAGAGACTGCCGTAGTAGATGCTCGTTTCAAAGATATTCTGAAAGGTATTACCACTGCCAATAAAGACAGTCTTTCCAGCGTGCGTCTGACAAGCTACGAACCGAACCGTCTGGTTTATGAAACGAATAACTCTACAGACGGCGTCATCGTATTCTCCGAAATCTATTACCCGGACGGCTGGATAGCCACCATTGACGGAGAGCCTGCCGACATTGCCCGTGCAGACTATATCTTACGTTCTATGTACGTCCCTGCCGGAAAGCATACCATCGAAATGCGTTTTGATCCGAAGAGCTTGCATGTAACAGAAGGCATCGCTTATGCAGCACTGGCTCTGATGGTGATAGGTATTATGATAATGGTGATTGTATATAGAAAGAAGCTGAGTTCACGCTAACTGTCCATAAAAAGGGCACAAGGTTATATCAGAAATCACCACAGATTACACAGATTCACACAGATTAAAGGAAAATGTTTTTCATATAGATAATCTATGCGAATCCGTGTAATCCGTAGTGAAAAATCAGTATTGAGAACTCAATAAATCAAATCCAATCATAGCTTAACCGATTTCTTCTTCCCACCATATGAAACCGATTTCGTAAATTTCGTCGACTGAATACTCCCTGTTCCATTCTCCTTATCCACTACAACTATATTGAACTTACGTGATTTCAACATACCGGGAAAAGTACCTTCCCGATCTGCGATATTCAACGTCCGGTTTGCATCATCCCAAGTAAACTTAATGGTTGAATAAGCACCTTTTTCATAGTTATAATTATCGTTTTCATCTTCATACAGCACAAATTCGCCATCAGCTCCGGGATAAATGCGTATCTCCAGATTATTCCATTTCTTCTCCGTAGAATACTGTACTTTCGGCCCAAAAGGAACAATGGAACCCGCACGTACATACAATGGAATAATATCGATAGGAACCTCTTTGGTAACCACCTGTCCACCATTCAATGCTTCTCCCGTCCAGAAGTCAAACCATTTGGTTCCCTTCGGAAGATAAACATCCTGTGTTCCTGTCTTGCTAAAATCTTCATACGGATCTTTCCACTGTTCCTTATCAGAGAATACATACATATTCCTAGTTACAGGAGTCACAAGAAATGCCTTTCCGAACATATACTGATTACTGATAGTGTGTACTTTCTGATCTTCGTTGAAGTCCATGAACAAGGCGCGAAGGAAAGAACCTGCATTATCAGTCACCTGCCATCCTGTTGAATACAGATATGGCAGCAATGCATAGCGCAGATTTATGTATTTCTCTTCCGAATCATACACCCAGTCACCCTTTTTGCCCAGATTGTAGATTTCCTTTTTCACACCACTTCCATGCGAACGCTGCATGGGCAGGAATGTACCATACTGAAACCAACGGGTATACAGTTCATGATAGGCTTTATTTTCAGCTCCACCATGATAAGGCCAGGCAAAGAATCCACCTATATCCGTATTCCAGTAAGGTATTCCCGATAGAGAGAAGTTCAAACCTGTAGGAATCTGCTTACGGAATGTTTCCCAATTACACATTACATCACCCGACCAGGTATTCGCCGCATAACGCTGTTGTCCGGCAAATGCACAACGAGTCAGCAGATACACGCGTTTATTAGAGGTTACGGCACGCTGATGCTCATAAACTCCCTTATTACTCATCAGCGGGAAAGCATTTACTACACTACGATAAGTTCCCATCGCTGTCGGAATATCGAAATCTCTCTCCTGAACATCCAGATGGTCAGGTTCCGTTGAATCTGTCCACCAGGCATCAATTCCTTTACTGAACAGTCCTTTATTCAAGTGCTCCCAATAAATATCACGTGCTTTTTCATTATAAGCATCATAAGCTTTCACTCCCCCGTCCGCAGGCCATGTCTTGAAATTGAATAGAGCATTGATTTTCTCCAAGTCCTTGTACGGATTCGTATCCGGCCCGAATGAAGCCCATATGGAGATCATAATCTTCGCATTTTTCTTCTTCACATGATCAATCATCTTCTGAGGATCAGGGAACTCCGGATTATCGAAATTCATAGAGTTCCAGTTAGAGTTCGGTCCCCAATATTGCCAGTCCTGAACAATTCCATCCAAAGGAATTCCCAGTTCACGGTATTTATCTACAACTTCCATTGTTTCCTGTTGTGATTTGTAACGCTCACGCGATTGCCAGAAACCGAATGTCCACAACGGATACATAGGCGCTTGTCCTGTTAAGTCACGTATCTGCGCTATCACACCATCGGCGTTACCGCCATACATGAAGTAATAGTCCATACATTCTCCCACTTCCGAATCAAAGGACATCTCCTGCGGATTATCTGTATAAGTGGTCGGAGAATAATTATCCCAGAACATTCCATACCCCTTCGTCGACTGAATGATTGGAACACTGGCATGCAATGCACGCTGACGCATGAAATGTTTATGATTGCGCTGATTCAGATCATCAACCTGTTGCTGTCCCAGACCATAGATAGCCTCATCCTTATCCAGCAAAAAGGCCTGACGCACACTAAAAGTCTGATTTCCCGCATCATTGAACGGAGTAAACTGAGCACCATAATCTTTCTCGGTAAACAATGCCTTTCCTTGCTTGTCAAAAAAAGAAATCCGTCCGGTCTCCACATTGAAATCAACGCGTACAGCATTGCTTTTCAGGGAAACGGTTTCTCCTTTCTTCTCGGTCGTTACAGACATGCTTTCAGGACTCTTAACCACAGAAAGGCTTTTCTTTTTAAAGCTACGTCCTTCGGGTGCCTTCACCACACGTACAATTCCAGGGCTGATAAATTGGATCTCAATATCCATTCCCTGCGTAGTACCCGTTATTCCCTGCTTGGTTTGCCGGAAAATCTGTGCCTCGACAGGTAAGATCGACAAGAAAGCCGCAGCCACCAGCATACTACTGATTTTTGAATAAAACTTCATGTTCATGGTTTCTTTTTTACTTGTTTATATTATGAATTACCTAATGAAAATAATCTATCTCAGTTGAGTGACCTCGGAAAATATATAATCATTTCCTTGCCGTGCCTTAACCCCGACTCTTGCATATAAAAACTTAGCAGCATCAGTCACTCCATTATCACTCAGGTCGAAAGTGAATTCATGCTCACCCGGAGTCAGATTGGTGAATGACTTCTCCGCTATCTTCGCGACATTATCCACCAGCTTCGTTTTGGATATATAGATCACCGCCCTGTCAATGGAAGCTGTCTCAACCACCTGGTTTATCTTGCATTTCACTTTTACCACCTTATTCTGAAAATCAATCTCAGTATCCTTGATAAGGAAATAAGGAGTAACCTCAACATCCAATATCTGATTACCTTTGATGTTTACTTCAATCGTATCCTTCCGGGGAATCCAAGGGCCTCTATCCTGCCTCAACACAATCTTATAGAAGCCATTATACATCAAAGAATTAAATTCTCCATCAGAGTTAACAAACAAATTGATGGCTCCCCGATCTTCATACTCAGGTCCTTCCTGATAGGCATACATCATGCAATCATTGTCATAGGCAGTCCCTCTTAATTGTAGTGCTTCACCTTCATAGACAAACCTACCCTTAAACTCACTTTTAGGCTCATCGAAGTTATCCAGCTCGCAACCGGTTACCAGAAACAAGCCAAGAATTAATATAAGGCTATTGATATTCTTCATTTTATTTAATCTAATCGTTAGTTACTATATTACTGTAATGGGTTCTTAACCAGCTTCGGATTCTTGTTAATCCAGCCATCATCAATCGAACCGTAATAACACCGCATGGTGAAGTTCCTTGCATTCGGCGCCATATAAGATCTGCTTTTCTCGAAAGCCCACTTACCATCATATGGCGAATCGGGTGCATACACCTTATAGGGGAAAAGGGAATACATCTGCGCAGTCGGACTGTCAATGACTCCATTCCATACAGTATGGGCAAGCCTCCAACGTCTCAAGTCCCACCAACGATGATCTTCAAAAGCAAACTCAACCCTATACTCATTCACTATGTGCTCAAAAGTGATCGTGGATTCCGTTAATTCTTTAATTCCACCACGAGCACGAACTCTGTTTATATATTCGACGGCCTTCACCTTGTTTGTTCCCCCTAATTCATAAGCTGCTTCCGCTGCAATCAGTAAAGCCTCTGCGAAGCGGAAACGGGGATACCACATCTCACTATTCTGCGTATCCGATCCTGCATTGGCGGCTTCATCCAGGAATTTACGTACCAAGAAACCGGTCTTATTAAACCTGTCGCCTGCCGTTGCCAATGGTCCGTCCAGTGCAGTGATTAGCTGCCCGTCTTCAGTGGTTGCACCTAAAGAGCTGATCTTTGTTTTCCATTGGCTCGGATTCTCTGTATCTTTAATCAACAAACCAGCTTGTAGAGCCACCGGCTCACTTCTATAAAGTGCATTAGGCCATATCACAGTTCCCCACAATCGGGCATCTTTCATTTCGAAAGGCTCTTCCGGATTATCATAGAACACAAAGTTACCATTAGCATCATGCGTCTTTATCTCGGCGTTGCTTCCATCCCTGTTTTCAAAAGATTCCACTAAATTGAGAAGTGCTCCCAGGGCATTTCCCTGTATTCCATCTTTCAAAGAGAAAGGCATACACCAGGCTGTGAAGTTAGTCGTCACCTTATCCGCCACAGATCTGTCCAAAGCCCAAATAACTTCTTTATTATTCGATTTCTGGCATACAGCCTTATAAAAGCTCAATCCTAAATCCTGAGGATCGGAAATCTGCAATTCATAAGGACTGTTTTCTATAACTTCCTCAGCAGCAGCCAATGCAGTCTCATAGTATTTAGTAGCCAAATCAGCCGGAATACCGACTTCTCCATTATTTGTCTTCAGAGTCGGAGTAATCTTATTACCATAATTTGCAATGGATCCTGCATACACGGCAGCACGTGCCTTCAACATTAAAGCCGCCCATTTATTGGCCCGGGCAGAATTTATAGTCGTTTGTTCGGTCAGCTGGCGGGCAATTTCATCACATTCGCTGATTACATAATCATAGATTCCCGCCTCTGTGGAACGTGGCACCTGATAGGTTTCCACATCTATTCCCGATTCATAATTAAACACCTGGTCTCCAACAAGCGGCATACCGCCCAAAGTACGGGCCATATGGAAATAATGCCAGGCACGCAGGAAACGAGCCTCTCCTTCAAAAGCCTTTTTTTCACTTTCCTGAAGTGCACTACTGCCCCTGACACCCTGTAAAAACAAGTTTACTCGGCGGACAAAGTCATAATCACGGACTCTCCATGAGTTCCGGTCATACTCCGTAAATATCACCCACGGACTTCCATAGCATTTATTAGCTTCGTCCAACTGGTCGTAACTCCCAAAATCCCCATTATTCTGTCCCCAGTTTACTTTGCCATACAAATTTGAAAGTACAGATAATACAAGCTCCTTATCTTCATAAATCATACTCTCAGGTATCACATTTTCAGGTTCCTGATCCAAAAAGGATTCCGAACAACCGGCAGCCCCCATTAAGAAAAGGGCGGATATGATTATCAATTTTATTTTTGTCATCTTGATGCGTATAAAGGTTATTAAAAATCAACGGAAAAACCAAAGTTCACTACTTTCATATTCGGATAGGCCATACCGTTCTCCGCCGTAATTTCAGGATCGATATCAATATCAATATTCTTCAGAGCGAACAGGTTTTGCCCTGAAACATAGAAACGGCAACGGGAAATCCCGACTTTTGAAGTCCACTTTTGAGGTAGAGTATAACCTATCTCCACATTTCTCATCTTCAGATAAGTCATATTGGTATACCAGAAATCACTGGGCCAATGTGTGCAGTCACTATTATTCCGGGTACGTAGAGCCAACGGGTATTTGCCGATATTAAAACCACTGTCAGCATCCCAGATATCCACAAGTCTGGTTGAGTTATCCCAAAGGTATTGAGAGAGATTCTTATTAGGATCGAAATATCTCAGGAATCCCTGTTGAACATATGTATAGGCTGTTGCTCCTACAAAATCTGCACGGAAATCAATTCCCTTCCAATCCAGAGCCAGATTAAATGCAAAGTTCACCCACGGTGTTCCTCCTTTACGATAGCCTATCGGACGCCAGTCGGCATCATTAATCAAACCGTCACCATTCATATCCTTATATTTGGCATCACCCGGTTTCAACGTAATATTTCCCTGATGGTCCTGGTCAACAGGATGGTTTGCAATCTCCTCCCAACTCTGGAATTGTCCATCCGAAACAAGTGAGAACTCCACATCCGTATAACGTCCCTTTATATTTCCTGCCTGATAACGGAACTTTTGCCATTCACTGGAGAATCTAGGCTTGTATCGGTCTCCCACATACCAGCGTGAATAAGTAACGTTACCTCCTACCATATAATTCACATCTCCGATTCGGTCCCTCCAATTCACAGAGGCGTCGAATCCCCTGGCATAATTAGAGTTCAGGTTTTCCTGAGGCAGTGAGAATCCCACTTCTTCCGGAATCTGCACATCATAACGGCTTGCCAGCAATCCGGTCTGATCTCTGTTGAAATAGTCAAAAGAAGCATTCAGGCGATTATCCAGGAACCCCAGGTCAATGCCGATATTCAGTATCTTAGATTTACCCCATGTAATATTATCGGTAGCCAATCCTGTAACAGTACTGCCTGTAACCAGTCCTCCATCGATCACAGCACCACCACTATTATAATTATAGCCTACAATATGACTTAAGGCCGTACCCAATTCTTCACCTAATACACCATACGAAGCACGGATTTTCAGATTGGTGATATTGTCTTTCAGGAAATCGACATCCTGCCAGAACTTCTCTTCCGTAACCCGATAACCGATAGAAGCCGACGGGAAGAATCCCCAACGTTTACCCCGTTTATAACGATAAGAGCCATCATATCTGCCGGATAATTCTATGATGTACTTATTTGCGTAGTCGTAGTTCAGGCGACCTATATATCCCATACGTGTCTGCGGGTTACCAATGCCATCGGTAAAATTAGACAGACTAGTTTTATCGATATAAGGGATTCCATTTGCCGGAGGATTTCCCAATGCATACATTCTTGGATAAGTGCCTTTCTTTGCCTCAAAGCCCACAACGGCATTTACATGATGGAGTGCAAACGTATTTTCATACGACAACTGAATATTGGAAGTCAGTTCTTCTTTCATCTCCATACTTCTTTCCGTATAACGTGCCGTACCTGTTTCCACTACATTGTAGACATCACTCTCTTTGTCATACTCATAGAATTTATAGGAGTATTCCCGGTTCGACTGTCTTCTGTTTGCCAGCCAATAGCTGAACAGTCCTCTTGCTTTCAGACCTTTCAGTATTTCATATTCGGCAGTACCGTTAATCTGAATAACCTTCCACTGATCCTTATAACTGCCTGCATGTTCGTAATTCATCCATCCGAAACTGTCTTGTGCCCAAGGTGCCGATATAGCCGGATACTTAGGATTATTATTGGCATAAGGCTTTTTAGTCGGCAGGTTATTATAAGCTCCATAGATAGGCAGATTGTAGTCGTCCCCCGGCAACCCCGGATTATCGGTAGTCTCTATGCGTCCGTTGATTGCTACACCGACTTTGAACCTGTTCGTAATATCAATGTCGATATTAGACTGCATATTGGTTCTGTTGAAGCCCTTAAAACCTCTGATATTCCCTTCCTGATCGATATGTCCCAAGCTCAGGTAATATCTGACTTTCTCCGTGCCACCGGATACATTTGCATTTACATAAGACTGCGGCGCACTCACCCAAATGTACTTATACCAGTCGAAAGAAGTATGGTCTTCGTCAACCTTATCCACCCATTTCTGGTACTCTTCTTTCGTAACGGTTCTCGGAGTTCCATTTATAGTTTCAGTCTGTATGATAGCCGCCAGATAATCTTCTGCCGAAGCGGGTTTTGGATAGTTGGAAGGTAACTGCCATCCATAATACCCATTCACATTGACCTTCAACTTTTGATTCTTCTGTCCTCTTTTGGTAGTAATTACCACTACACCATTAGCGGCCTGCATACCATAAATAGCCGCCGAAGCATCTTTCAGTACGGAAACAGATTCGATATCATTGAAGTCCAGGTTATTCAGGTTACCGGAATCTTTCTGCACACCGTCAATAATGATTAAGGGTGTTCCCATGTTTCTGATCTGGATATTGGGAGCGGCACCCGGACGTCCGTTATCCTGACGGAAGTTTACACCGGGGAGCTTACCTACCAGTGCACCTGTAGCCGTTACCGACTTTGCATGTGCCAATTCCTGTGCACCCACAGAAGAAATTGCACCCGTAACGGAAGCCTTCTTCTGGGCAAGTCCAAAACCGGTGACTACCACTTCATCCAGCAACATACTATTTTCTTTCAGCGTCACAACAATATTGTTTTTACCGGACACCGGAACTGTTTGGGTGATATATCCTATAAAAGAGATAGTCAGGACATCATTAGAACGAACCGACAGATTAAAATTACCTTCCACATCGGTTATTGTACCATTCTTACTTTTCTGAGCAACTACACTGGCTCCTATCACAGCTTCCCCCTGATCATCCACAACAGTTCCGCTGATATTTATATTATTCTGTGCAGCCACATGAACAAAACTCAGAAGGACAATCAGTGAAAGTATCAGCTTCTTAAGATTCGATTCCGGTAAACGATACCGGTAGTTTGGTGTTAAAAACAGATTATGATTTTTCATGCATTAAATGATTCATAAAACGATTAATTAATTGAAGTTAGAAATAAAGGTAAAAAACATGATACGACTTTTAAGGTGCATTTTCCATGGCAATTGATTTATGAGTTAATACTCGGTTATTTCAATTGCAAAAGTACCGGGAAGACGACTCTGAGTAGGGGTCAGCTCGTTGCTTTTTAAGGTACATTTCGTTGTTTTCAAAGGAAAAATGCACAGTAGGCAAGGTTTTTACCTGAATCTTGCCACCATGATGGCAAGGGTTTGCCAACTAACTGGCAAAAACCGGCATGCAATAAGATACGACTAATTACACTAATTGGGATGGAAATGAATCAACTCTCCCCAGTCATATTAGTCTTATATTGGGAAGGCGTTACACCAAACGCCTGTTTGAAGTACTTTGTGAAATATTTAGGAGTATTGAAACCAACCATATCAGCCACTTCACCTACCTGATATCCCTTATTCAGTAATTGAGCAGCATGCTTCAAACGAATGGAACGGATAAAATCAGAAGGAGTCTGGCCGGCAATAGCATTCAATTTACGATATAGTACCGTACGCTCCATCCCAACATCAGCACTCAGCTTCTCTACTGAATATTCGGGATTATCTATATTCTTTTGAATCAATGCGCAGACCTTCTCTATAAACTGTTCATCAATAGAAGTGATGGTAACCTCTCCCGGATTAATATTTATTCCCTGTGAAAAAGATTTCTGACGGGCTTTCTCTTCGTTTATCAGTTTCTGTATTCTCAATAGCAGAATATCCAGATTAAACGGTTTGGATATATATTCATCCGCACCGGATTCGTACCCGAACAATTTACTTTCGTCCGTAGAACGGGCAGTCAGTAATATGACAGGGATATGTGACACCTGTATATTGGACTTGATGCGTTTACATAACTCAAGTCCATCCACTTTCGGCATCATAATATCACTGATTATCAAATCGGGGAACTTTGTAGTGGCAATCCGTTCTCCTTCTTCCCCATCACCGGCTTCCAATACATTGTATTTCTTGGAAAGCAGTTCAAACATGTAATGCCGAAATTCTTTGTTATCTTCCACCAAAAGTATAGTGTACTCTTTATCCGTTTGCAGATCCTGATCACTTTCCGCATCAGGGTTCAATTCATCCCCGATGAAAGTATCTTCCTCTTTCGGTAAATCCGTATCCACTTCTACATCAGTACGCACAGGTAGATATACAGTAAACAAACTGCCTTTATTTACTTCACTCTCCACCTCTATCTTTCCGGAATGCAACTCTACATACTCTTTCACCAGATGAAGGCCAATTCCACTACCTATTTTATCTTCCTCCTCTTTCACCTGATAGAAACGTTCAAAAATATGGGAAAGATTCTTTCGTGGAATCCCTGCTCCGGTATCTTTCACGCAAAGACGGAAATACTGTACCCCGTCCGGTTCCTTACAGGTATCGAGAGTTATCGTCACCATACCTCCTGCCGGTGTGAACTTGAATGCATTAGACAATAGATTATTCAGTACCTTTTGTATCTTCTCACGGTCGAAACTTATATATAAATCTTCTGCAATCTTATCATCTATCTCAAAAGAAATCTCTTTTTCCTGAGCCAGATAATCAAAAGAGGACTTTATCGAAGACACAAACTCCGCTATATTCCCCTTAACAAGAAACAGCTTCTCTCCATGAACCTCCAAACGCCTGAAGTCCAGCAATTGATTGACGAGGTTCAACAGTTCTTTGGAATTACGGTAAATGGATTGTAATCTCTTCTTCAGGGCTATGTCGCCGACTTCCTTAATAAGAGATTCCAATGGGGTTATGATCAGAGTCAGCGGTGTGCGGAATTCATGGCTTATATTGGTAAAGAAGCGGAATTTCATTTGATTCAGTTCTTCTTCCTGAGCTTTTTGCAACTTCCTCTTATTCATTCGCAAATAACTGGAAAGGGCCCAATATATGGAAAGGGCAATCAACAGGCAATAAATGAAATAAGCCAAAGGAGTTTTCCAATACGGGTCCTTTACAATGATTTGTATAGTTGCACAACTGCTTCCCCACTGCTTACTGTTGTTTGCCGCATATACTTCCAGATCATACGTACCCGAAGGAAGATTGGCATAAGAGGCAGTTCCTGTCCCTGTGGGAGAAACTATTTCATGCCACTCCTTATCCAACCCCTTCAGCCGGTAGCGATAGTGAGTCTGTGATCTATTGACATAATTCAGTGCAGAGAAATCAAACGATACAAAGTTCTGGTCATAATTCAAGATAATCTTTTGAGTTGCGCTTACAGGCTCTCTCAATAGTATATTGCCATCATACGCCTTATCCATCTCCACCTTTTTCCCAAAAAGATGAAAGCTCACGAAGAGAGGCTTCATATCCTGTTTTACCGGAGGCAGTTTATTAATTCGGAATTCGTTGAAACCATCAATTCCTCCCATCAGAATCACATCATCCTTCGTTACATATACGGATCTTTCCAGGAATTCCCGTTCTATCACTCCATCACTATGGTTAAAGTTGGAGAAAGAGTATTCTGTTCTTCCTCCTTCCTGAACTACATTCACACAAGATATTCCATAAGAAGTGGTAATCCACATCACGTGGTGACGATCTTCGGATATTGCCTGTATACTATTGTTTACCAGACCATTCTCCATATAAAACATCCTGATCTCTTCATTCTTTGGATTCCAGACTATCAGGCCATCCTGTGTGGCAAGCCAAATCAGGTTACGGCTATCTACGTACAAATCAGAATAACGATGGATATCATAGAAATCTTGCCAAGCCTTTTTATCTTTAAACACCGGTGCAGTCAGAACCTGATTTTTATAATCATAGGTAAACAGTCCTAAATTGCAGATTCCTATCAGCATACCCTCTTTATAATTCCTGATCTGCGAAACGGAGTTGATTTGTCGTCCTTCACTTTCTGCTATCTTCTTAAGTTCTCCGGTATCAGGAATCAAAAGACACAGGCCATCTATATATGAACAGATATACAGGTTCTTATCCGGTGCTTCAAATACCTTCGCCACATCACGTACAGGATAACTTCTGCTCTTTCCATTCTGAATACAGAATAATGCCTCAACCGATGAAAGCCATATCCGCTGCCGGCTATCTTTAGTTAACCCATTGCATCGTAAATTGCGGGGTAATCCTGCCTCAACAGACAATTTGCTCTCAGATAAAGAGTACCGTAAAAGTCCCTGGCGGGTACCTACCAAGATTTCGCCATGAGTATCTTCTACAAAACACGACACACTAACTTCCCCATTCTGATCAATATTAGGGAAGAACACTTTACCTATATTTTTGAATTTAAAGCGGTTAGGATGGTAATAACATATTCCCCTGTCCAAAGTCCCGATCCAAGTTCCTCCCTGATTATCATTAAAGACTGTGCTGACTTCCGTTTTTATCTCTTTACCATCTACAAATTCCAGCGTAGGGATAAATTGTTTGTTTTGCAGCTTTTCATCACATACCCACAGGCCAGCCTGACTGGTTATCCATATATCGTGTTCTTTACCTACAGAAAGCACATTCAGCCTATATTCAGTCTCTAATATCACTTCCCACTTACGCAGTTCAATATCAAACCGTAAAGCTTCAGTCTTTCGCCCATTCATCAAATAGTACAAGTACTTTCCCCGAGGGACAACCAACAGGGTAGCAGACCTATCCTGCTTTTCAACCAGTGCATATTCCCGGTATAATTCTCTGGATGTTTCCAGATCATAACAGACCATGAGGCTTGAATTGTAGAACAAGAAAACTTGCCGGTTTACTACCGCAATATCCAGAAGCCTGTCACGTACATCTCCGTTCGTTGAAACATCCTTCAGAAACTCAACTGTCTTTCCCCCGGCATAATCCCTGTACAAGAGTACATCATCATCCGTCAGCATCCAATAATTACCTGACTCATCTACAAAGAAGTTCACTAGCGTCCCCTTTACACCATAAGACTTAAACAGATCGTCCAAATGCTGTTCAAAGCATTCTTCATTGATGTTGATGGCCATTAGTTTATACCAGTCTTTGATATAAATATAGTCCTCATTCACATAAATGCGATGATGCCCAACATAGTCATTAAGAGGAATTATGTTACTTTTATTATAATGAAAATATTGAAAAGAAGTTCCATCGTAGATGCTAACGATCTCATTGGCATTGATTGCAATGCGCCCATCCCGCAATTGAATGATATTGCGGACTCTGTTACCCGAAAGTCCGTCACTGCAATCAATGGGAGTAAACGCATAGTGATCTTGTGCATGAAGCGAGGAGCTGAGCAGTAATATGATAAACAGCAAATACTTCCCTATTCTTATTTCACAGTTTTTGTTTTTCATATTATTAATGTCGGTAGATTCAATACAAAAGTAGAGAAAAATCTTATAGCACTACTAAAATGATGCAAAAGAAAACCGCCTTATCCCTCAGTGGAATAAAACGGTTTCCTCTACCAACAGCTACATGAAAGTAGCTTTAAACAAACTAATACCTAAATCTATTTACCGATTAGGAGTATTCCAAGCCTTTGTTTCATCACAATACACCGTCAAAACCTGATCACCGACCTGTACTTTAAAACTTCCCTCTTCCAGTCTCCATTTCCCATCCAGATCTACAAATGCCAGATCTTCTGCTTTTACTTCCATTGTCACGGTTTTCTTTTCTCCCGGAGCCAGTTCCACTTTATGGAATGCCCGCAAACGACGTACATCGGGAGTCAGGGAAGCTATTTCGTCACTGGTAAAAAGCAATATGGACTCTTTACCCCTACGCTCTCCATCATTAGTTATATCAACAGAGAAAGACAATACATCAGCAGGTTTAAAATGACTCTTGTCTACTTTCAGATTGGAGTAAGTAAAAGTTGTGTAGCTCAGCCCGTAACCAAATGCCCATTGCACAGACATTACTGCATTATAATTATAAGCTCCTTCCATAGTATCCATACTTTCACAAGGTTTGTGGTCATAATTAGCCAGTGAGTGTACATAACGAGGATATGTATAAGGCAGCTTACCACTCGGATTTACATCTCCATACAGCACCTTGGCTAAAGCATCCCCTCCATAGTTGCCCGGCAGATAAAGATGTACAACTGCTTTCGCCAAAGGTTCTATCTCTGAAATGATACGGGGACGGCCTTCATTCAAAACCAGTATAACAGGTTTTCCGGTAGCAGTCAAAGCCTTTGCCAACTGCAACTGATTGCGGGAAAGAGTCAGATCCGAAAGATTTCCGGGAGTTTCAGCATACGAGTTTTCACCAATACACAGCAAGATATAATCAACTTTCCGGGCAGCTGCGACCGCCTTCTCTATTTCCGGCTTATTCTCTTCCCAATAAAGGATATCAATAGTGGGCGGATCAGCAGTCTTATAAGTTACTCCCGGTTCATAAGATATCCGGGCATGACCAGCTCGTTGAATCACCGCTTCCAAGATCGTATTGTATTCTCCGGCATATACGTCAGCCTTCTCCCCTTGCCAGGAGAGGGTCCACCCTCCATTAAGTGTACGCATCGAATTAGCATTAGGACCGACTACCAGTACCTTAGCTCCCGTTTGGAGAGGCAAGATACCACCTTCGTTCTTCAGCAAAGTAATGGACTCTTCCGCAGCCTTTCTGGCAACAAGAGCATGTTTGTCACTTCCGAAATCAGGATATTCCGAAGGACTCCAATAAGGACGCTCAAACAAATTCAGCCGAAACTTCATCCGCAGGATACGGCGAACTGCATCGTCAATACGTTCCATAGATACTTCTCCTTCCTCTACCAAATTTTTCAGATCAATGCAAAAGCTCCATTCATAAGGAGTCATTGCCATATCGATTCCTGCATTGATTGCCAACTTAATAGCCTCTTTAGCCGAACCACAGATTTTATCGCGCTGATAAAGATTATTAATATCCGCCCAGTCAGTAACAATTACTCCGTCCCAATTTAAGTCTTCTTTGAGCCATCCGGTCAGTAAAGTGTAGTTAGCATGAAAAGGAAGATCGTTGTTTAAAGCCGAGTTCACCATAACAGATAACGCACCCGATTGAATCGCATTCAGGAATGGCTGGAAATGCCGTTCGCGTAAATCCTGTTCGGATATACTGGAAGGAGTCCGGTCTTTACCGGAAACCGGAACCCCATATCCCATAAAATGTTTAAGGCACGAGGCTACCTGACTATCCCCTATCCGATTCGGATTATCTCCCTGATATCCCTTTATACATGCCATTCCCATCTGAGATGCCAGATACACATCTTCTCCATACGTCTCATAGATTCTCGACCAGCGGACATCACGTCCCAGGTCCAATACCGGAGAGAAATTCCAGGGGGCATTCCCCGCCTTGGTTTCGTAGGCTGCTATCTGAGCCCCTTCATACACTAGTTGGGGATTAAAAGTTGCCGCCATACCAATCTCATGCGGAAACATTGTGCCGCCTATTGTGAAAGTGGTACCATGCATCTGATCGATACCGTAAACCAAAGGGATACCGGTTTCCTCAATGGCAACTTTCTGTAACCCCGAGATAATAGACGCCCACTTGTCTACAGTTTGAGGAATGTTGGAAGCAGTATTCAGGATGGAACCCACTTTATATTTCCTCAACACCGTATCTACTACAACCGGATCCAGTTCCAACGGGAAAGTAGTATGATAGACATTATCCCCTTTGGTCACCACGTCAAGTGTCAACTGTGTCATCTGGCCGATTTTCTCTTCCAGCGACAAACTCTTCAGAAGACTGTCCACCTTAGCCTCCAGCTGCTTATCTACCGGAATAGCCGGAGTTGCGTTGTTTTCCGGATGCTTGCAGGAAGTAAATAATAAAGTGGTCAGGGTACAGACTATCAAAGTTGGTCTCAGATATCCTCTCATAACTATTTCACAGTTAAGTTTTCAACAAATTCATTGATTTCCAAATCTTCCCTAACCATCTTCTCACCATTGATTATAACATTTTCAATAGTAACATCCCTGGTCAAACGCTCGCTGTCAAACCCTTTTACAAGCGATTTTCCCACTTTATTGCGCCCGGGATATTCGGGGTTATAGAATATATTACGGATAGTCACATCTTCAATGGTCCTTCCCGGTACCAGATTGTCTTCACCCGTATTCTGCTGTACGGCGAAGTAAAAGAGCTTGCCTTCCTCTATATTTTCCACTCGGAAGTCTTCAAACAACAATTTCCTGACAGTATTATTGTCGCCACACGTCACAGCAAAGCATCCCTGATAAATAGGAGATAATTCATGATGATCCAGGACATCAATATTTGTAAAAGTCAGATTCTCTATTGTATCACCACCGGGGCGTGTAGCATCTCCATGAGTACCGATATTAATAGGATGCGCATTATCGGCCCAAAGAACAGAATTCCGCACACTGATATTACGGCTGTCTCCCAAAGAGCCCTGACGACTGGCATAAATGGCAATGCAATCATCACTATTCCGCATATAGAGATTATCAATAGTGATATCACTGCTGCTGCGCATATTGATACCGTCCCCCCAGATGATACTTGAAAAGCTTTTCAGATTCCTGATAGTAACATCGGTAGTCTGCCCAACCAGAATACTGGCACCATTAGGGTCTACGATGGTGATTCCGTCAATCTCAACATGTTTTGAGTTCTCAACGATGATGGCATGATTCTTCGGCTGCCTGATTTGCCCACGGCCTATGACACGTACATTTTCCACATTGGCAATTTTAAGACTATAAGTCAGGATGGCATCCTTGTCTAAATAGACAGTAGTGTTACCGGGTATCCAGACAATATCATCGTTGGAATTACCATGTTCACCGGGACCCAAATACATGACTCCTTCAGTATCCGGAAAGACTTGTTCCTCCGCTGCCTTGTCCGCAAAAAGTTGCAGGTTACCAAATCGGTCGTCATTGAATTCAATGCTCAGGTAAGCAGGATTATCCAGATTGAAATAAATACTGTTTCCTTCCTGAGTATATGCTATATTCTTATCGGTCGGCCGGATGTTTACTTTCCGTATAGACTTTTCTCCATAAGTCACCATCACTTCCATTGCGGAGGTCATATCGAACTGTACAAAGTAACTGGTACGTACATTATGCTTATCCACGGTGGCGGTTTTGACTTGGAGCGCCTGCCATTCCTGACTGTTTCCTACTTTTCTGACTTTCACTGTATACTTCTCCTGAGAGGACTGTGGGGGCAGCGTCCCAGGGATATCCGGATCGGTGCAAGCGGCACAAGCGGTCAGGATAAATACAAAGGAAAGTACTATAATGGTACTGAATAATTTCATTGGATTATTTAAGTTATAAATTAAAAACTACATGATGTATAAGGAATCATCACAGATTTATTATTTCCAGAACGGATTCTGCACCAAATTAGGATTGATATCCATTTCCGACTGCGGCACCGGGAACCAATAGTTCTTTTTCTGGAACGAACGGGTCTGGTATCTGGTACGCACAAAATAAGCATCCGGATCATTCTTGTCATCGCTCAACTTGGAACCGAAATAATTCATTCCGTAGAAGTCTCTGTTAAGTATTTCTTCACCTATTTTCAAGCGACGGATATCCATATAACGGATACTGGATTCACAACACAATTCCACACGACGTTCCTTATAAATGGACTGACGCACTTCTTCCTGTCCCTGGGGTTCGGTTATCATACCGGCTCCAGTACCATATTCCGGAATACCGGCACGCACACGGATAAGATTGACGTATTTCATTATATCCGGATTGCCGGGATCACATTCGTTCAAAGCCTCAGCATAATTCAGATAGGCTTCCGCCAAACGATAATTTACAGCTGGACGATAAGGAAACGTGACGTTCACATTATCCCTGTCCGGATGCGCCAATTTATTCTGCAAATAGCCATTTCTTGGTGCATCCATAGAGATACCTCCATCCTGTTCTCCCTTCAGGAACATGGTCTGACGACCTCCTTCGGCCGTCTTACTGAACCAGGCACGATTATAAAGTACGGCAATATAGAAACGTGCTTCCCTGTGACAATACATATTGTAAGCACCCGCCATGGTGACCTGCCCCGGATTTACATTTCCCTGACACTCCTGCCACCCGGTATTCCTTACTTCAGGCTCTGTTGAGAATCCGGTTTCAGTATAGCCGGATGCCGGGTTAATGATCGGTTTGGAATAGTCATTATTTTCATAACCCAGGATAGGCGACAATCCGTTTTCCATGAAAAAGGCATCCACCAAGGATTGTGTTACTCCGTAAGAACCTGCACCGGGTACACTGCGAGGAATACTCCAACGGTCGATGGCTCCGTAATCGCCCGGATTGGGATTTGCAAAAAGTATTTCCGTATTTCCTGCCGATTCCTTTGTCATCAGAATACCCCGGCATGAGAGGAAAGGATCTACCGTTCCGTCCGGATTGTAGACCGTATACAACTTCTTACCGGCGGCATGGGCAGCATCAATCAATTCCTTAGCCGCATTGGCTGCACGTTGCCAACGATTGACATCATATTCAGAATAAAAGAGTTCTTCACCATTGGGATTTTTATGATTCATGTAGTCCTTGTTTCCATTCAGTAAGGGAGACGCAGACAACAAGAGAAGGCGTGAACGCACTGCCAGACACATCAGTGAGGTAGCTCTGCCATACAGAGTAGGATTTGTATAACTTGCCGGCAAACCTTTCGACACTTCCAGTAACTCATTATCTATCCAGTCTATAACCTGGTGTACAGGTACCTGCTGCATCATAAGTACATCATACGGAGCATCCAGATCAATCGGTTCAGCTGTAAACGGTACGGCTCCATAGAACTCTACCAACAATGCATAATAATAGGCAATCAGGAATCTTGCTTCCAATTTCATACGCTCCGCTTCTTCGACTGTCAGATTCTGGTTCTCAATAGGTTTCACGTTCTGTATAAAGATCTGTGCCTGACGTATTTTCTTAGGTAGTACTCTCCAATAATCATTATTATCTTCCGAACTTGGGTTCCAGTTACCCATTTGCTTACCCACGATGTCATAAGCGAACCAGCCTGTCCACTCGGCATGCGGTGCCATATCATCGCTCAGAGGTCCTTCCTGATGGTAATTGATAAACGTATTCGGGACACTTGAATAGATTGCAGAAAGCCATTCCAACGTATTCTGTCTATTATTGAACACCTTTTCCAACGTCAGCATATCATCCGGTTCCTTATCAAGGAAATCCGTACAGGAACTGAACGTCAACATAGCGATAAATAAAAATGTGATGTATTTCATATTCTTTTTCTGTTTTAATTGTTTTATAATCCAAACTCCAGGTCTTCTTTAGAAAGACAGATTAAATCCGAAAGATACGACTCTCGGGATTGGATATTTAGCTCCCGTACTGGTATCAAGCTCTGGGTCCCACATTTTGAACTTAGAAAATTCAAACGGATTGGAACAGGCTACAAAAAGACGGGCATTACTGATGAAGTGTGGCAAAAGGGACTTCTTGGAAAAACTATAGCCTAATTCAATGCTCTTCACCCTCAGCATACTCATGTTGCGTACCCACCAGGTTGACGGTTGGGTATTATTTTCATTGATAGTACTGGACAAACGTGGCCAAAACACATTTTGACTCGGGTTTTCAGGTGTCCAACGGTCTTGATAGTTGCTATAGATATTTCCCTCCTTAGTATTGGCACCCGTACCGGGGATAAAGGTTTTCACACCCGAACCGATGATGCGGTAAGTCTTGCCATTACCTTGCAGGAAGAAACCAAAATCAATATTCTTATATCTCATGTTCAATCCGAAACCGTAAACCAGCATTGGATCCCAGGTACCACCGATGGGCGACTGATCCAGAGCATTGATGATACCATCATTGTTGACATCCTTATATTTAATATCACCCGGACGGATATTATTTGAGAACTGCGGAACCGGAATACCTTCTTTCAGGATGCCATTTGCCACATCTGCAAAATCATCCTCCGTGAACAGACCTTCGTCTATGTAACCGTATATCTGTCCGATGGGGCGTCCCGTTCTTGCACGATTTGTACCAATGACGGTAACAGGTTCGTCTATCTCATCAATCCGGCTTTTAGCATAAGTCATAGTAGCCTGCGCCATTACTTCAAAATCCTTGCTAAAACGCTTGTTCATTTCAAGAGACAGCTCCACACCCTTATTCGTAGTCTTACCATAATTGGCATACGGATTATTGGTGAAACCGGTTGACGAAGGCACATTGACGCGTTGCATAAAGATGTCATAACGTTTATCCTGGAAGAAATCCACCGTCAAATTTATCGTATTCAAAATGCCTACCTCGACTCCGATATTCAGTTTCTTCACCTTTTCCCAAGTCAGATCAGGAGAACCGGCCAAGCCTTCCTGCATACCGCCAATGTATACATTGCCATCCATACCAAAAGTATATCCCGACACTTCATCGATAGTAGTGATATAAGGAAAACGGACAGCTCCACGGGTTGCACCGATACAATCGTTACCAACCAGACCATAAGACCCACGCAATTTTAATTTACTCAATACATTACGTACCGGTTCCATGAATTTTTCTTCGGATACAATCCATCCCAGAGCCACCGACGGAAAGAAACCGTAGCGCTTGCCCTTAGCGAAATTCTCCGAGCCATTGTAACCGAAATTAAATTCAGTCACATAACGGTTATCAAATGTATACGAGAAACGTCCTGCAATACCCATGAAGCGGAAAGGTTGCTTGTCACCAGTGTCGAGGTTACGCATATCGTACATAAACATACCCTGCACACCATGCTTACCAAACGTATTGGCATAGTTTGCCGAAAACTCTGTATAGGTGCTGTTTGTACCGTATTCTCCATACGAAGAATAATCCAGGTACTCATCTCCATTACCCAGCATATGCAAGTTCAATGTTCCATCCGGGTTCCTGCCGTTGGCTGGCTGGTAATATGTCGGATTTTTCGATCTGCGCACACCACTTGCCGAATAACGGTCGAAAGAGAAGAGTCCTTTTATTTTCAGTCCTTTAACCAGCATACTCAGATCTTGCTCTATGGAGAACAGCGTCTCAAGGCTACTCTCCTTTCTTGTCTGATATCCGGTCTGTGTCAGCCATGCCCAAGGATTAGCCCGGTTGGCAACCACAGGAATTTCGCCAGTGGAATAGCGTGTAGGGTGAGCAATAGGCGATGTGGTAAAAGCTGTCTGGAAGATTTCATCGAGCGAAGCATAATTACCATCCGTTGACTTCTTACCTGCGGACAAGGTATGATCCTGCAAGAATCCACCGATATTGACGCGCAGTAAAGTAGTAGGCGTAATATTGACATCCACGTTGGAACGCAGACTGAAGCGGTTCAACCGATCCGAGTTGTCCCATTCATAACTCTTGTCACGATCCATAATACCTCTTGTGTTGTAGTATGATCCAACAAGACTATATCTCAGAATATCACTACCTCCTGTTACATCCAGATTCACTCTTGAATTTGTTCCGAATTTCTTTGTAATAGCGTCAATCCAGTTCACATCCGGATACAGGTCAGGATCTGAACCCGTACGATATTTTTCCAGATCCTCCTGCGAGTAAGGAATCTGGTTTCCCTCTTCCTTCGCAATGGCGTTCACAAGACTTGCATAATCATAAGCACCGATATAGTCGGGTGTCTTACCAAGAAATGTGATACCCTGTTCAAAACGGATATCGACAGATGGTTTTCCAATCTTTCCTCTTTTGGTATTGATAAGAATCACACCGTTAGCCCCCCTCACACCATATACCGCACTCGCCGCAGCATCTTTCAGGATAGAGAATGATTCTATTTCTGCCGGATCGATATTATCCAGACTTCTTTCCACACCATCTACCAATATCAGAGGATTGTTGTTGCCATTGAATGTAGAGATACCTCGAATAAAAAATGAAGCTCCATCATATCCTGGCTCACCTGAACGTTGGCTTCCGATAACACCCGAGAGTTGCCCTATCAGATTGTTACTGAGCGAACGCGAAGTACCTTTCTGCAAACTCGCCGGTCTGATGGTTGAGATAGATCCCACTACCGACTCTTTCTTCTGTGTACCGAATCCTACCACTACCACTTCTTCCAACAGGTTTTCATCTTCCTGCATGATAACATTGATAATCTGGCGCGAGCCTACCCTTTGTTCCTGAGTAGCCATTCCCATGTATATAAATTCCAGTGACACATTCTTCGACGGTACCTGTATGGTATAGTCTCCATTAAGATCTGATACGGTAGCCACACTGTTGTCTCCTTTCAGTATAACATGTACACCCGCCAGCGGTTCCGACTTAGTATCCATGATATTTCCACGGATAGTGATCCTTTGTTGCTGTTGTTGCAGATTTACTCCCATCGTTCCGGTGGTTCCGCCACTTGTCATAGCATGTTCCGGATCAGATGCATAGCCTGCATTCGTGCTTCCTAAGAGGCAAACCAGCAAAACGGAAAAAACTCCTTTTCTTTTCCAGAAATTGTGATCTTTCATCATAAGTGCATTAATTAAAAGGTTATTATTAAATTATTTATTTTAAAAGGATTGTTCATTAACTCCTAATATAAACATTATTGATAAATTCTGGCGGCAAATCCTCCACCGGGTGCCATCCGAACCTTCAGTTTCCTGTCAGCCGGAATCTCGATAAGCTCTTTCTTATAGTCACGGGCATATCGGTAGGCATTCACTCCGTCACGGAATATTTCAGCTTTAAAGTCTCCCGCACCCAGAAAAGAAAGATCGATTTCGATGGTACATTCCTCCCAGTTAGTCATAGCACCGACATACCATATATTTCCTTTCTGACGGGCTGTCGCTATATATTCCGAGACTTTCCCGCAAAGGACGGTTGTATGATCCCACACAGTGGGTATACCGGCAATAAAACTTGTACATTCATGTTCACGTTCATAACTCGAAGGACTGTCACAAAGCATATTCAGCGGTGAATCGAAAACAATATACTCCGCCAGTTGACGACAGCGTGTACCTTGACTCATCGGTTCGTCATGAATGGCCCTGAAGTTCTCCCGCGAAGCATTATGCATAGCTCCTTGCGTATAATCGACCGGACCGGCCATCATGCGGATAAAGGGCATCGTCACATCATACGTCACCTGATCAACAAATGCAGTCGGAAACTTCATCTGTTCCAATCCGTGTACCCCCTCTATATTTACCACATTAGGGTAAGTACACTGTAATCCGGTAGGCTTATATGTTCCATGAAGATCAAGCAGCAGTTTATATTTTGCGGCAACTTCAGCAGCTCTATGATGAAAGTCCACCATCAGTTGGTCATCCCTTTCCATATAATCCACCTTAAAACCTTTGATTCCCATTTCAGAATAATACTTGCATACACTTTCCATATCCCGATCGAAAGGATAGTAGCCTGCCCAAAGAATAAGTCCCACATTCCGTTCTTTTCCATATCTGACAAGTTCCGGCAGATCAAGTTCTGGAACAACCTTAAACAAATCCGCCTCATTTTTAGGAGACCAGCCATCGTCCAGAAGGATATACTCTACACCATACCGGGATGCGAAATCAATGTAGCATTTGTAAGTCTCATTATTAATACCTGTTTTAAAATCAACTCCCAGCAGGTTCCATGCATGCCACCACTCCCATGCCGCTTTTCCGGGTTTCACCCATGAAAAGTCACCCTGCGGTCGGGTAGCCAGTTTAAACACCATATCATTATCCGCCAGTTCCTTATCATTTTCAGAAACGACCATGATACGCCAGGGAAATGAGGTTACACCGCTGACTTTCGCTATATATGGCTCACGAGACTTCACTAATCCCTGCAAATTCAAATAGCCGCCTTGCTCTACCTCCTTAGGATAAGGTGCAAAAACACTCTTCAACGTGTTACTCCCGTCACCATTATACAGATACATACCCGGATAATTTAATAAATCAGCCTCCAAGATGCAGAGTTTCTTTCCATTTCTCCCCTCAACCAGCAACGGAAGAAATGCTATACGTGATGTATCCCATTGAGATATATTCTCATATTTATAAATGTTCTCAAAAGGATTACCGAACTGGCTTTCCAGTGTAGCAACATTATCCCTTACATAAGGTATATATGCTTTAGCATCATGAAGGAAGTTAAACTCCGACAATTCATTTTCAACAATGATATCCCCCTTAATATCCGATTCAAAACGATATGCTATACCTTCATTGTATGCTCTGAAAACAATCCGGTAATTCCCTTTAAATTTCAGTGTCAACTCATTGAAGTTATCCCTTACTTCTTTCTTCTTATATATATCCGCATTCAATATCCGGTCTACAGTCTTAGTCTTTGTTCCGGACAGTTTCGGATTTATGCCGAAAGCCCGTCCCTTATCCAGACTCATATGGATGCGCGAGAAATCGAGCATCAGATCACCATCGTGCTTGATATTATATTTAATATCCGTCGTGCTTATTTTTATTTCCGATTGAAATTTCTCATCGGGCGAACATAGCACAAATGTTTTTTGTGAAAAAGCCGGCGCCGTACAAGTTGCCATTAACAAGACGAAAGCTATCCGAGTTACATGTTTCATTCTATCCATTGTTTTACTATATATATTACACATTACTTTTTAGTCTGTATCAAAGAGAAAACCTGCTTATTCAGTCTATGATTTCTCGTTTTCCCCGAGACAAATATATAGGGATAATGCATCACGCATTTTATCTATTCGTTTAGAAATGGTGCATTGTAGATTAGGTAAAAATGTAAATGGAAGAAATGAATATATGTATATAGGTTATGAACAAATATGCACAATTATTCCCCTGCAAAAAGTGCATATTTGTCTTACCAACATATATAATACGTTGAAGAGGAATGAAATCGAGTTCGTTTTTACAACGTTCTTAATTACTGTTTACGGAATTTACCCGGCGTAGTATTATAGTATTCTTTAAACTGACGACTGAAATGATTGGAGTTGCAATAGCCTAACTGATCCGCAATTTCGGAAGAGGTCATACTGGTAGTCAATAACATCTTTTTAGCCTGAGACATTTTTATATTAAGGATGAAGTTTGAAGGAGTTTGGTCCGTGATTCGCTTAACATTCATGTATAGCAGGGTACGGCTGATATTAAAATGTTTAGTGATGAGGTTGACCGACATTTCAGGATCACTCAAGTGCTGGAGAACAAAATCTGTCAGATTCTTCAGAAAGACTTCATCCGCATTGTTCATATTCTGCTCCGTAACGTTTGCCTGATCGAAATTAGAATAGTAAGACCGAAGTGCATTTTTATTCTTCAACATATTATTCATACGAAGAAGCAATTCCTGTATATGGATCGGTTTCTGCATAAACGCATCGGTTCCCGCCTGGAATGCCGCAATTTTACTTTCGGGCGATAAATCCGAAGAAATCAGTAATACAAGTATGCGATTGGTCTTTTCATTATCTTTAATGGTCTTGCACAACCCCAGTCCATCGACCTGAGGAGCCGTATTACTGATCACCATATCCACATTCTGAGATTTCAGTACCAATAAAGCCTCATCAGAATCTGAAGCTAACAACACATGGAAGTTCTTCTGTAACTTCTTCTTCAATATTTTCTTCGTATCCGCATCGTCCTCCACAATCAACACCTGGAAGAGATTCCTTTCATCCATATCTTCATTTGAAGACTGAGCCTGCTCTTCCACATAGATGGTATTATCAATAATCTGATTGACAACCTTAATCCGGGGACTGATGAGTTCGAGATTGTCATCTTTATGCAACGGCATCTCTATTCTGAAAATATTCCCTTCGTTCTCGACGGATATAACAGACAGGTGTATATTCAACAATTTAACAATACTGTTGGCAATGGACAGTCCGATTCCCCCGTTAGAACGCATATCAGCTATTTGTATACTGTTATAAGGCTGAAAAATGGCAGTCTTCTGTTCCTCAGTCAGGCACGGGCCACTATTGAAAACATCCACCGTCACCACTTCTTCCTTATGAGCTATCTTCAAATAACACTTTCCTCCCTGTCGTGTATGCTTAAACGCATTGCTTAGTAAATTACCAATCAATATTTCCAGTTTATCGGAATCAAACAGAATAGGCAGAGAGGTCGTATCAGATATAAACTCGTGGGATATCTCCTTGTGCCTGAACAATGGGGTAAAGGCTTCATAGATATCATTCAAGAAACAGACAATGTCATATTTATCCATTTTGACCTTCGCATGCTGCGACTCGATATTTCTGAAATCCATCAACTGGTCGATAAGATATTGCAAACGTTTCACGTTACGCTTAAAAATATTAGTCTCGCTATCCTGCTCACTGTCATCAGGTAGCAGATCATTCTGCAAAGTAGATATAATGGCAAGAGGCCGCTGGAACTCATGGGACAGACTCGTGAAGAAATCCAGTTTCAGAGTATTCAATTTTTCCATTTCAGCCTGTTCCCTCTTAGATTGCGCCACCAGTTCTTTAGCTCTCCGCTGTTTCACGATAAAGGAACGTATGGCATAAATTACAATTCCAAGCAACAGAATATACAGCACTATCATATAAGGACTCAGCCAAAGCGGCGGGAGTACTTTTATTTCTATCTTTTTATCGGCAAGCACATCTCCATTATCAGCTTTCAGTTGGATATGCAATACGTAGTTGCCGGTAGAAAGTCCCGTAAATGATATCTCATTCGAAGCTGCATTCACATCATACCAATGATTATCATAATTTTCCAGTTGATAGACAATCTTATAGGGAGAGAGCGGTTGATCTGAATTATAATCTATACTTACCACTGCAAAAGAAACAAAGTTCTGGTCATTGTCAAGTACTATACGGTCGGTGTTGTCTATATGATTTTTCAGAATGGACGATCCGGATTCAACAGGTACATTAAACAATTTGAGTGCCGATATATACAGCACAGGCTGTATATGCTTTCGCTCTACCATTCGTTGCGGATCAAACTTCAGAAGTTTTTCGGTAGCACCAAAATAGATACACCCTTCTTTATCGGTATAGCTGGAACGCACATTAAATTCTTTCCCATCCAGCCCCCAGTCCAGATTAAACTGTCTGACTTCTTTTTGAGGCGTCACACGAAACAAGTTATTTCCGGATGAAAGCCATAAGTTTCCTTCTGCATCCCCTTCTATTCCGGCAATCGTATTGATTGCCTTATGTTTGATATAGAGTTGGAACTCTCCGTTCTCAAACGAAAATAATTCGCCCCTTCTGGTACCCAACCATAGGTGACCGTTCTTATCGGCATATCCACATTGAAAAGCAGTAGTAGGATCATCCGCCAACACATATTCTTTTATTTCCTTGGTCAGACGGTCGTAACCAAAAAGGGACATTGAGTTTATCAGATATACCTTATCATGACAAACCATACAATCAAAAAAGTTATAGTCGCTTCTGCCCTGGCTTGTCAGGATCCTTGAGAAAGTCCCCACTTTATGCAAATAAATATCAATTCCTTTATTGGTAGCCACCAACAAACTGTCTTCATTGAGAGCACACAAAGTCTGTACAAAACTTCCGGAAAGAGAAGTCGTATCAACGGATGAAGGCATATAATGGGTGATACGTTCGTCCGGCGCTATCTTATATAATCCCGAAGACAGACCTCCCGCCCAGACATTTCCGTCCAGCCCCATTTCCAGGCAAATAATATTATTGCTGATGACTGAATTCGTATGATCCAGCCGCTTGATGAATTTTCCATTCTCATCCAATATGCTCACTCCCCGACAATTAGTAGCAACCCAAAGCCTCGACAGCCGATCTCTCACGATACCATTGGAAGTGACGCCTCCTATATTATCTTTAGCATCGGTAAGAGTATAGAATTTCTTTGTAGAGTTCAGTTCTTTTATATAGAACAGTCCGGAGAAATAAGAACCGATAACCATGTTATGGGATTTAGTCCGATATATACTGGTTATAGCTACATTTTGCAGACTGTTATGGTTCGTCTCAAAGGCATAATTCCTAAACAAATGATCATTATAATCATATATCGCCAAACCATAATTATATCCAATCCATAGCCGGTTATACTCGTCTTCTGCGATACTTGCAATATCTTCCAGATCGTTGACCTTGTATTCCGAAACAATGGTTTCTTTATGAAAATCATCATAAGTCCGGTTATACTTGAACAGTCCGTCTTTGATGGTTCCTATCCATATAATACTCCGTGAATCAGCATAAATACACAATCCTTTTGCAGGAGAGCGGTCCGCACCTTTCAGATTATATGTTTTCAAGATTTCAAAAGTCTTATCCACCTTATATACCTTGTCACCATTCAGTCCCCACAATACGCCATATTTATCACAAACAAGCCTCAGAAATGGTACACTGCTCTTAATGAGAGTCACTTCTTTATCTTTATACTTATATATATTACCATTACTCAATATGATAACATCGTTCTCGTAACGAAAGATAGAGACTGCATACATAAGTTCATTGCCATTGTACGTTATGCGGGAAAACCGACCGGCTTCATAGTCGTATACCTCCAAAAACATTTCCGCAGCTACAAACATCTCCTTTCCCGTATCGAACAAAGAGTTTATCGGCATACCGGAAAACCTGTCGATATGCGTCAGTTTCTTACTGTCATAAACATCCAGCCCATTGAAAGTACCGATCCAGATTGCTCCATAGCAATCATCATGAATAGTCGATATATTATTATGGGATATGCCTTCTTTTTTACTGATATGTATATAATTCTCTATTATGTTACTCTGACTCCACATCGGAAGCATAAAAAGCAGAAATAATATATGGCAGAATAGTGCTTTCATCATATTACGCAGTGTTTTTCGAAAAGACAAATATATTTATATTATTTCAATATCGAAGTGCTTTCATACTTAATTTCATGATAAGGATGGATGATCCTATTAAAAAGAAAACCGTTCCCTCCCCTCACGGGGGTGGAACGGTACAGTCAATAATACATGAAAAAACGCTATTTAGAGAGAGTCTCTACAGATTTGGTTTGTGAGGATGATCCTGTGGATGAGGTGGTTCTTGTGGCTGGCACATTTCCTGCCACTTTGCATATTGTTCCGCCGTCAGGATTTTCTTGATTTTCTTTTCCTTCTTGGCAGCAGCTTTTTGCATCTTCTCCACATTGTCCTTTTCCATTGCAGGACGTTCACCCGGAGCTCCCATAGGCGGACGACCGCCTCCCATACCGGGTCCCATTCCACCTTCCATCGGCGGACGACCACCGCCCCTTCCGGGACGACTTCCCATCAAAGGACGCTGACCATTTCCTCTTTCAGTCATAGTCGCAAAATGTTCTTGTTGTTCTTTCAGGTTCAGTTTATATAGTTTATCGTACTGCTTGTCTGTCAGTTGCAGTTCTTCTTTCATCCGGTCCGTCATTTTCCGGGCAGCTTTCTCCGGTGAAGGAACTTCACGGGGCAATTGTTTCTTCTCCTGCTCCTGTGCTTGTGTACAAACCAGCCCACACAACAGACATACAGCTAATAACCATAATCTTCCGGTACTTTTCATTTTGCGTCAGTTTTTTATTACGATGCAAATGTAAGGGAGAGAAAGAAGAGCTGAAAATAAAATCTACGAAAGGGAAGGTTTTGTCGACAGAATAGCCAAATGAGGGATACTCATCCTCCGTTTTGTACCTCCACAGTAAGCATTATTAGGCGTTGACCTTGGTTAACAAGCCTGTCGACCAAGGTTAATCGACTCGTTAACTAAGGTTGATAGGCCGGTTAACCAAGGTCAACACCCAACGATTCCTAAGGCTAAATAGATATATCCCTTGTTTTCAACAAAATAACACCTGATACGAGATAAATAAATGCCTCATCCGGATATGGGTTGAGTGCGAAAGTGAGAGTAGCCCACTTACCCTCACACCGGATTTTTTACTACCACCACATTTAATACCCTAACTATCAACGATTCACACTAAAAGTGAGGGTAGTGAGAGTAACTTGATCCAACTTTTTATTGAACAGCCTGAGTTCCGTTTAAAACCCACATTTCACTCCGGCAGAAAAGTAAACCGTCGGATTGAAATACGGATCATCTTTATCACTGAACATATTGTCTACAAACCCTTTAAGCGTACGTTTAGTCAGATCGCCAGACCTGAGCCAATTGCCTCCTATCCCCAAATACAGGCACGACTTCTTACCTATCCTGTATTCCGGACAGAGATAGGATCGCATCATAACTGAAGCATATATCATCGACTTTCCCTCTACATCCATCACGGAAGATATTCCATCCATTTCCATTGCCACGAGCCTCAGCTTAAACCGATCTCCCAAACGTACTGCCCCGGACACTTCAACACCGGAAGAGAGATTCACATTAACCTCATAATTACCGGAAAGTTGCCAGTTAAGAAAGAACATCGGCATGGCAATAGGTACTCCAAATGAATTCGTCAATCCAGCCCCAACACCTATATCCAGATTTTTCCTACATTTATACACAAAAATCACTCCCCCATTCACCAATACACTCTGCCAGGTAATCGCATCCGGTGCCGAATAAATACCTGCTCCCAAACTGGCTATCATGTACCACTTTTTCGACAAGGGCCGTACATGCGTCAGATTGAGACTGCCACTTAACACCTCATCCGGATGTATATCCAAGGCCATACGTCGATTATTAAGTATCGCGTAAGTTCCTCTTACCGATGCCGACCACATGATAGGCTGTCCCGATGCATTCTGCTTCAGCGAAAAGGGTAGCGTGTATGCTCCGGTGAATTTCAATAAATCACCCGAACCCAATTTATTCCCCGCTTCATCTCTGAAAGAAGAGGCAGGCATATACTCCGTTTTAATAACTCCTTGTGCAAAACCATCAATTGCTGCCACCAAGAGCAACAGAAATAAAAGATAAGAGAATCGTCTCATTGCTAATAAATTAGATTATTTTATTGCAAAGAAAAGAGATTAGCTTGTCCGGTATAAGTCTTTTCCGACGAACTGCACGAAAGACCTGTTGAATTTCATTATCCCAAAGATGGAACAAAAGGAAAAAAGAAGATTATTCGAGGAAAGGTACTCTCACTACAAATTCTGTAGTACTTTCCACGATATCAATTGCTTTATCATACAAAGCGTATTGTTTTTCCAGATTTCCTAAACCTACACCACCTCTATCTACCGAACTCCGCAATTGCAGATTATTGGAAACCATGATCCCCTCATCGGTAAAGCCTATCCGAATAATAAGCGGATTCTTTAAAGTAGCTATATTATGCTTAATCGCATTTTCTACCAGCAGTTGCAAGCTAACGGGAATAATCAATCTGGTTCCATACAAATCATATTCGTCTATCTCGATGAACAATGTATCTTCAAAGCGAATCTTCTCCAGAAATACATAACTTTCCAGAAAAGCCAGTTCTTCCTTCAAAGTAACCATCGGACGATTGTTTGTCAACAACAGATAACGGTAGACACCTGACAGCTTTTTAGCAAACAGATTGGTCTTTTCCGCATCACTATAGGCCAGTGAAGATAGCACATTCAGACTATTGAACAGGAAATGCGGGTTTATCTGGGCTTTCAAGGTTTCATACTGATACTGAATCTTCTCTTTCTCTATAATAGCCAGTTTCTTCTCTGCTTCCATTTGGCTTTGCTGATAAAAGAATATCTCAATCAGAAGAACAATCATACTATTCCAAAGTACTACCGGCAGAGACATTTTCAGCAGAGCATAATCTTCCGGCCAAGGTTCCTCCAGAATAATAGACAGGATATAATTTGCCGCTATGCCGAAGCAACTCACCCATACGGATGCCAACAATAAATCGATAAAGATTCTCATTGTATTGTTAATGTTGTCCAGCCTCTTATGGACAATAACAATGATGAGAAAGTCAACAATCCCCACAAAGATGCAGGCAGGTAAATTGAGCAGATACTGTGTTTCCAAACTTAAGCTCCGGGGAGCGTCAGAAAGAAGCTCCGCCACATACTGGAATGCAAACAAAGAAATTGCAATGAGCACTATAAAAAGCAGGATATACCATTTATTCTTCATCCCCAAATGTATTTTAAAGCACACCATCCACCCACTTCAGAAAATCAGGAACCCGCACACGACTGATTAAAACCTCGTGCGGACATTCAGGCTGGAAGCTCAACTTCAACCGACTATTGAAGTACTTGGATATCTTACGGATAGAGTTGATATTAGCAATGCAATTGCGGGAAACACGGAAGAAAGTCCTTTCATCCAGCAGTTGCTCTATCTGTTCCAAAGTATAGTCCACAATATAGCGTTTATCTGAAAAGGTGTGCAGAAAGACTACTTTTTCTTCACTGTAGAAGAAAGCGATATCTGAAGTCTCCACATAATGATACGCATCCCCTTTCTGGATAAGGAAACGGTTCTTTTTACAATTACTCATCAATGCTTCTTCCAGTTTCCTGTAATTGGTAACGGGAGATTGCACAACCCTGAACTGTTCAAATTTCCTCAATGCCGCCAGTAAATCATCTTCCTCCACAGGCTTCAGCAGATAGTCCACACTATTCACCTTGAATGCCTGTATGGCATGCTCATCATAGGCAGTAGTAAAAATAACAGGCGTCGTGACCTGTATCTGCTCAAAAATGTCGAAACTGTTTCCATCCGTCAACCGGATATCCAGCAACATCAGATCTACCGGATGATGTTTCAGAAATTGTACGGTCTGCTCCACAGTGGCTGTCCATGCCTCCAACTGATAATCGGGGCGTAACTTCTCCATCATCCGCTTCATCTCTTCGTAAGCGAAACGTTCGTCTTCTACTAACAGGTATTTCATCATCCGGCACTCAATTTATAGGAATCTGCCGTAAAATTACAGATTATCATCCATATCCGGTTACGAAATGATGTATTTCCGATGAAGTGCAGAAATTGAAGGATGAAGTGCAAGTGCAATTACCTGCCTTCATCCATCACCACCGAGAATCTATAAGTACCTGACTGCAATGCAAGTGATAGAGCATTCCTTTTTTGTGAATACAGGCTGACTCCTTCCGCCTCTTTCCATGCAGTTTCTCCTTCCTTTAAAGTAGCAGGATGAATGCCGGATAATTTCAGGACAGCAGTAGTATTAGCCGGTATGGTGATTTCCATTTTCAGCACACCGGCTTCCAACGTCCAGTCAGAGACTATTTTCCCATACAGCGAGTTGTAGTATGAACGTACTTGCTTTGGACCGCCTTTTGTAATCCAAGGCTCAATGGAAAACTCCTTATAACCAGCCTCCGGACGGCGGATACCTCCTAAAGCCTCAATAAACCAACTACCGATATACAAATAGGAACTATGCAAACCCGAACCACGACATTGCCAATCTTCAAAGAACGTACCGTTGCCATGCTTCAACATATCTCCCCAGCCGGGAAAATCTTCTTTCGTAGCCATCTCAAAAATCAAATCATTACGATGATTATCTAATAAAGTATGCAACAGGAACGAACCGGCAGTAATGCCTCCCCAGAAATGCCCTTTACGCTTTACCAGCACTTCCTGCTCAAGACGTTTCCAGACTTTTGCCTGCAAATGCTTCGGAGGTAAATCAACCATCAGTGCAATAGCAAGATAAGAAGGATAGCCATTCACGTAGCTATTATCGTTCGAATTGAAGAAAGTAGCATGCACCGCCTTACGTACTTTGGATGCCCGGTTCCGATAAGCAGAAGCTGCTGCTCTATTTCCCAACACATCGGCAATCTGTGCAGCAGTTTCAAGACTGTAAATCCAGTGACAATTATTAAAGAATAAAGTTTCCCGAGTATCTCCAAGTGCTTTTCCCTGTTTCTCCATAGCCGACCTTTCCGACCATGCATCCGGCCAAAGCCAGTCACCCAGGAAACTCCATTTACCTCCCCAACGTACCAGCATGTCATCCTGCGACTTCGTTTCCACAAAAGAAAGCCAGCGCTGAATGGTGGGAAAACTTTCCGAAAGAATACGTACATCTCCATACTGACGATAAAGCTCCCAAGGCAAGGTAATGCAGAAACCACTCCAGGATGGTCCACCCCCGCCAATGCGGGTAGGAGCGGTATAGGGAACATTCCCTTCGGGATCTTGCACATCACGCCAATCTTCCATCCATTTGCTATAGAAAGCCCCCAATTGATAGTTTCCCAAAGCTGTGCGCGTAGTGGCCAATGCATCTCCCCCGTATCCACAACGTTCACGATGAGGACAATCGACCACATAGTTACCCAGACTGAGATTTTCAAACGTCCACAAGGTAGTACGATAAATGTCATTCAACAAAGGAAGATCACATTCAAATCCACCACTCCGGCGATAATCCGGACGAATCATCCAACCACGTATCTGGTCTAATTCCGGTTTATACCGAAGGCCGGTAATTTGTACCCAACGTCCGGTCATATAATTAAAACGATTACAAAAGACTCCTTTCCGTTTGGAGCCAACTTTATAAATGCTATGTATACCATAGCTGCAAGCATCCTTTTCCCTTTCAGAAAATTGGAATACAATTGAATCACCGGGTTGGCCTTGGAGCTGCATCTCAAACCAGCCGGCATAATTGATTCCCATATCAACTCTATAGACTCCGGGACTAACTTCCTGAACAGAAAGTGGTTTAATTTCACCAAGTAACCGATTAGGTTCAGTACGGTCAGATGATACTATAACGTCAGTAGAATAAACCTTTGCCATAGCCCAACCGGAATCATCAAAATCCGGAGTATTCCACCCATCTTTTTCCAAAGCTGCATCATAACATTCTCCTTCAAAGTGATGTGCCTCCCAGTAACCTAACAAGGTATTGGGACTTGCATGGGTCTTCCAGGTATTATCCGAAACAATTCGTAATTTCTTTCCGGAAGATAATGCGATCTCAGCCTGAACCAATGCCATCGGAATAGCCGGTCTATTCTTCTGCTGATAGGCCGGAAAAACAGCCCAGGAAGTACCCAGCCACAAAGCTATAACATTAGTACCTGTTTTCAGGTAGCCCTTGATATCATATGTCATGTAACGGGCACGTGATTTATGATCCGTAACCGAAGGCGAAAGAACAGCATCCCCCACTTTCCGCCCATTGACATACAGTTCATGATAACCTATGGAAGCTACATAAATAACAGCATCCTGTGGAATATCCGACATATTAAATGTTTTACGGAACCAGGGATCTGCCATTACATTATTAACCTTCTTACCTCCCACACTCTGAGATTCCATTTCTGCACTGCCTATCCATTGTGCCGCCCAATCAGCAGCAAACAGCCCCATACGCCAATTTGCAGAATTACTCCATGCTGACCAACGATTATGCTCATCGGAGAAACGGACTTTCCAGAAACATCTTTGTCCGGCAGACAAAGGTACTCCTCCATAAACAATATTCACCGACTCAGCAGAGTTAACACGACCACTATCCCAAAGATCTCCACGGTCTGCATCAAGTAAATCCCGGGAGCTTGCTACAAGAATCTGATAAGCAGTCTGCTTCCGCCCGCGTGCCGAGGTAGTAGCTCCCATTTTCCAACTCAAACGAGGTTGCAGTATGTCAACACCTAAAGGATTACTAAGATATTCACATTGCAAATCAAAAGGTTGGAGAGTGGCAATATTCGTGAAAGCCGTACTGCCAGTCAGTTCACCCTCCGGAAAAGCGATCTGCACTTCTCTACCATTAAGAGCCAGACAAACCTCCCTCTGACTATAAAGCGGATCTGCAACCCAGATATCGTAACCTGTTCCCTTCTGTTCAAGATAGACAATCACTTGTTTATCAGTAGCCAGTGTAAGTCCCTCCCCTAAATCAATTGTTCCCGGATGATAAAAAACAATAGCATACTGCTGATTCAACTTAACAGCCTGCACCACAGAACTATTTTGAATAATCTTATAATTCTGGGTAGCCGTAAATGCCCGGAACTCCTCTAAAGATTTGTCAGGAACAACCATATATGCATATTTCCCTTCCTTAGCCTTTACACCATGACTAATCCAGAGATTAAAGATGTCAGCAGAAATCTTTTTCCCACTCCCACTGATATTAATATCCTTCCAAGCTCCGGTTTGTTTCGGATTGCTAACAATTACGTCTCCTCCTGAAGGAAATAAATAACCAACTTTATCATGATATACCCAAGCCGGATTCTTTACAGATACATTTTCTCTGTAAACAGACGTAGTTCCTTCCTCTTTGCCAACTACCATTTCGCCTGTAAAAAGGCACTGATTAACAGTTGTAACCACTTCCTCGGGAGCATCTGATGCAATATCTGTCCCTAAGCACAAAAGTACATCATTCATAAAAAAGTAAGACTTCCTGGCCTTTACTCCCTTATAGCAATGCTCATAAGCAATGACTCCATTCTTGCCGTTACTTACCCCACCGCCAAACCGATTTTTTCCGAACAAATATCCTTCAAGACGAGTAGAGTCCTGATGTTGAACAGCCGTAGTCCCCGGTATTTTATTCCAATTCCATACAGGGAAGATACCTTCATATTCTTTCCCGGAAGTAAGGATATTCGTAGCACCAAGCGGCAGGTTATAACCTTTGAGGTTCTCATTATTAAGCATTTCGGTTCCATTAGTCCTTGTAGAAATCACCTTAGCAGAGAGATAATAGCCGGTACCATGCTGGACCATAATGTCCGATTTCCAGAAATACTTATTACCGGGAGCAGGAAAGGGAGCACCGGAAAGATGTTTCTTCCAAGCCGAGTAATCAGCAGCACGATCAGAATCATTCTGCTCCATGTATTCCAGTGTGACAGGAGAAATATTGCTAAGTCCTTCGGGACGTGATATATTACGACCGATTGCACCAAAATCAAACGTTTCCCGATAGCCCAACAACCGATGACCACCCATCAGAAGATTGATAAATATATCTTTTTTCTCTTGTGTAAAATAAGGCTCAAAGGCAGTTCCTTTCACCAATTGTAAATAATATGCAATATCATCTACATACGATAGACCATACCCGCCGGAATATAATTGCGGACGATGCTGATGGAAACTACCATCCACCTTAATACCTTCGTCACCTTGTTCCGGAACAATCTTAATAGTAGAAGCTATGGACTTGATTCCGATTCGTATCAGCTCAATATTATTTTCAATACATCCTTTATGAATGGTAACGGCAGATACCCATGTACGGTTTTTGCCTTTATGACCTTTATTCCCAGTCAAATCTTGTAGATAAGAAGAATAATGCAATAACTTCTTATCACTAATTTTGCCTTTCAGCAGAATCAACGGAACCATGTAGTCTTGGGGAGCACCAATATCACCGAACCACCAGTTTCCGGATTTAGGACGTACTCTATACCAATAATCGATACCTGCAACTATTTGTTTCAACAGTCTTCCTGAATTATAATACTTATTTCCAGGTTTCCGATATGCAATAGCCATTAATTTCAAGCGTTTCAAATGAGAGCCGGCCGGATAAGACGAACCTTCATGCACAGTTACATAATCCAGGTCCGGGAAACTTCCATCCGAACGTAACGCACTCGCATAACCCGCTATTATGTCCTCATCTACTTTCGCTTCCAAATAGGAAGTGACCAGCCGTCCGGTCATTTCGTCCACTTCTTTTTGCGCATCTACTTGCACCTCTTTAGCCTCAGCCAAAGAGCAACAAAAATAAAGCAAACAGAATATTAGTTTCAAGCATTTCATAAACATACTCCTATTTATCCAGGTACTTACCATCAGCTACTATCCCTGAGCTATGCACTGTACGAATAAATTTCGCATCAGCAGGAGCGGCACCTTTACATTGATTCAGTTCTGCCCCGACAACATCATCCAAAAAGAATAACGGACGTACATCGGGCTTCATCGCATCAAAACGTACATTATTAAATCTCACATTTCTGGCATGACGTACATAGAAACCGGCGGCCGGTAATGTATTACCAAACATTCGATTCTCAGGATAGCTTTTAGTCATTTCCGGAACAGGTTTACTAACCATGTCCGAGGTTCCGCCCCCCGGATAGCTGATTTGCACGTTATTGATCGAAACATTTTCTACATAGCTTGTCTCCACACCAGTTATTGAACAGGCTATCAGGCTTTCTGCGGTTGCTACAATGTTGCTGATATTTATATTCTTCAATACACCACCCTCTTTCCGGTAAGTGCGGTGTCTGTCTCCCAAACGGATGAATATGGGAGTCTGGACATCGCGCATAGAAATATTGGAAACGGTGATGCCATCAATAATGCCTCCATCAACCATTTCTATGGCAACACCCGAAATAACGGTAACATCGGCCGAAATATGTTCAAGCTGTTTACTCCAATGACGAATATTATCTTCCGCTGCCCGGCGAACAACACAATTGGAAACCGCAATATTCCGGTATCCTCCATGAGAAGCTGTACCGAATTTGATTGCATTACAATTACTTGCTGTGACACAATTCGTAACCGTTATGTTCTCGCAAAATTCCGGATGGTCACTCTTGAAACAAATGGCGTCATCTTCCACATCAATGTAGCAATCAGATATAGTCGCATTCTTGGCATCAATATCGAGCCCGTCATTATTATAATTACAATGGCTGAATACCTTTAAACCACGGATAGTGACATCTTCACATTTTTCATAATGCTGCACCCAATAGGCAGAATTACGGAGAGTGACATCGGTCACAACGATGCCCTTGCACTCTACAAAATAAATTATCTTAGGACGTTTCGGTCCTCCGTCCGCATCATTGCCAAATTGAAAAGTTTTATTTCCACCTTGTCCGTCAATCGTTCCGAATCCGGTAATCGAAATATTCTTTTGTCCACGTGCAAACAAAAGTCCGGAAGACTGATTCATACTACCATCCTTGAAGGGAAAGGCATTATCATAATCCGACAAACGTGTACTTCCCAACAATAAAGTGCCAAAATCCAGATGAAGGTTCACATTTGATTTCAGTTCAATGGGACGTATCAAATAAGATCCGGATGGTATCAAAACGGTTCCGCCTCCTTTCTTCGAACATTCATCTACGGCTTTCTGTATAATGATTGTATTATCCGTTACCCCATCTCCTTTAGCTCCACGCTTAGTCACATCAATTGTTCCGGCTATAAGGGAAGAGGAAAATAGCAAAGATATTGCAAACAAAACTATATTACATCTATTCATCATGGCATCATTAATTTTAGGGTTTATCATTTAAGGATTTGTATCGGCACAACGCCTCTACATAGTAATAATCAGCATAGGTCAAAGGCATATCTACTTCTGTACCGGAAGGAATATTACCTACCGAATGTTTCAGAATGAATCCTCCGTTAGTACCTTCCTCTGCCGTATATGCCGGTGAGGATAATGTCTGGAGCATTTTCTCGGCTGCCTTATAATATTTCTTAGCCCGTTCTTCGGATACATACTGAGATAGTTCCAATAATCCCGAACAGTTGATAGCTGCTGCAGAAGCATCACGCAAAGCATCCGGTATACCGGGAGCATTATAGTCCCAGTAAGGAATCAGGTCTTTCGGCATATTAGGATGATTCAGCGTAAATTCTGCTATCTTTATGGCTTGCTCAAGGTATTTCCGCTCTTTCGTAAAACGGTACATCAGTGTATAGCCATATAATCCCCAGGCTTGTCCACGAGCCCAAGCTGACTTTTCGGAAAAGCCCTGTCCACCTTGGTAGTGCTTTATTTCACCGGTTTCCGGATTATAATTCAGTCCATGATAAAGACTATTGTCTGCCCGGAAATGATTCTTCAAAGTTGTATCGGCATGTTTCACAGCAATATCATAGAATGTGCTGTCTCCTGTGGCCTGAGTAGCCCAGAAAAGCAATTCCAGATTCATCATATTATCAATAATAACAACATAATCATCCGGTTTGCGATTATGGGATTTAATGCAGCCTACCACCGGGCTGAAACGGGAAATCAACGAACGGGCGCTGTTCACCATAATATCTTTATACTCAGGTTTCGGAGCAATGCGGTTTGCATTGCCATAACTGCAATACATCATAAAACCGACATCATGCGTATTCACGTTGTATTGTTCCGGTTCCAGCAGCTTCAACATACGCACTCCTTCAGCATATAGCTCCTTGTCTCCTGTATCCTCGTACAAATAGAACAAAGTTCCGGGATAAAAGCCGCTGCACCACCATTCCGAGTTGCTGGTTTTCAGGCGTTGCATATGTTTGTCATACGTTTTAGGAAACTGGTTACTTCCTTGCAACTCGCTCCTCATATAGAGATACTGACGAGCAGCATGCTCTAACGCTTTATCAACTTTTACCTTACCCTTGGCGAATAAGTCACCGAAGGGAAAAAAACTAATTAGAATAGTAACAAACAATAATGTACTCTTTTTCATGGTTATATCTTAAATTTATATTCTATTGTTTCACTGCATCCGAGAAAGAAACGACCTGTAGCCTTTCGGCAAACTGCAACGAAGGTAGTTCAGTAGTCACTTTAACCGTAACCGTTTCACCAGGCAAAATATCCATATAATTGTCGGATATGAAATTGTCAATATCTCCTTGGAGTGACAAGAAAACGCTTCTTGCAAACACATCACAAGACAGAGTTACCTCATACCCTCCTTCAGTCGGTACAAAGTCTTTATTAATCCGAGCTGCCGCATAACGCATATCTTTTTGCTTCGCCAAAAAATAATTATTAGTATACTTTTTTCCTGTTTTATCCTCATAAAGAACGTGTACGACGACGTCTTCTTTTTTCTCTCCATTCAATAACCCATCCACAGCTTCCTTCCATATAACTGTACTTGTATTAGCCGGAACAGTTATCTGTTTCTTGAATTCTTTCACCACTCCGTTACCATCCAATCTGAGCACACAGACTGTTAATTTACCAGAAGTACTCTTTAGCCTGTCTGATACCATATATATCTGCAACGTGTTTTCCTTTTCTATTGGCGATACCAATAAATCAGCGAAAGACTTTACCGTAAAATAATGCTGCGCCTTCCAACGTCCGTAATAGTCGCGACTAGACCAGGATGCCACCGGCCAGCAGTCATTATGCTGCCATACCAACGATCCCATACAATAGGGCATATCCCTCCGATGTGCCTCCATAGCCATTTTCATAGCATCAGCCTGCAAAAGCTGGCTCATATAGGTAAACGAACGGAAATCTTTCGGCTGACGATATTCCGACAAAAGGAAATCATTGATACGCTTATTAGCCGCTGTTCCCCCTCGCTGATGCGACATCATTACCTCCGAAGTCAGATTCCAATCCTCTGATAAAGGTGCATACCGTTTGATCGACTCGAATTCCGGGAATGACTGAAAACCATACTCACTGAAAAAACGGCTTCGCTCATGATTAAATTCGGAAAGGGGTTTCAGCCCTTGCCAAACTGCCCAATAGTGCATATCGCCCACCGTATGATTGCGCGTCCCTTTGTCATCAGAATAAGGAGATGATTTACGGTAACAAGCACCCGGATGGAATTCTTCTACCACAGCCGGCAACGTCACAAAATACTGATTCTTGAACTGTTTCCATATAATATCCGAATAAGCAGGATTCTGTTTGTCATATGTCTTTTTCCAATTCCAGTTGAACCAAGCATCCAAACATTCATTATTCCCACACCAAAGGGCTATACAACTATGGTTACGCAAGCGTCGTACATTATCAATGGCTTCCCTGCGAATGTTTTCCAGCAATTCGCCTTCAGCAGGAAATACACTGCACGCAAACATAAAGTCCTGCCAGATTAAAATGCCGTATTTATCACACAAATCATAAAAGATATCTTTCTCATAAACTCCACCACCCCACACTCGTAGCATATTCATATTTGCACTGACTGCATCCCGGATCGTTTTTTCATAAATGGAGTCGGTAACACGAGTCAGAAAATTATCACAAGGAATATAATTCGCACCTTTGGCAAACAAGGGTTTTCCATTTAGTTCAAAATAAAAGCTTTCACCATATTCGTCAGGAGCCGTTACCACTTTCAATGAACGGATCCCCAGTTTTTCTTCTGTTATATCTATTTGCTTTCCATTCAGTTCCAGTGTTGTAGCAAAGTCGTATAAAAAAGGTTCTCCCAAACCATTAGTCCACCATAACCGGGGCTTCTTCATGGTAAAAGATACCGGAATTTTATTCAAACCTTTATTCAAACGAATCAATTTCCGGCACTCGGTACGCTTATCCGTACGATTAATCACAGCTACCTTTGCTTCTGTCTCCTTATCTGCCAATACTTCCACCGTGACATCCACTATGGCCCGTTGGGCTGTCACCGACTGCTGGTTATAAAAAACATCATTTATACGAGCCTCATCCCATGCTTCCAGACTAACGGTCCTCCAGATACCCGAAGTAACCAAACGAGGTCCCCAGTCCCAACCAAAATGATAACCCGCTTTACGAACAAACACTCCGATCTTGCGGTTGAGCAAACCTCCATTCTCAGACTGGTCATTCGAACTGCGATACTGGAAAGGAACAGCTTCCCATTTCGGCATAGCTATCTTAATAGGAGAATGCAAATAAACCTGCAATTCATTACCATGCTCTTTTAAGAGAGAACGGACATCCACCTGCCATTCACAAAACATATTATCAGCAGAAAGAATCTTCTTTCCGTTCAATGTTACATCAGCATAAGTATCCAATCCCTCAAAATGCAGCACAATATTCTTCTTTGCCAGCAACTCAGGGGTTACATCAAACGTCGTCCGGTAAATCCAGTCTTCTTTATCCACCCACTGCACACCGCGCTCATTGAGCCTGTAAAAAGGATCATCTATCAGTTTGTTATCCATCAAGTCTGTATGAACTGTTCCAGGAACAGTGGCTTCATACCAGTTAGTACCCCTCGCCTGCCGGAAATTCCATCCTTCATGCAAGTGCTGACGAACAGGCTGCGCATTGATTGCTGTAAACAGAAAGAGCAGATTCAATAAGGCTATCCAAGTTCTTGTCTTTACTTTTGTATTCATTTGTTTATTTGTTTACGGTCTACATTCCATCCTTTCACCACTATCACCGGTTTTTCAATTATCTTTTCTGCATTCGTTTCGATAACTACAAATTTACTCTCACCCGGCATCAAAGAAAAGAAATTATCTGTATAAAAAGAAGGGCGAATAGGTTTCAAATCCTGATTGAGGAATTGCAACTGGTTGAAAAAGGCGATAGAACCGGACACATTTTTCACTGTAACATCCACGAAATACTTACCTTCGCTCTTTCTTATCTTATAAGTAGTCTTCAATTTGGCTTTTTTCAATTGAGACAATGTTTCAAAACCTGAAGAAGTAGGTCCGGTCAGCGTTTCCTTACCTTCATACTTATCATTGGAACGCCAGTAAAAATTGGATGAGACTTCCTTGCCTTTCTCATCTTTCAATCTCAACTTAATAAAATGTACCTGTGAAATATCTTCTGGAAAGCGAATAGTCAATACATCATTTGCCACACCATCCAAGGGAAGGTCAACCTTTACTGACTTTTCGAATACCTTTTCACTATTGATATCATAAACCTGAGCCACAACCGTATAACCTTCAAATTCCTGATAATAATCATTCACCACCGATACCGTATTCTTCAGATAATCAAATTGTACATGCAAAGGTTCCAAAGCATTAGCTGTATGATAAAGTGAAGCCGTTGGTTCCAACGACCAATCCCACATACGGGCACAGACCTGACGAACCGGGCAATTATGATACCAGAAAAGTAAACCGGAACAGAAACGGTCACCATAATCAAGTTTATTATAATTCCATACTTCCCAAATACTTTTTGAGTTCATGGCACCCACAAATTGCCCCTTCTGTGCAAACTCATCAATAGAAGAAGATTGCCCATAATTATTAACCAAGTCAGCATACATGGTAGACATCAGATGGAATCCATTCCCATCCAGATAATCCCAAACCTCTTTATTAATAGGCCACAAATCTTTTTCGTCCATCATTTCCCGGAGAATTTCTACCGTAGGAAGTGTCGGAGCACCATATTCGGGATTAAAACCATCCACACGGCTACCTCTCGCAGAAGCCGTGTTTTCATAATGTTGCATCGGATTCACCTGTTTATATGGACTTCCATCATGTACACCTGCACATTCCGATTGCATCTGATAGCCACGTGTCCCATCAAGTAGTTTCAGCAGTTCAGGCGTACCACTAACTTCAGAACTCTCATTCGACGCTACATAATAAGCCAGAGCCGGATGATTGCGGATACGTTTCACAGTAGAAGCCACGTTGTTTAGGTACACACTCTTATCCTGTGGATGGCGTGTATCTCCCGTCATCCAGAATTCTTGCCAAATCAATAACCCCAGTTCGTCACAAAGCTGGTAAAAGTAATCAGATTCAGCTATACCGCCTCCCCAAAGGCGGATTAAGTTGATACCTGCCTGCCGGGTGTATCTCAACTCAGCATAGGTACGTTCATCCGAAGTTCGTAACATTCCCTCAGGAATCCAGTTTGTACCACGGATAAAAATACGTTTACCGTTCACATAGAATACACGTGATTTATCGGGAGTATTTGTATCAGAAGTTATATCACGAATACCAAACCGGGTTTTAACAGAGTCACAGACAGCGCCTTTTACGCTTACTGTCAGTTTCAGTTCATACAAGTTCTGAGGACCTTTATTGATCGGCCACCACAAGCGTGGATTACGGATAGTAAGTTGAGGGAATTCTTCCGGAGTGAAAGTCACATTTTTTTCCTCACCACGTAATATGCTGAAAGGCTTTTCTACAACAATATTTTCTCCCACTATTTCTCCTCTGACCACTCCGCTAATCGTATCCATCGAATGAAACGGATCAATAATTTCAACGGATATGGTTTCACGAGCGACATCATACCCCGGCTTCTGTAATTCTGACTTCACAAATGGATGACGCAACGCCAATATCCCTGTACTATATATAGATATACTTTTCCAAATACCCGTATTGCGGTCACGAATACCATCCATAAAGGTAAAATCCCATCCAATACTCATAAGCATAGTAGTATTCAAACCGATGTTTCCATTACCCCCATTATGATATTCACCTACAGCTCCCCAAGACTTTGGCATAGTAGTCCCCGGCACATCTACCGGATAGACTTTGACAGCAAGAACATTCTTATTGCCTACTTTTACAAAATCTGTTATATTAATGTAGTCATTAACAAACATTCCATTGATCGTACTCAATAAATTACCATTCACCCATACTTCAGCCCGATAGTTGATGCCATCAGGCTGCAACCATATATTTTTTCCTGAGAAAGAAGCCGGAACCTCAAATTCCGTACGGAACCAATAAGTATAAAACTCACGACCTACTTTTGATATATCCGGTATTTTATTGGACTCTATTTTATTGTTCAGTCCATAATAGGGTTCAGGATACTTCTTATTATATACAAGAGAATTAAGCACAGTTCCCGGAACAATAGCTGACAACCAGTCACTCGTATTATATCCAAGCGACGAAACTTCCTCAGCAGATGCTTTCACGTCACTTACTTTCATCATCTTCCAGCTATATTCTCCCTGATGCATTTCATTCGAGTCCAACCAAATTCTATCGGTTGTTCTTGCATAGTTTGTATTACTGCTCTGTACGGAATATGCGACAGATAAAAATAGAAGCAAAAAAATGGATAACTTATTCATGAACGTCCTTATTAATGTTTTTCTGTAATATGTTTTATTACTGAACTACCGGAATAATCACCAGAAGGGAATACTATATTTATTTGTTCTCCATTCATACTTAATTGGAGAGACTGCTCTTTATATAGAGGATCGGCTACAGCTATTTCATATTGTTTGTCTTTCTTCTCAATGTATATTATAACTTTCTTATTGACTGCTACCACTAAATCCTCTGCAAACCGTATTTCACCCGGCTCATAAAAGACGGCAGCATACTGTCTCTTATTCTCATTGGAAATCGCTTGTATCTGTTCAGAGTTAACTATAATCTTAATTTCATTCTCAAACTTCTTATCTGTAAAATAAGAAAGAGGTTTATCAGGCATTATAATATAACAGTAATCCTCATGCTGCGGAGTAGTACCATGCGAAACCCATAAGCTAAAAATCTCTTTTGTTACTGGTTTATCACTTGCTGTTACTTCAAGTTCTCTCCAAGCACCGGTTTGCTTGGCTTTTCTCAACGTTACACTCTCATTTTGCGGGAAAATATACCCTACATTATCATGGTAAGCCCAATCAATATTTTTGTCGGACAAGTTATTCGTTAACCGGTATGTATGTCCTGATAAGCCATATGTAACTTCACCATTTGCCAAACATTGATTTACTGAAGTACGAACTTCCTGAGTACGAGCCGCCTTAATGCCACTTCCCATGCATACCATAGCATCTCCCATAAAAAAGTAAGCTTTCCGAGCTTCCACACCTTGATAAGCATGTTCATAAGCCATTACACCATTATGAGCATTGCTAACACCTCCACCAAATTGATTCGAACCAAACAAATACCAACGGAGATCGGCAGTCGACTGATTAGCAACCGCCGTTGTTCCCGGTACCCGTGTCCAATCCCAAACAACAAAGGCATCATCATATTCATGACCGGTAGTCATTATGTTAGTTGCTCCTAATGGTAGATAATAGCCTTTCAAATTCTGCCCGTTCAGCATTTCCGTACCATTTGTTCGTACGGATATGACTTTGGCAGACATATAATAATCAGAACCATGATGGGTCATAATGTTTGATTTCCAAAAATGTGTATTTCCTGGTACCGGAAAGGCTTCGCCACCAATATGCCGCTTCCATGCCTCATAATTTTCCGCATGAACGGGATCAACTTCTTTCATTAAATCTAATGTATGCGTGGACATATTGCTCAAGCAATTCGGGCGACATATCCCCCGCCCAATCGTTCCAAAATCATATGCCATTCTATATCCGAACATCTGTGTCCCTTTCAGAAAAACATCTGATACCAACTTAATCTTATCCGAAGTGAAGAACTTCATAAAAGATGTTTTATTAGCTAAAGTAATATACTCTGCCAAGTCGGACAGTAGTGACATTCCATATCCACCCGAATAAAGCTGAGGACGGTGCTGATGAATACTATTATCTCTTTTCATTCCTTCATCATCTTTCTCTTCTACATATATGGTAGAAGCAATGGAAGAAAATCCTTTGGCAATTAACTCATAATCATCTTCTATACAGCCTTTATGTATCAAGACTGCAGATACCCATGTTCTATTCTTTCCTTTATGGGCCATATTATCTGTCTTATCAACCAGATAAGAAGAAAGTCTCGTCACATCTTCTCTTTTCAACTCTTTCTTCAGCAAAAGAAGAGGAATCATATATTGGGAAGGAGCACCGATGTCCCGGTACCACCAATTTCCAGAATTTGGATTAGCTATCCGGAAATAATCTAACCCAAGAATTATTTTCTTTCGCAATTCCTGCTCATGAAATAATTTATTTCCGGGTTTACTATAAGCCAATGCCATGTTCTTTAATCTCTTGAGATGACGCTCTGCATCGAAATAGAAAGTCACTGTCTTATAATCAATATCTTTCCAGCTACCATCAGTTTGCATAACAGCCAAATCCTTTTCTGCTTGAGAAACGTCTACCGAATCCGACAAATATTCTTCCAACAATCTATTATATAAAATCTCTATATCTTTCTGTTTCTCTACAGCATAGCCGTATTCTCCCCAAAAGCATAGCACCAGACATATAAGTAGTAACCTTTTCATAATCATTCTTTATCTATAATCATCACCGCTGCGCTCATTGCCGGAACGGAGACTTTAACATATTCATTTTGTGGTTGATATTTCTCTCTCATATTTAGTTGAAAACTTCCATCAGCTTCTACTTCGGCATCGGCAAAACGTATTCCAGATGAAGAAATCGGAGACGGTGCTGTAAGTCTAAGCAACTGAACCGAAGCAGGAGTGTCATTCAGCCGAACTGTGAAGGAAATATCATCTTCACTTTTATTTAAAAGTGTAACTTTCAATGTTTTGCCATTGACACAAGCATATACGCTGCTGTTAGGAACAGAAGGTGAAATCACAGAAGGAACAATATTACCACCTTCACTTCCATATTTAAAAGCAAGCATTGCATAATAGATAGGACGAGGAGTAGGAATTCCTTTCTCATCCACTACAATAGGTGCATACTTACTAACACTACCACCATGAAAATTTACTCCCACCCCATTATTCAAAGCCACACTCCACATATAGTCTAACGCCCATAAAGCAGAAGCAAAAACATTGCTCACTCCTATTTTTCCACCTTGAGAGACTGTATTACATTCTGCCATACGATAAGTAATTCCGTGTTTTTGACATAAAAAATTCAATACTTGCAAATAACCTGATAAATGATTATCCGGTTCCAATATAGTTTTCCAATTTACTGTAGCATTCTTACCTGGTGAATTGTAATGATGTCCGGTCATCAAACTTATTCTGGAAGAGTAACTGTTCAAGAAAGATTCAAACCAACGGATATCCCCAGCAACTGCTGGCCCTGCTATAGTAATGTCAGGTAACCTCTCTTTTATCTTCGTATAATGTAGAAACCATTCTTTTTCATAATCGCTTATTGCATAATTTACAGGACGCAGATGTTTGTAATATAAATCAGGTTCATTACCTATCTGAAGAGCATAAAGAGCATTCTTTAATCGTTTTGCTACATATACAGCTTCATCCGAGTTTTTCTCAGGATTATTCTCTCCCAGATTCAATCCCCAGATAACCTTCCATCCAGTTAAATCTACAAATTTTGAAAAAGTATCTACATCTGTAGTAGTTAAAGAATCCTTCCTCATATAATCAATGCGTGGCATACCTGTCCATGAAATCTTATCACTGCTATTTCCTCCTAATCGTAAGACGCCATTTCCTAAATTCTTCATCATTTGAATCAATACAAGATTATCAGGATGCAGATAACGGGAGTTATCGGTCAACTGAGACATTTCATAGCTAAATCCCAAAAAGTCAGAAGGTATGATGGTATGTAACCGATAATCGGAAAGTACAGTAACAGTAACAGGTACTTCTTTTTCACCTTTTATATCCAGCCCCAATACAACAGGTGTTCGGATAAAAAGTAGTACAACTATAATGAAGTGCAACTTCTTCATATATCTATAATTTTATTATTTTTCGGTAAAAACATCTACAACACTACTTCCTACGTAATCGCCCACAGGCAAAGTAAAAATAATATTGTTACCTTGTTCTGTTATAGTAACCCCGCTCTTCTCTATCATCTTTTTATTTAGAGTTAACGTTACATTTGCTTGTGTATATGTAGGATCTGACACAGCAATAGTATAAGTGTTACCTTTTTTTTCAATAAAGACAATAGAAGGCTTATCAGATGATATCACTAAACCATCGTCCATCTTTGTACTGGCGCTTTTATAAAAAACAAATCCATACTTATTGCCTTCACGTATAGCCTGAACCGAACCATCATTTTGTGCAATATAAAAATCTATCTGCTCAGCTAAATCCCGAAATGCATTTATAGACTTATCCGGTACAACAATATATTGATAACTGGCATTCTCCGGATTAAGTCCGTGATTTATCCAGACACTAAAAACATTCTTATCTATAAGCCCCGATTCTCCTGTAGCATTGATATCTTTCCAAGAACCTGCTTGAGACATATTTTGTATAGTAACATTATCTGTTCCTCTAAAAATATACCCTGTGTTATTATGATATACCCATTTCAATTGCTTCAATTGCATATTACTGTTTGATGACAGTTGCTTTTCTTGCCCATCATTATAAATAACCTCACCATTCAATAAATTCTGTTCTACAGAAGTCAAAACATTATCATTCTGAACATAGGAAATATCACTGCCTATACAGAACATCATATTATCAAAGAAAAAATATGCTTTATTAGCTTGCAATTCATTGTATTTACCCTTATAAGCAATAATTCCATTTACACCATCACTAACGCCTCCACCAAACTCGTTATTACCAATCTGATAACCTTCTAAAGACGTCTTATCCTGATTACCAATAGCAGTTGTACCAGGAATACGAGTCCAATCCCAGACCGGATATATATTATCATACTCCTTACCTGTTGTCATTATATTCGTAGCTCCTAAAGGAAGATTATACCCCTTTATGTTTTCATTATTCAAGGATTCTGTTCCATAAGTACGCTTTGATATTATTTTTGCGGACATATAGAAATTCTCACCATGTTGTGTCATCATATCTGATTTCCAGAAATGTTTGTTCACATTTGCTTTAGGAAAAGCGGTTCCACTATTTATATGATTTATCCATGCTCTATAAATCCCGGCATTGGCAGGATCGCCAACGACCGCCCTTTCCAAGACATCCACAGGAACTGTAGTATACTCAGACGTAGGACGTGATATATTTCGCCCTCTAGTTCCAAAATCGATAGAGTTTCGGAAACTAAGTAAAAGATGTCCCTCTAAAAGTAGTTTCTGAAATATTTCTTTCTTTTCAAGAGTAAATTCATTTGCAAACTGAGTATCAACAGACATTTCCATAAATTTTGAAACGTCATCGGTCAGTGACATTCCATATCCTCCCGAATAAATCTGGGCATGATGTTGATGGAAACTGCCATCTATTTTAATCCCCTCTTTCCCTTGTTCTGAAACAATTGACAATGTGGAAGCAATCGCCTTAAAAGCGTGTTGTACTGTTGAATAATTATCCTCAGCACACCCTTTGTGCATTGCGATTTCAGCAATCCACGATAAATTCTTACCACCTCCTATATAACTTTCAATCTTATCTTTCAAATATGCTGCTGCCACAAGCATATTTTCATGTGAAATATGTCCCTTCAACAACAGAAGTGGTATCATATAAGCTTGAGGGGCACCGATATCATTATACCACCAATTATCCGAACAGGAAGGTGCCTTTTTCTTAAAACATAACAACCCCTTTTCTATTTGTTGTAACAATGTAGCATCATTGAAAAATTTGCTTTCAGGATGCTTGTAGTTTAGTGCCATAGCTTTTAATCTGTTAAGATGACCATTCGGTTTCCAGCCATCAGCAGATATTTGATCATTATAGTCAATATCCGTCCATGAACCATCTGCCTGCATTGACTTTGAGAAGCTTTCAATATTCTTATCATCTGGTATATCACTCAAGTAACTAGCAATCAATCGCTCTGTAATTGTATCAAGAGCTTTTTGTTCCTCAGGTGTATTGGTATACTCTATATTATCCTCATTGTAAATTTCGATCTCGGATATTCTATACCCGCCAGTATAGCCTAATCTCCCACGTAAGACCAATTCCACGTAGCGAGCTTCTTCCTTAAAACCCTCAAATGTACTAACTGCTTTTTCTTCTACATCATTCCTGGATATAACACTTACTATTTTATCTTTTTCTTTTCCAAAATTGAGGCTATACGCATTACATCCACGTTCATCAATCCAATGCACTACTATTTTTGATACTTCTTGTACGCTCCCTAAATCAATTAGAATAGAATGTTTATATGAGTCCGCAGATTCCCAATATGTTGTTAAATCACCATCAGTCATTAAATTAGCTTTTTCAGTATTAGAGCCTGAGCCAGTTATGCTATTAATTCTGGTTTCGACGGTCTTTCCTAAAGCCAAATTGATAGATTCTTCCGTATCAGGGTCCTGATTATCTTCTTCTTTTTCAATCACATCATTATCATGACAGGAAATAACAAAAGAGGAAAACAACAAAAGAATTGCACTTCCTTTCAAAAATTTAGTTAAGTTCACGGCATTAAATGTTAGTTTTTTAATTTTCAAAAATAAAAATCTCTTTAATAAGAAGTTAGTTCAATAATGAACTAACTTCTTACATTGCATAACTATTTAGTTATAATTAGAAATATCCAGGATTCTGTTCTTCCTCATCAGAACCACGAGGATTCAGTCGGTCAATATGCTTTTGAGGAATTGGACGCAATTTGTGATACTCTTGAATATTCTTCATTGCATCAGGATTCCATTTTTTTACATACTCAATTAATTTCTCACAACGCACCAGATCCTCCCATCTTGTATATTCGCCTAAAAGCTCACGCCCTCTTTCATCCAACATAAAATCTACAAAATTCATCTTCAGGTCATCTGCCGTCACTTTTATATTTTCATAAGTAGATTCTGTATTTTCCATCTCACCACCTTCTTCTAGCCAATATTGAGGTACCTTTTTCTCGCCAGCTTTCCAGGAAGCACGTTCACGAATAATATTAATCAAATCAGCAGCTAAATTATAGTCCCCCTTACGACCTGCCGCTTCCGCAGCAATCAAATAAGTCTCGCCAAGACGCATACGTACCCATTCACGTACACCTTTTTGTTCATTTGCTGTTTCTCTTAATGGATCCTCGTATTTCAGCAAAATAGGATAATATCTGTTATTTTTACTTGGATCATTCTTATTCCATTGAAAATATTTATACTTATATGTTCTATTTTTGGGAGCATTTAAGCTATAATAGATTGCAGTATCTCCTATAGCCAAGGAAGAAGTCGCTTTATTACAATAATAGGTCCATTTAAAACTCTTATAAAAACGGGAATCATTTTTGCGGTCAAACAACTCAAACATCGTTTTATTGGTAGCACGATGAAAACGATAAGGACGGCCATTAGCTATATCACGCATCATACCAGGTTGATCTTCATACCATGATCCCCAATATAAGTGAGATTTGTTCCCATCTCCATTATATATCGGATCAAGAGTAAACTGAATAGAAAAGATAACCTCACTATTCCCCATATTGTTAACATCCCACAAATCTGAATAGTTATTTAACAGAGTATATTTAGAACTGTCTATCACTCTTCTAGCATAGTAATAAGCACTATCCATATCAGTTGACAATTGCCCACGCTGATCAGTTATCGCACTACCACGTGTAAGATAAACTTTAGATAATAAATGAGCAGCGGCATATTTAGTAGCCTTACTTTGATCCGTACCTGTAGCTGATTCCCTGAGATGTTCTGCTGCATATCTTAAATCGCTAACAATTAGCTTATAAACATCTGCAACAGAAGAACGTTTAAAGTCTGTCTGAGGTTCTTGTATTGCTTCAGTGACCAAAGGTATCTTACCAAATTGCTGAACTAAATCGAAATAAAAGTATGCACGAAAGAAATTCATTTCAGCACCATAGCTCTCTTTCTCAGCCTCCGATATACTTGCTTCCGGCAGTGCGTCTAAGACAAGATTTGTCACTCCGATAGCTTTATAATGATTTTCCCACAAACTATACAATTTCGATTCTGTTGGTGACAAAGTTGCACTATATAAGTTATACGGATAACTTAATGCTCCCTCTGCACCTGTTATCAGGTCAGTACCTAACTCTGTAAGAACATTAGAGAACTCCCCACCAACTCCAAAACGCATATAAGCATATGTAGCATCAACAGCAGCCAGTATGCCTTGTTCTGTTTTATAAAAATCACTTGTGATACGGGGAACTTCTTTCTCAGAGAGAAAATCATCACAACCAGTATTTGTTAGGGAGGTAAACCCGCAAGCTATCGTAAGAATTATGCCGATACTTTTTCTATATTTTACAGCTTTCATTTTATTCTTATTTTATTAGTTTAAAAAGAAACATTCACACCAAATATCCAACTGCTTACACTCGGTGAAGCATAGGTTGCTGCTCCTTCCGGATCGACTCCTGTATAGTTTGTAAATACAAGAGGATTCTGGGCAGTAACATATAATCGGCAATTAGATAAAGTTGCTTTATTAACCAGATTCTTAGGCAATGTATACCCTAATGTTATCGTTTTTACACGTAAAAAATCCGATTTTTCATAATACAATGAGGACTCATACTCTATATTATCATACAGTCTGTTAGGGCGAGGATAAGCATTAGTCGGATTGTTTGGAGTCCAATAATCAAATTTCACACTATTATTACGATAGGACTGATGATTCACGCGAACTGCATTTTTCAACATTCCGCCTAAGGTTCCATAAAGAACAATATTCAGATCAAAGCCTTTATAAACAAATGTATTGCTAAGATTAAAAATATGTTTGGGACGTTTTTGTCCAAGGATCATACGATCATTGTCCGCGGTAATTTTATGATCTCCATCGATATCCAACAATTTAATCATTCCTGGTGCAAATTTGTGACCATTCTTATTATATTTTTCAATTTCAGCAAGATCCTCCGGAGAATCCTGCCAGATGCCTATTTTCTTATAATCATAATATACTCCAAGCGCTTCACCTATAAACCAGCTATTACCTATATCATCTACTTTTCCATTATACAATTCTACAATTTCTTCCTTATTAGTTGAATACATAAAATCTGTAGACCATGTGAAATCTTTATTTTGTATATTTACCGTAGACAAACTAACCTCAATACCTTTATTTCTTGTTTTACCAACATTAGTAAGTACACTCGTATAGCCAGAGACAGCAGGTAACTGACGGTCAAGCAGCAAATCATGTGTATTTTGCAGATAAGCATCAACTGTTCCACTCAAACGTCCACGGAAAAAACTGAAATCAACCCCTACATTCCATTGCCCGGTAGTTTCCCAAGTCAATGTTTTATCCGGTAAACTAGAGGAAGTGTAACCAATAACCATATTTTCTCCATAATTATAGTACTTCTTTGATAACAATCCTTTTGTTTGATAAGGATTAATAGAAGTATTGGCAGTTACACCATATCCAAAACGCAATTTCAAATTATCAAGTTTATCAAAATTCTTAAGAAAGTTTTCCTCATTTACTCTCCATGCTAACGAAAAAGCAGGGAAAGAAACCCATTTGTGTCCATCAGCTAGACGCGAAGAGCCATCATAACGCATTGAGAATGTAGCATAATACCTGCTTTTATAGTTATAATTCAAGCGTCCCATGAAAGAAGCAAGGCTCCATACTTGGTTATTACTATCATACCCTGTTATATCCAATGCTGATGCAATATCATTAAAAAGCAGATCATCCGAAGGTAAATCCTGAACAGTAGCACTTAAACTTTCGGTTCTATTACGCTGAATAGATTGCAATAAAGTAACTCCGATAGAGTGTTTTCCAAACTGCTTATCGTAAAATAACAGATTTTCAAAGGTATAAGCATAAGTTTGTTGAGTAGCATTTTTTGCCTGATTAGGATTGCCCTGTCTTGCATTTGAAGATAAGAAGGAATAATCCTGACGAGAATGAAAATCAATTCCAATATTTGCACGATACTTAAGTCCATCTAATGGAAGCTTGATTTCCCCATAATAACTACCTAAGAAACGGTTAATTTTCAAAGGATTAACCACTGCGTTAGGTTCTAAGTATTGAAGAGGATTCCACCATTGAGAATCACCTCCTGAAGTCATCAATGTAGGAACTCCATCATCATCATACAATCGTCCAAGTGGATTCACACGCCAACAATCCTGGAAGTTAGAACCTCTATTCTGTAATGAATGACTGAAGTGCGACTGTCCGCCTATCTTCAACCAATTAGTTACTTCTGCATCAACACTCAACTTTACTGTATAGCGTGAGTAATCTTGATTCTTATAAATACCTTCATTCTTGAAGTATGTAGTATTAAAAGCAAACTGCATTTTATCACCTCCTCCTCTAATGCCGAGTTGGTGATCAGTCACTATACCTGTACGTTCTACTTCGTTCCACCACAAAGCACCGGAACGTACTTTGCTGGAATCATAATTACCGTTTTCATCATAAGCCATTGCAATAGATTGCCAAGTATAATCATCACCAGTAAACGAGGGTAATGTTTTATCCAGTTCCATATTAGGCAGTGCTGAATCGTATTGTCCAGCTGCTCTATAAGCTTCACGCACATACTCCGCATATTCTGCTCCATCCATTAATTCCAACTTGTTTTGAATGGTCTGAATACCATAATAGCCATTATAGTCAACCTGCACTTTCCCTTTCTTACCTTTCTTCGTTGAGATTATGATAACTCCATTAGCACCTCTGGATCCATAAATAGCAGTAGCTGAGGCATCCTTAAGCACCTCTATTGATTCTATATCACCAGGCGCAAACAAATTAGGAGCTGTTGAAATAGGAATACCATCCACAACATACAACGGATCATTGCCTGCTTTGATAGAACGTGTACCACGAATAAGAATAGACGGAGTAGCTCCCGGAGTCCAACTTGTGTTCTGTATCAATACACCCGGAACTTTACCCTGAATAGCCTCCGCTGCAGATAATGCCGGACTCTGCAAGAGTTTTTCAGAATCAACAGAAGTAACAGAGCCTGTCAAATCACGCTTTTTTACAGTTCCATAGCCTACAACTACAACCTCATCCAATTCTGAGGCAGCCTCAGTTAAAACAACATTCATCACCGTTTGCGTACCAATCTTTTTCTCAAGAACATTGTAACCAATATAGCTAAACTTTAAAGTCGAATTTGATGAAACATTTATTTCAAACTTTCCATCTACATCTGTTATTGTACCATTAGAAGTACCAACTTCCACTACACTGACTCCTATTAACGGTTCATTCTTCTCATCAGTGACTAATCCTTTAATATTTTTCTTTCCCTGACCATAAACAGTAAACAGAGATAAACACAACAATAGTAGGATTACAGAAAACCTTTTTCCTCCTATTTTTCGTTCACTTTTGTTTGTTAGCATAAAAATGTTTTTCATATTAATATATTTTAAATTGGTTCTATTTTTAAAAGGCATTTATTAAAAAGATAAATACCATTAAAGTATCAGTATACATAATTCACCAAAACTCAAATTATCAAAAAGTATTCTAATGATATTTTTTTAGCAATACCTCCAAAAATTAAAGAGTGTTTTTCCATATTCATCGTTATTTTTAGAAATTAATAATATAGTATCTTTTCTCAATACCCATAAAAAAAAACTAATACACTATTGAAAACGTTTAATGTTGTTTCTACATGCAAAATTAGCGCATAAGCGATACGCATATATACAAGATCTCGCCAATATCATGCTTATATCCGCAATGCGCAAAGAGAATACATTTATGGCGAAATCGAATACAACTGCCTTTTAACGGGAGTTATCCCCTCAATCATAAAACTTAAGTTTTAACTAAATCTCATTTTATTAAAATAGAAATTCAACCAAATAGAATTTGGGAAAACTCGATCAGAGCACTATCTTTGTTGACCAGTTAAAGTTATTAATGCCAAGAAGACTACTACTCATGAAATATTATATTCAAATATCTTTGTTGCTACTATTTTGTTCTATACAAAATATCAGTTCACATAACCTTAGGCAAATTAGTAATCGTGACGGTCTATCAAACAGTTCCGTAACTTGCTTATTTCAAGATGAGAAACGATTCCTATGGATTGGTACTTATGATGGACTTAACATGTATGATAGTCAAAAAATATATGTCTATAAGCCAGATATCAATAATCAAAATAGCCTTTCAAGCAATGTCATCAGAAAAATCATAGAAACAGATAACTACCTATGGATTAGCACTAAATGGGGATTAAACAAACTATCGCAAAAAAGTAATGCAATAGAAGAATATTATAATGAATTTGGTGAAAATTCATATATTGCCAAAGACAATCAAGACTATTTATATGTATTCAATAGACCAAATACATTATCTCTATATTCGAACTTAGACAATAAATTTATAAACTTCCCTATCTATAAAGAGAAAGAATTAGACAATGTATCAAGTTTTATTGTTGATTCTCAAGATACGATATGGATTAATCATAAAGGTATAATGGAAAGGTATACCATATCCGGGAAAAAAACAAATAATCCTCAAATTGTCAGACATCCGGACTTTACACATCCCCACCTTATAAAATATGCCTTTTACAGTGACGAGAAAATAATTATGGTGGATTCTGAAGGAAACATATTTTACAAAGAAAAAGGAAAACTACATTTTATCAGAAAGCTAAAGCAATTGATTCAGGAAAGTGGTAAAATTGGAGCCATTATTTTTGATGACAACGATGTTCTTATCGGATTTGAGACAAATGGTCTTATACGACTTATGGCTGAACAAAATTACCAAGCAGAGAAGTTCAACATTAATTGTGGTATATTCTCTTTATGGAAAGATAAACAACAAGATATTATTTGGATTGGTACAGATGGGCAGGGGGTATATGCCTGGACAAAAGACGAATATACATTTACTAATATATTGCTCAATGAACTTCCGATCAGCAAGAAAAGGCCGATCCGCGCTGTTTACACTGATAAATATAATACTCTATGGTTAGGAACCAAAGACAATGGTATAATAAAGATCAACCATTATGATACTTCAAAAGAGTATTCAAATGATAATGTCATACACCTTACAACACAAGAAGGACTTACGAATAATGAAGTTTTTGCATTTGCACCAAGTAATGTATATCCAATTTTATGGATCGGTTCAAATGGACCTGGATTAAATTACTACTCTTTTTCAGACAATAAAATTCACTCATTAGCTAACAATACTAATCAAGATATCTCCCATGTACATTCCATGTGTGAAACAAACGACTCACTATTGTGGGTAGGTGCAGGAAATACTTTATTAAAAATAAACATTCAACAACAGAAACAAGGCCTTGAAGCTAAAAAGATTCAAGCATTCAATTTTGATGTTCCTCATAAACAGAAAAACAATCAAATATATTCTATATATCCAGAAAATGACTCCATTATTTGTATTGGAATGCGTGGTAATGGGGTCATCAGATTAAATTCTCGCACTGAAAATTATTCTTTCATTTCTTTTGATAGAAATGGTATAGCCCCCATGAGTGATATATTATGCATATATCAAGACCAACATGAAGATATATGGTTAGGTACAAGTTATGGATTAACCAAACTGAAAATCTCATCTAATGGTAATTATGACTATAAGAATTTTAATGAGAATGAAGGTTTACCCAATAATACAATACACGGAATTATTGAAGACAAAGAAGGACATCTATGGTTAAGCAGCAATACCGGCATTATATTATTTGATTCCCAAAAGAATACGTTCAGGAACTTTAATCATAGAACGGGCTTAGATATAACAGAATTTAGTGATAATGCATATTTTCAAGACAAAATAAACAACAGATACTTTTTTGGAGGAGTAAATGGCGTAGTCTGGATAAAAAAAGAGAAAAAAAAGAAAAAAAACTTTGTGCCTGATATTCACTTTACAAAAGTAAGAATATTCAATAAGGAATATAACATTCATGAGTTTGAAAAAAAAGATAGTAATTCTCAAAATATCGTGTTGAACCATAATCAGAATTTCTTTGCAGTTTCTTTTGTAGCCACAGACTTTATTAATGGCGAGAACTGCAGATATTCTTATAAACTTGAAAATTTCAATAATGTATGGATGGATACACGCTCTAATGAAGCGCAATTTACAAATATCCCTCCCGGAGATTATACATTGAAAGTAAAATACAATGATGGAGGAAATAGCAATGACAATTTAATCAAAAGTATCCGTATCATCATTCTTCCCCCTTGGTATCAGAGTATTACAGCCCAGATAATATATGTATTATTGATTATTGGGGTAGGATTGGGATTTTGGCATTATATCCGGCGGAAATACGAACGAAGAAAAGCCGCCATGTCCAAAAAGTTAAATGAAAAATATAAGGAAGAAATGTATGAAGGTAAACTACGTTTCTTTACCAACATCACACATGAATTCTGTACACCACTTACCCTGATTTATGGTCCATGCGAAAGAATTCTGCAGCATGAGAACAGTGATGTTTTCATTAAAAAATATGCCCAGATTATAAAATCAAATACAGAGCGTCTCAATAGCCTGATACAAGAAGTAATAGACTTCCGTCGCATGGAAACCGGCAATCAAATATGCCATATACAAGAACTGAATATCAGCAAATTAGCAAAAGACATTATAGATTCATTTGGTGAGTTGGCAGAACAAAATCAAATCCATCTGGAAACAAATATCAGTCCAGATATTATATGGAAGAGTGATTATAGCGGATTTACTAAGATTCTAAATAATCTTATTTCGAATGCATTTAAATATAGCCCTGAAAATGGAACAATACGTATATCCATAAAAATAGAGGTAGATAAACTAAATATTCAAGTCTATAATACAGGAAAAGGAATTTGTAAAGAGAATATTCCACTTATATTTAACCGGTACAGTATACTTGATAACATTCAGGAGAATAGCATTAAAGGACTTTCTTCCAGAAATGGTTTAGGACTTGCCATTTGTCAAAGTATGGTAGAACTACTGCAAGGTACTATTGAAGTAAAAAGCGAAATAGACCAATATGCTCAGTTCATAGTGAACCTACCACAGCTTGAAGTAACAGAAGAAGCCGAACATGTATTGAATGAAACTCCTAAATCCGAACCTCTAAGCAACAATACGAATATTGAAACAGCTGAAAGAGGTGATTACGAAAAGGAATTCAACCAACCAGAAACAACCATTCTGATGATAGATGACAACAAAGAGTTACTGTGGATGCTAAAAGATATACTATCCGATGAATATTCCATTTTAACGGCAGAAAATGGTGAAGAAGGGCTTGTTTTATTAAAACAAAAGACACCGGATCTTATCATTACAGACATTATGATGCCCAAAATAGATGGAATCACCTTAATCAAACAACTCAAAAGCAACAAACATACAATGCATATTCCATTAATTATCCTCTCTGCAAAAAATACAACCGATGAAAAAATTGAGGGTATAGAATCTGGAGCAGACGCTTACATCCCCAAACCATTCAATACTCAATATCTTAGGAGTATCATCAAACAACTATTAAAAAAGCAGGAAGAATTAAAGCAATACTACAACTCTTCAGCAAGTGCCTTTGAATTTAGTGGTGGACAGTTGTTACAACAGGAAGACAAAAAATTCATGGAAACTGCTGTTGAACTAATCAATGAAAATATGGACAACACTGAATTTGGTCCGGAAGAACTTGCAGAAGCCATGCAAACCAGCAGCAGAAATTTATATCGCAAGTTTAAGAATCTGGATCAACTCCCCCCTAAAGATTTCATCAAAGAACAAAGAATAAATTATGCTGCCAAATTACTATTAACTACAACATTGACTATACAGGAAATCATGTATCGGACAGCTTTCACAAATCGGTCACATTTCTATAAAGAGTTTGGCAAACGATACAATCAAACTCCCAAGGAATACAGAGAGAGCAATAAATATAAAGACGATTCTCTCAACTAAAAAGAGCCTGTATATACACCAAAAACTTAAGGCAGGAATGAAAATAATATTCATTCTTGCCTCAAATTTATATTCAGTGAGCACCTCATATATTCAGACTCTCTATTTTCCCAACTGTTAAGGTGACTGGTCCTAATAAACCAGATTCAACAAGAGGTGAAGTCTTATCATAATGTTTCCAAGTTGTAAATGCAATTCTACCTCCTGCAGGCTTTGGTTTACCCTGTAGATACCATTCAGGAAGTTTCTTGATACCACCGTTGCGCAATGTAGAATATTTATTTGGAATATCCTGATAATTATAAACATTCTCTTCAGGCAGATACTCATCACCAATCAATCGGTTGACCCATAAATTTGTTACACGAATTTCTATCAGATTATCTCCTTCGTGCAATAGCTGCTGTATATCAATGGCATAAGGAGGTGCCCAACACATACTAGCACGTTTTCCATTCACCAACACTTCAGCAAGTACTTCTACTCGACCTAGATCCAAGCGCAAACAAATATCGTCCTGCAAATAGATATTATTTATAGATAACGAATAGAGATAAGTCATCGTTCCCGAAAAATGACGAACCCCAAAATCCTCTTCTAAATGTAATGAATGCAATCTGGCTAAAGTTATTTCCTCAGATGCTCCCATATTTTGAGGGAATCGAACAGTCCAAGGGCCTTTTAACGGAATACATGTAGGAAGAGTATCAACATGCTTACGGATATTTGTACGTTCTGCAATAAACTCATAAACACCAGCCTGCCATGCAACAAACCGATGACTGGGTAACCATGAAAGTACCTGCTCACTTGGATGAAACGGAGCAGGTATCCCTTTTTGATAAAGGTTTGTTATTTCTGTTTTGTCAATACTGGAAGGATGGATACACAGATTGCAGAGTCCTCCTTCATAAGCATCCGCTCTACACAACAAATCCGAATGAGATGTTTCAAGATGCACGATTGTGTCTGAAGTTGTTCCTGCTCCGGCATATACTCCATTTATCCAAAGATGCGGTGTGTTATCCTGATAAACTAAAGCAAAATGGGTCCATCCCGATAATGGTCTGGGATTTCGGTATACAGCCTTATTATGTATAGTCCGTTCATAGACAACGACTCCATTCCGACCTACTGACAACCCAAGGGAACTATGTCCTTTTCCATGCCGTCGCTCTCCTTCCAAAGGATAAATAGCAAAAAAACGGGCACGCATATCACCGAGTTCCTGTTCTTCCGTCATGGCTATATCCACCTCAGGCTTTATCCAACAAGTAATACTAAAATTTGCAGACAAAGAATCCTGTTTCACTACATTTCCAATAGTCGGAAACAAAGAAACACCATTGTATTTCACATCTGTGTACTTCTGTTGTTTCTCAACTTTACGAAAAACAACAAACATGGATCCTGCAGGAGTTAGATTAAGAGGTATTTCTACGCCCTCGTTATCAGTGCGATAGACCGGGCACTGTAGAATTTCAGTTGTATAAGGATCCCATAACTCCGGAATATAACCTTTTATCCGGAAATGAGCCGTTCCTTTCTCGTGCGCTCGCTTACGATTTGCAACGAAGTATATCTCGACTCCTTCTTGTTGATAATGGATAGCATGAACAGATGAATTTCCTGCTTCAGAATGATAAACAAAGTCGGGAGACACACCTAACCAGTTAAAAATGGTTTGCAAATCTTTTCCTTCATGCACGTTCGGGTGCTGCCAAACTCTTTGCACCAGTGCAGCAAACTCATTCTCTTTCTCTCCATCACATAAACCTAAGGTATGCAGTGGCCTTTGCCCAACCAATACCATTCCCTCACCTACCAATCGGGCCAGTATCCGCAACGTATGTAATGACATTGTTTCCGATTTAAGCAACACTAAGAGCTTATAGCCATCAAAACGTGTAGCGGGAAAAAGAATCTTTCCATCCTTGATATGTGCTTTGTCCAGCATTTCAGTATTTACCATATCATAATCATATCCTTCCGGAGGGGCCAGTAGGGTTTGTTCCGGTTCAATAGTGCTACCAAAACTATCATCACCATTATGATAAAGAATATCACCATAGAAAGTTGAACTCTGGAAAATGTACTGGCAACGATTCAAATACTCAATCCATGCTTTTCCCGGTTTCCACCATGTATTGGTACGGTCAAAGTGTAGCCCCCACGCCCCCATCGTCATTCCCGGAGCAGCAGTAGGGTGTGGTTGGTGGGCAAATCTATGAAAATAAATTCTACTAAGCCCTCGGGTAAACATATAATCACCTAATGACTTTAGAGCATATGGATACTGCAACCATTTATCCGCATCCGGTTCAGAAGTAAAAGCCTCGGCACCAACTACCTTTCCACCAAGCGTATGTGCTATTGAAGCTACTTGTTTGACGGTACGATTATACTTATAATTTGCCCAAAGTACAGTCTGACCACACCAGAATTCCCCCATATTAATGTCAAGCTGTTGTGCCACCTGTAATTCTTCCATCATATTGCCTCCATAAGGCTCAGTATAAGTTATTATACCCTTCTCTTTACATCGCTTTTGAAAATGACCATAGTAACGTTCAGCAAACATATCAGCTCTAACTCGACGAAAGTCAAACAGGAAACGCTTTGTACTTTCCTCGCTCTCAACTATTTTATTGGCTAATACGGGTAAAAATGGATACAGTTCATACCCATGACTTTGTTCAAAATAGGCAGGCATGTCGGAAGTCCAATCCTGGTCACCCGTTTCATAACTATCTATTAGCAAACCGATCTTAGAATGTTTGGCTATTTTCTCCATTGTAGGCATCAGCCTTTTAAACATACAATTCAAATGATAATCCAGTGCTTCTGTACTGAATTTGTCACAATCTAATCCGGTTGATTTAGAGGGGGCTGACTTATTCTTCTGATCTTTGGCTGTTTGTCCAAAACGCATAATCAGCCACTCACCAGTAGGAACATCCCAAGTTAAAACACCATCCTTATCAAGCCTATTTGATAATTCAAGAATTGACAACCTAGGTATTACTTTCATATTTGCCGGAATAGCCAAACAATATGTATCTATGTAATAATCAAACATATGTTTGGGAGTGGGTAACTGAATCCTGACTTGCTTTCCACCCGTTATTTTAGTTTCGCTCCACGTTATTATTTGCATAGCTTTATCTGGAGTGATCCACGGACCACCACTAGATGACCAACCGGGGCAGTTGTGCATTGCAAACTCCAAACCCAACCTTTCTGATTCTTTGAGCGTATGCAGAATAAGATCTACCCATTCATCACTAAGCGATTCTACCGGACCAATAGGGATGCCACTTCCTGCTTCAAACAATTGATACCCCGCAATACCATTTGCCTTCATGGCTTCAAGATCACGGGTTATACCATCTTTAGTTATATTACCATTCATCCAATGCCACCATGTATAAACTCCGGAAGAGAAAGGCGGATTACGAAAAGCTGATTCGAGAAGAGCTGAAGAAGATTTAGACACCTTGTTTTTACAAACTTCCATAGCAAAAGTCGGACTAACCAAGCTAACGATACCTGCTGATGACAAAATTTTAAGAAAGGTGCGTCGTTCCATAAATAAAAAGATTTTTAGGTGAATTCTATTAATCATTGCATTTCTTTGCAGCAAAGAGAACAAAACCTTTTAATTCCCTTTGCCACATTCCATATTGAAAACAATTCTCAAATTGTCTCTACATGCAAATATAGGAACTCAACAACAGATACATATATGTGTTCTTGCCAGAATGATATCTAAACCCACAAAATACAAAATGAATACACTAATGGCTAGATTGAGTACAAAACCAGTGGTTCGACACTTGCGTCAACAGACATTATTTCTTCAGTAACCGCCGCGTCAAATAGTGCACCGGATACCACACCGAAAGGAATCCGACAGTAATCACCGTAATAAATATCAGTACTACATCCGTTACATGCACACTAACAGGATAAGCATCCACAATAAAGCTGCCATTACCACCACCTAAGGAAATAATGCCGAAACGCTGCTGGATATAGCAAAGCAACAGACCAAGAACAATACCGGAAAGTGCACCGAACAGGGAAATAAGCCGACCTTCAAACAAAAATATACGGGCTATCAAGCGGTCATCAGCTCCAAGATTACGCAGAGTCTCCACGTCTTCGCGTTTATCTAGGATCAACATGGAAAGAGAACCAATCACATTGAAACAGGCTATCGCAAGAATAAATGTGAGAAAAAGATAAGATATGAATTTCTCTATCTCCATAATACGGAACACATCAGCCTGCTGCTCATAACGGTCTAGTACAACAAATTCATCACCTAGGATACGGGCAATCTTTCTCTGCACAGCCGTAACATCTGCCCCCGGCTTCAACTTCAATTCAACAGCCGACACCTCCGTGTCATAATTAAAAAGATTACGAGCAAAGCTAAGAGAAGTAAGAATGTAGCGTGCATCATACTTCTGCTGATTGACAACAAACACTACACCGGGAGAAAATAGGTAATCACGATTGAAAGAAGCGGAAGGATTAGCCATATTCACGCGTACATTCCGTTTGGGAGCATACACCTGAAGGGGATCAACAAACTGAAGTCCTGTTCCCAACTCAGATATCAATTCCACACCCAATACGCCATAATCTACGATAGAGTCATGCAGGATAAACTCACCTGCACCGTACAGCAAACTATCAATAGACGTAAGCTCCTCGAAGTTATCTTCCACCCCTTTAATAATAGCCATAGCCTGACGGTCCTTATATTGCACCATGGCATTCTCCTCCAGCGTCTCTGTCCAGACACCAATTTCCGGCAAAGAGCGCACTTCCTGAAATGCTGCCCCCTGCGGTTCAAAGACTTTTCCTTCACGAATCGTAATTTTCAATTCCGGATCAAAGGCTGTAAAGAATCCTGCTACCATATCCTGAAAACCATTGAATACGGAAAGTGTACAGACCAGCGCCAACGTAGCCAATGCCACTCCGCACACCGAAATGCCGGAAATGATATTGATAGCATTGTGTTTCTTCTTGGAGAAGAGATAACGCCGAGCTATGTAGAAGGGAAGGTTCACTTCAACAATTCATCTATTTTTTCAAGATAATCCAGTGAATCATCCACAAAGAACTTCAGTTCCGGAATGATGCGAAGCTGATGACGCACACGGGTCCCCAACTCATAACGGATAGACTTCATATTATCATTGACATTCTTTATTATCTCTTCCGCCTTTTCCGAAGGGAAGATACTCAGATAAGCACGTGCGACACTCAAGTCCGGGCTGATACGCACAGCGCTGACAGAGATCAGTACTCCCGGCATGGATTTAGTTTGCAACAGGAAAATGTCACTCAATTCCTTCTGAAGCAAACGGGCTATTTTATTCTGACGAGTTGTTTCCATAAATCAATTATCTATATTTAAAGGCAAAGTTACGCAAATATCTCGTTAGACTCATGATTTATACTTTTTTTAGCACCAAAACGTAGCTTTTCATTAATTAAAAACTACATTTGCAACAACATCACAAAATAGCTTACTTTATGAAAGTACACGTTTGGATAATACTACTATTTTTCTCATCCATTGCCTATGCAGAAGAGGATATCCGCTGGAAAGATGCAGATGAAAAAATGCAGGAACAGCAGTATGAAGAAGCTGCAAAATTGTATAAAGAATTAAGTCATAAATCAGATACCGTTTATGAGGAGATCAATTCCCGTGGAGTAAAGGATATGCGGAAAATATACTCAATCGATGAGCTGGAACTTGCCAACAGCCAGCAACAGAACCGTTTGCTTTCATTAGCTCTCATCATCCTTCCGTTTTTTATTGCCATTGCCATAGGCTGCGTTGTATATTTAAGAAAACAACGCAGAAAGCTAATACAATCGCAACTGAAGCTTCAGCAGGCACAAGAGGAGGTAGAGAAATCCACGCGAAATAAAAGCCTGTTCATTTCGAACATGAGTCATGAAATCCGCACCCCCTTAAATGCCTTGTCCGGTTTCTCCGAAGTACTGACCACCCCCGGTATTGATGAAGATACCCGGAAACAATGTTATGAAATCATTCAGTTAAATTCCCGCCTACTGATCAATCTGCTCAACGATGTAGTGGATATTTCCTGCCTAGACGTAAAGAACATGAAGTTCGACCTAAAGGTATGCGACGCTATTCCTCTTTGCGAAGGAATCATTCAAACCGTAGAAGGGATTAAGCAAACACAAGCTGCATTATCTTTCGAAACAACACTGCCTTCTTTGGAAATAGAAACAGACATATTCCGCCTGCCCCAGGTACTGATCAACATTTTAGTCAACGCCACCAAATTCACCAAAGAAGGCAGTATTATCCTGCGGTTAGAGCAAAATGAAGAGGGTATGGCGCAATTCTCAGTTACAGACACCGGTTGTGGCATTCCATTGGAAAAACAGCCTACAATATTCAACCGCTTCGAACGGGTAGACGAGAAATCCCAGGGAACAGGTATCGGTTTATCTATCTGCCAGTTTATTATTGACCAACTTGGTGGAAATATCTGGATAGACCCGGAATATACGAACGGTTCACGTTTCATCTTCACTCACCCATTAAAACAAGCAGGCAAAGCATGAAAAAAATAATTCTCTTTATTCTGCTTCTAGCAGACATACCCTTCCTGACAGAAACACATGCATCTACGAAGCAGCAAGCGCGCGACAGCATATTCCAGACAGCCGCTACCATACCCAATGATTCCATCCGCTGCATATTTCTGAGAAATGCATTCCAGCAATACATTGGTCAGGAATCGGCTACCGAATATCTGGATTCTGCAATTGTGCTTGCCCGCCGGAAGCAAATACACGGAGAAGAGTTATGGGCACTTTTTGACTATTGCCGCCAATATGAATATCTTGCAGATATTTTCAATCAGCAAAAAAGGCTTTTAATACTGAAAGAGGCCAGCTACCAGTATAAGGATTATGCATTTTACTATACCATGTGGCTTTCCGTACTTCAGGCACGATGTGCGCTGGGAGATACCGAATATGCCATTATGCAAGCCCAAGAGATGAGAGATGAGTCCACCCGCCTCAATTATAAAAAAGGCAACTTCATCGCGGCTCTTGCATTGGCACAAGCCTATGATTTTGCCGGACGGTATGACGAGGCCATCGAAATATACAAACAGGCTTTGGAGAATAATCCTACGGCCAATGAAAATGGACTATTAATAATACACGGAAATCTGGCTAAACTTTATAAAAAACAGGAAAAATATCCGCAAGCCCTCAGTGAATATCAGAAGCAACAGGATGTTCTCACAAAAGTGTCCAAAGGACTTCCCCTATCAGACACATTCAAAACAATATTTCTGGAAATAGAAACATCGTTTTGCAAAATCTATATGATTACTAAAGACCAGGAAAAACTAATCCAGCACCTGAAAAAGGCAGAAGAATATTATAGTGATAATGTGTATCTCGGTGCCTATATAAACTACCATAGCCTATGGGGATTTTATTATAAGCTCACTAAAGAGTGGGACAAATGCTTCCGGGAGCTTGACCTGGCATTGGCCGCCTGTAGGGGAACGGATCCTTTCAACGAAAACGACTTACTCAAATCAAAAGCAGACGCCTTGCTGGAAACCGGACGTTATAAAGATGCTGCCAACCTGTATAAAATGGTAGCCATAAAAGGGGATTCTCTCAATCAGGACATGCTACAACGGCACAAAGAAGCCCATCAAGCCAACTATAAAATCCGAAGAGCTTTACTTGAAAAAGAAGAACTGACCAAACGATATCGTTATATACAGGTAGGTGCAGGTACAATTATATTACTAATATTAGTTTTTGTCATTATACGTGCCTATCATATTCGCTGTCAGTTACGGCATGCAGAGAAGGAAACCCGAAAAGCCTTCGAAAGAATGGAAGCCGCTGACAAGATGAAAGAATGCTTCCTCCATAACATCACCTATGAGATACGTATACCCTTGAACACTGTAGTCGGTTTTTCTGAATTACTATCTTCAGAAAATGACTTAACGGATGAAGAAATAGAAGAGTATTCAATTGCTGTAAAAAGCAACTCAACGAAACTACTAAAACTCATAAACAATATCCTCGACTTATCACGCCTTGAAGCAGGAATGATGCGCTTCACCGTTCAAGAATGCGATGCCGTTCAACTATGTCGGGAAACCAGAATGATTGTGGATATGGAGACTCCCGGCATTGTGAAATCAACCTTCAATACAGAATTGGAAATGTTGCAGATAAAGGCTGACAGTAAATGGTTCCTGAAATTACTTACTTCACTCTTATCAGTCCCTCAAGAATATAAGGGAGAGAAACGCGAAGTGGAATATACTTTAAGCCAGGAAGACAAATACCTGAAAATAATCATCCTGCGAAGTCCTCTTTATCAGTGTTGGGAGGACGAACAGGAACAACATATCCTGCATAATATCAACCGCCTCTATGTGGAAACGTTCAAGGGGAGTTATCAAGTAGAAGAAAAGGGAAAGGAAAAGATTGTCTCTATCACATATCCGATATCCTGAATTACTTCTTATGGATAATTGTTAATCCGTCCCGCAGGGGAAGGATTACTTTTTCTACGCGTGTATCATGTGCTACATGTTCATTGAAAGCCTTGATGCCAATGGTTTGCAAGTCATTATTGCGGGGGTGTTCTTCCAGCACATGGTTATCCCACAGGGTATTATCGGCGATAATATAACCTCCGTCAGAAAGATTGGAAAGCACCATCTCGTAATAATCAACGTATTTCCGCTTATCTCCATCAATAAAAGCCAAATCAAACGTTATGCCCAACTGCGGCACTAATTGCAACGCATCACCAATGTAGAGTTTTATTTTATTCGCATACTCAGAACCTTCCAACCACGGACGGGTAAAGTCTTCCTGCTCATCATTGATCTCAAACGTGTACAACATGCCGTCTTCCGGCAAGCCTTCGGCAAGACAAAGAGCAGAATAACCGCTATATGTCCCTATCTCCAGAATACGATGGGGACGTATCATTTTAACAAACATCTTTAGCATCCGCCCCTGTAAATGGCCCGATGCCATACGCGGATAAAGCAATTTAAGGTGTGTGTCCCGATAAAGAGCCTTCAGATAATCTCCTTCATCGTCAATATGCTGCAAGATATATTCGTCTATGGTCATAGAAATGAAGAATGAAGAATGAAGAATCAGGCTATACTGCACAAAAATTCTTCATTCTTCATTTTTAATTTATTATTTATTAAAGGTATCTGTTTTTATTGGGTAATACACTTTCTTCCGCATACTTCAGAGCATCTCCCACTACATTAATTTCGAGGAAAGAAGTATGTGTTCCGGCTTTACCGCTACTCAGATAACCCACCATATCAGATTCTGATAAACGGCCTTCTTTCAGCAGACGACGCAGAGCTGCGAAATAGTATTCCTGACCGTTAGCAAGTTCCGGCATGTAAATAGCTTCCACACCGTAAGAAAGTGCCAGATGGCGCATTGTCTTTTCCTTATAACAGATGGCCAGCACCGGATATTTACCACGGAATGCAGCAAGGTTGCGGGCAGTACGTCCACTGTAACTATCAGTGATGATCGCACGTATCTTCAACTTCGAAGTAGCCTTTACAGCTTGTTTCGCCAGGAAGGCAGTCACATCGTTGCTGTTCTCATCCAGTGGAATACGAATATCGTTATCAGCCAATTTATCTTTTTCTGCCTGTGCAGCCACCTTTGTCATAGTCTTCACGGCATCCAACGGATATTTACCATACGCCGTTTCACCGCTCAGCATCAAAGCATCCGTACGGTAATAAATAGCATTCGCAATATCTGTTACCTCTGCACGGGTAGGACGCGGATTGGTAATCATTGTATGAAGCATCTGCGTAGCCACAATTACCGGTTTCTTTGCCAGGATACATTTACGAATCAGCAAACGCTGAATACCCGGAATACGCTCTTGGGGGACTTCGATACCAAGGTCACCACGAGCCACCATCACACCGTCAGCCACTTCCAGGATTTCATCAATGTTATCAACGCCTTCCTGATTCTCTATCTTGGCCACGATACGGATATCACTGTTATGAGCATCCAGAATTTCCTTTATATCCAGAACATCCTGTTTATTACGCACAAAAGAATGAGCAATAAAGTCGATGTCTTTCTCAATGGCATAAAGAATATTGGTACGGTCCTTTTCCGTCAGAGAAGGAAGATTGATGCGTACTCCCGGCACATTTACGCTCTTACGACTTCCCAAAGTAGCATCATTCTGTATCTCACATACCAAATAATCTTCCGTTTTATCCACAACAATCATTTCCAGATCACCATCATCAATAAGGATGTGTATGCCAATGGCAACATCGTGCACAAAGTTAGGGTAGGAAACGGAAATACATTCACGGGTAGTTTCCAGATCTGGATCACCTACGACTTTCACTCTGTCACCGACTTTGTAAGCGATAGGATCGGCACAGATGGTAGTACGCACCTCCGGGCCTTTAGTATCCATCAGGATAGCTATACGGTTGGACACCGCACGCACATTATTTATCAGCATCTCCGAACCTTCGCGGCCGAGATGTGCCGTGTTCATACGCACCACATTCATACCGGCTTCAAACAAGCCTTTTATAAAATCAACATCGCAACGCTTATCAGAAATGGTTGCAACGATTTTTGTCTGTTTCAATAACATAATCTTATACCTATTTTTGTTTAATTACAAATCATGAATTACGAATTACTCGTTGCCGGTCAAGGCTTCGAGCGCCAGGCGGTAAGAGTTCAATCCGAAACCGCAGATAACGCCTTTGCAGGCGCAAGCTATCATAGATACATGACGGAAAGCCTCACGAGCATGCACATTAGAAATATGTACCTCGATAACCGGAGAAGTCACTGAACGGATAGCATCCTGCAAAGCAATGGAAGTATGGGTGTAAGCACCTGCATTCAGGATAATTCCGTCTACATCAAAACCGGTTTGCTGAATCTTGTCTATCAGCTCTCCCTCGATGTTCGACTGGAAATAGTCTATTTGTATATCAGTATACTTCTTACGAAGTTCGACAAGGTAATCTTCAAAAGTAACACTGCCGTAAATGGAAGGTTCACGTTTGCCCAGCAGATTGATATTCGGGCCATTAATAATTTGTATCCTCATAACACAATTTTTTATACCTTTGTTCCGGAACTATAGCTCCGCAGCAACTCCGTAAGAAGTCCGTACCTGCTCCGTAGTAAGTCCGTAGCAGCTCCGTATCAGGTCCGTAGTAAGTCCAAGCCTATAGACACGGAGCAGATACGGGGCAGATACGGATCGGATACGTTCCGGAAAACATTCAAATTCAGGGAACAAAGGTAGAAAAAAGAAATGAAATTAGACGAAAAAACAATAAATAAGGAGAAAGAAGCACTGATTATCAGGAAGTATCAGCAGTATCTAAAGTTAGAAAAAGCACTTTCTGCCAATACGCTTGATGCCTATCTGACCGATCTTGATAAATTACTGCGTTTTTTGAAAGCAGAGAATATTGATATGCTGTCAGTCACTCTGGACGACTTGCAACGTTTCGCCGCCGGCTTGCATGACATCGGCATTCATCCCCGCTCCCAGGCACGCATCATGTCCGGAATAAAATCATTCTTCCACTTCCTGATTATGGCAGACTATCGGGAAGATGATCCCAGTGAACTGCTCGAAGGTCCTAAAATAGGTTTTAAACTACCGGAAGTACTGACCGTAGAAGAAATAGACACCATCATAGCTACTGTAGACATGAGTAAAAAGGAAGGCCAGCGCAACCGGGCCATTCTGGAAACTCTATACAGCTGCGGACTGCGCGTTTCGGAACTTTGTAATCTGAAGCTGTCCGAGCTCTATTTCGATGAAGGTTTTATTAAGGTGGAAGGAAAAGGCAGCAAACAGCGATTAGTCCCTATTTCCCCACGTGCCATCAAAGAAATAAAATACTGGTTGCTCGAGCGTAATGTTGGTAAAATAAAGAAAGGATTTGAAGATTATGTATTCCTTGCCCGCTGGGGAAACAGTATCTCCCGCATCATGGTTTTTCACCTGATAAAGGAGTTGGCGGAGAAAGCCGGTATCACCAAAAATATCAGCCCGCACACCTTCCGTCATTCCTTCGCTACCCACTTGCTGGAAGGAGGCGCGAACCTGCGTGCCATACAATGTATGCTGGGACACGAATCCATCGCAACAACCGAAATTTATACCCATATCGACCGGAATATGTTGCGGAGTGAGATCATTGAACACCATCCAAGGAACATCAAGTACAGAAAAGAGACAGGATTTCATTAAATTATAATAAAATTGGCTATTCCTTTCAGATTGTGCCGGGAGATTTAATATCTTTGCGAGGCTATTATCATGTGGTAATAGGCACTAAGAGAAACCAATAGACTAATTTCAATTACAAACAATTAATTTATACCTAAAATGACTAAGAGATTGTATCTGCCTTTGTTAATGGCACTGGTTGTTGCACTTTCATCTTGTAGCAGCAAAATGGGTGAATTATCTTCTGATTATTTCACCGTGACCCCTCAGGTTCTTGAAGCTGTTGGTGGCAAAGTTCCCGCCACTATCAACGGAAAATTCCCTGAAAAGTATTTTAACAAGAAAGCTGTAGTAGAAGTAACTCCGGTTCTGAAATGGAACGGTGGAGAAGCTAAAGGACAGTCAGCCGTATTCCAAGGAGAAAAAGTAGAAGGTAACGACCAGACCATCTCATACAAGATGGGTGGTAACTACACTATGAAGACTTCTTTCGATTATGTTCCCGAAATGGCAAAATCAGAGTTATATCTGGAATTTAAAGCCACAATCGGTAACAAAACAGTAACTATTCCTGCTGTGAAAGTAGCTGATGGTGTGATTTCTACCTCTGAAATGGTTGAGCAGACGCTGAGCAGCGCTACTCCTGCCAACGGTGACGACGCTTTCCAACGTATCATCAAGGAGAAACACGATGCTAACATCATGTTCTTGATTCAGCAAGCTAACGTCCGTGCCGGTGAATTGAAGACCGCTAAGGAATTCAACGAAGAAGTGAAGAACGTAGACGGTGCTGTTAACAAGAAGATCAGCAACATCGAAGTTTCTGCTTATGCATCTCCTGATGGCGGTGTAAGCCTGAACACTAAGCTGGCCGAAAACCGTCAGGACAACACTGCAAAGGTTATCAACCAGAACTTGAAGAAAGCAAAAATTGACGCTGCAATCGATACAAAATATACTGCTCAGGACTGGGAAGGTTTCCAGGAATTGGTATCTAAATCTAATATCCAAGATAAAGAACTGATCCTTCGCGTTCTGTCTATGTATTCTGATCCTGAACAAAGAGAGCAGGAAATCAAGAACATTTCTTCTGTTTACAAGAACTTAGCTGACGAAATCTTGCCGCAATTGCGTCGTTCTCGTCTGACTTTGAATTATGAAATCATCGGTAAGTCTGATGATGAAATCGCTAATCTGGCTAACACAGATGCTAAGCAGCTGAGTCTGGAAGAATTGCTGTACGCAGCTACTCTGACTAACGATCCGGCTAAACAAGAAGTAATCTTCACTAAAGCTACTCAGATTTATCCGAACGACTATCGTGCTTACAACAACTTAGGTAAACTGGCTTACCAATCAGGTAACCTTGACAAGGCTGAAAGCTACTTCAAGAAAGCAGCTTCTATCAAGGATGCTCCTGAAGTTAACATGAACCTTGGTTTGATCGCTTTGACAAAAGGTGATAAAGCCGCTGCTGAAACTTACCTGAGTAAAGCTTCCGGTGCAAAAGAACTGAACGAAGCTCTGGGTAACCTGTACATCGCTCAAGGTCAATATGACAGAGCTGTAAGCGCATTCGGCAACACGAAATCTAACAGTGCTGCTTTGGCTCAGATCCTGGCTAAGGACTACAACAAAGCTAAAAACACTTTGGCAAGTGTAGAAAAGCCAGACGCTTATACTGAGTACCTGATGGCTGTATTAGGTGCAAGAACTAACAATTCTTCTATGGTTACCAGCAGCTTGAAGAGCGCTGTAGCTAAAGATTCTTCATTAGCTAAGAAAGCAGCTTCTGATCTGGAATTTGCTAAGTACTTCACGAATGCAGATTTCATGAGCATCATTCAGTAAGAAGCTCTTCACTAATTACGATTAGTGATTTTAAGTAGTAAATAAATAAATATCTGTAGAATGCCCGGCGTTGAGAAATGTCGGGCATTTCTTTTTTATTATCTGCAAAAGCCGTACTTTCGCAAAAAAGTATTTAGAGATGAAGAACGTCTGTCTATTATATCTTCTATTAATCGGCCTCTCTGCCTGTGGTGGAAAGAAGACCGATAGTATCAGCCTCAGTGGAGAAATCAAAGGATTGGGGAATGATACCATCTATTTATATGGTGCGGACAGAATGCATGACCGCATGGATACACTGATTGCCGAAAAAGATAAATTCTCCGCGACACTTTCTGCTGATACGTTAGTCACCACAATCTTATTATTCAGCGATGGAACAGAGTATCCGCTTTTCCTGAATAAAGGGAATAAGATACAAATAAAAGGCTCCATGACCGAACTATCCTCTTTACAAATCAGCGGCAATGCTCCCAATAAAGAATTAACAGACTTCAACCAGGAACTAAAAGGATTGGGTACCCCGTCCGGAAAAGCTTTGGAAGAGAAAGCAGAGAATTTCATTACTGAACATCCTGCTTCATTAGTCAGTATCTATCTGCTGGATAAATACTTTGTGCAAAACCCTCAACCCGATCTGACACAAATCCAGAAACTGGCAGACCGTATGACCGGAGAACTGAAGGACCGTCCCTTTATGGATGCCTTACTAAACCGGATTAAAGAAGAAGAAAAAGTAGCTGTAGGAAAATCGGCACCCTACTTCCGACTGCGCAATGCGGAAGATAAAGATATAAGTCGCTCCAACTTTAAAGACCAGTACCTGCTCATACAGTTCTGGGCTTCGTGGGATACGGTCAGCCGTGCAAACAATGCCATGTTCCGCCGTATTTATAAGAAAGAGCAAAAGAATAAGAACTTCGCATTGCTGGGCGTTTCTCTCGATCTTGATAAAAAGAAATGGCAGGAAACCATCAAAGCGGATACGCTGAAATGGGAACAAGCCTGTGATTTCTCCGGCTGGAGCGGAGAGATTATCAAACAATTTGCCATACAGACGCTTCCCACCAATATACTTCTCAGTCCTACGGGAAGAATAGAAGGTAAAAATCTGGATGAAAAAGCAATTGAGAACAAGCTAAAAGAGATTGCTGAAAAAGAAAAGGAGAAATCACTCACCACTAATCACTAATAAACACGTGCTAATCAAAGTTTTCGGAGCGGCTGTGCAAGGTATCGACGCAACTCTCATCACCATCGAAGTAAATAGTTCAAGAGGTTGTATGTTCTATCTTGTCGGACTACCGGATTCGGCCGTCAAAGAAAGCCACCAACGTATCATTTCCGCGCTACAAGTGAATGGATACCGGATACCTACCAGCAATATCATCATCAATATGGCACCGGCTGATATCCGCAAAGAAGGTTCCGCCTATGACCTCCCACTTGCCATTGGTATGCTTGCCGCCGGAGAAGTAATCCAACCGGATAAGCTGAACCGCTACCTGATGATGGGCGAACTGAGCCTTGACGGTAGCCTGCAACCCATCAAGGGGGCTCTGCCCATTGCCATCAAAGCACGTGAATTAGGATTCGAGGGAATCATAGTACCCAGACAGAACGCTCTTGAAGCGGCTGTAGTCAATCAGATTCAAGTATATGGAGTTGAAAACATCAAAGAGGTAATAGAATTCTTCAATGGGAAGCAGGAACTCACTCCTACCATTGTCAACACCCGCGAAGAGTTTTATGCACAACAAAGTAGCTTTGATCTGGACTTCGCAGATGTAAAAGGGCAGGAAAACGTAAAACGTGCACTGGAAGTGGCAGCAGCAGGGGGACATAATATTATTCTGATTGGTGCCCCGGGAAGCGGAAAATCCATGCTTGCCAAAAGATTACCATCCATTCTTCCCCCGCTGTCCCTGGGAGAGAGCCTTGAAACTACAAAAATACATTCTGTGGCAGGAAGACTGCAAAACAATACGGGGCTTATTTCAAAACGCCCGTTCCGCGATCCCCATCACACCATTTCCACAGTGGCCATGACGGGTGGAGGCAGTTATCCACAACCAGGAGAAATCAGCCTTGCCCATAATGGAATTTTATTTCTGGACGAGTTGCCAGAATTCAATCGCAGCGTACTGGAAGTCCTCCGCCAACCGCTGGAAGACCGAAAGATCACCATTTCCCGTGTGAAAAGCAATGTGGAATACCCTGCCAGTTTTATGCTGGTAGCCTCTATGAACCCATGTCCTTGCGGATATTACAATCATCCGACAAAAGCTTGTGTATGCAGTCCGGGACAAGTACAAAAATACCTGAATCGTATCTCTGGTCCTCTACTTGACCGCATCGAACGTCAAATAGCCTAATAGTACCCCCGTAACTTTTAGCCTCGCTTCATACAATAAATAACTGAGTAATACGTTATTATAATATGAAGAAAGCTGTTTTGTTTGTCCGCGTCTCAACCGAGAAGCAAACTTTAGAGTCTCAGATAGAGGCTTTGAAGCGTACCGCTTTCATAGATGGTTATAGTGATAGCGACCTGATAGTTATCGCAAAGAAGGAAAGCGGAGTCAAACTCAAAGAATCAGAACGTGAAGGTCTCAATGAGCTGAAGTCAGTCATCATTGAGAACGATGTTGATTGCGTTTATATCTTTGAGTTGTCTCGTCTGTCAAGAGACCCGATGACATTGTACTCAGTCAGAGACAAAATCTTCAAAGACAATAAAGTCCAGCTCAAATGCTTAAAGCCGACTTTCTCCTTGTTAGAGGAGCCTGAGAGAACCAAGTTTGATGCCATGGGTTCCTTGGTATTCTCTATCTTCGGTTGTTTTGCAGAGCAGGAAGTTGTTGAGAAGAAAGAAAGATTCCACCGAGGGAAAGCCCAGAAAGCCATCGAGGGTAAGTATTCCGGAGGTACTGTTCCTTATGGCTATGAGATTGATGCCAACAAGGACAACCTCCTTGTCATCAACCATGATGAAGCGGATATAATCCATACTATCTTTGACTTATACGAGGCCGGTTACTCGTTGTCACGTATCAGCCAGGAGCTCCGCGAACGAGGTCTTAAATACCAGAACTATGTAAACAAGAAGCGCAGCCCTGAAAAAGACTTCGGGATCTGGTTTGTCCACCAGATACTCACAGCGGAACTCCTCACTGGCAGGAAGACAAAAGGAGCGACCGCATCCTTTGCACGTTCCTATCCGGCCATTATATCCGAGGCTCAGTTTGACCGATGCCGTAAGATTGCTGAAGATAACAACACGAGCTTCGGGAAGGTAGAGAGAATATTTCTTGCCAAAGGACTGATTAGATGTCCCGAGTGTGGTGCAAACTTTCGGGCCTATTCCTCCAAGATACACTATTCCTGTCCCAATGCTCTTATGTCTTCCAATGTAAGACGGCTCAACAATCTTGAAGACAGGCGGCTTTGTAGCAACAACATCTGTATTTCCATTTCTGCGATGGATGCCCTCCTTTGGCATGTTGCAGTAATGAAGGAGTGTGAATTCATGTTAGGCTCTGCCATCTCTGACAAATCTGAGTTCGAGCACCAGATAGCGATATTAAAGGAGAAGATTGATGCCATCCAGCCCCGTCTTGATGACATCGCTGGCAAGCGATCACGCATCGTTGATGCCTTCATCGAAGGCGAAATAACCAAGGAAACGGAGTTGAAGAAGTTTGCCGAGTTGGATGAACAGAAACAGGCCATTCTCCGTCAGAAAGTCGAATACGAACAAAAGGTAGAGTACTTCCAGTCTCGTATAGCAGACATCATGAACTTCTATTCTATGGAATCCCTTGAAGCCGGAGACCTTGCCTACAGCATGGAGAATGCCCTCCGCATCAGGGAAAAGATAGAGGCTACAGCCACTGACGAGGAAAAGTCCCGCCTTGTCCACAAGCATATAAAGGAAGTGAATGTAGAGAAGCAGACCATTGTCTATACGTTCAATGAAAAGAAAGTCAAGGAAGCTCCTGCGAAGTACGTCACCATCACCTTTTATGATGGGACTCAGCAATATTTTCATTTCATCTCGACCGATGGGAAAGGCGGACATTGGATAGATTCTGACATCGACGGCAATGTATTAGGTGATCTTCCCATAAACATCGAGCGGAAAATTACTAATCAGACAAAGTTGCGAATAAGGGCAAAGGAAAAAGAGCGGAAAAAAGCCGCTTTTGAGAGCATTTATTCCCCAGACCGTCTTTATCTTTACGGCTGCCGAGAAATGGCAGAATATCTCTGTCTGTCTAAGAACTCCATACAGAGATTTTGCAAAGAAGGATTCTTTAAGGACGCTTTAAGCAAATATGGTAAGAAGACCTATATCCTCGATGCGGAGCGAGCATTGGAAATCATGCGAGCCAGCGAAGAGGCGTGGATAAAGAAAGCCGTCCAGAATTTTGATGAACTTCACGGAAAGGAGGAAACAAAATGAAGAAGAAAGTCATATTGTTCGTTCGAGTGTCAACCGAGAACCAGGAGCTTGAATCCCAAATAGAATCCCTCAAGAATGCAGCATTCATTGACGGCTATACAGATGAAGACCTTATTGTCATTGCCAAGAAGGAAAGCGGCATCAAGCTCAAAGAGGCCGAACGTGAAGGTCTCAATGAGCTCAAGCGTACCATTGAGCGCAATGATATTGACGGGGTGTATCTATTTGAGTTATCCCGTCTTTCCAGAGACCCTGTGACCCTGTACTCACTCCGTGACAACATCTTCAAGAAAGAGAGAATCCAGCTCAAATGTCTGAAGCCCTCCTTCACTTTGCTGGAGGAACCTGACAGGACTAAGTTTGACACGATGGGTTCCTTGGTCTTCTCCATTTTCGGATGCTTTGCAGAACAGGAAATCATCGAGAAGAAAGAGCGTTTCCACCGAGGTAGAGAGCAGAAAGCCGCTGAAGGCAAGTTCGCTGGCGGCCGAGTCCCGTTTGGTTATACCGTTGACGAGGAGCAGGCCAACCTCATAGTCATTGACGAAGAGGAAGCTTCAACCATCCGTACCATCTATGACATGTACGAGGCCGGTTATTCCCAGCCACGTATCGCCGTGGAGTTGCAGGAACGCGGTGTCAAATACCGCCATTACTATGGCAACCAGCGAAGCGAGTACAAGAACTTTTCTTCGCCCTTTATCAGTCATCTCTTGAGGAATGAACTGCTTACAGGAAAGAAGTTGACGGGAGGCGGTACTTTTGCACGTTCCTATCCTCCGATTATCTCTGAAGCGCAGTTCGAGCGATGCAGGGACATTGCCAAGTCCAGTAGCACCGGCTATGGCAAAATCAACAATGTCTATTATGCAAAGTCATTGATAGTATGTCCCGATTGCGGTTCCCGAATGTGTGCGCATCCAGGGAGCAGATTCGTCTATCAGTGCAACAACGCATACATGTCACCGCAATATGCCCAAGGCAGATGTATCACCAAGCAATGCTCCAACAAAGATGTCATTCCCATCAATGCCATTGACTCCCTCCTCTGGTATCTTGCCGTTGAACAGGAAAGCCAGTATCTCTGGGGCTCAGCCATGGATGACATCACCCTTTATGAAACCAAGATTTCTGCTATCCAGGAGAAGATTGATGCCATCCAGCCTCGTTTGAAGGACATCGAGAACAAGCGAGGCCGTATTGTTGAAGCCTTCATGGATGGAGACATCAGCAAGGACATCAAGACCCGGAAGACGGTAGAGCTCGACTCCCAGAAGCTGGAGATATTGAAGCAGCAGATACAATACGAAAAGGACATCGCCTATTTCCAAGGGCGTATAGATGACATCCGCCGTCTCTATGCCATAGGCAGTGATAATCCCCAAGCTGTTTCCCAAGGCCTTGAGACCGTCATGGATGTGAAGGAGAAGATAGAGCGTACTGACAATGACGAGGAAAAGTCCCGTCTTGTCCACAAGCACATCAAGAAGGTCTCCTTTGAGAAACGGATGATACCCTACCAGCGGAAAAGCAAGTGGGCGAAATCCACGGACATTGAGGCCAAGTATGTCACTGTCACCCTTTATGATAACACCAACCGCTACTTCTACCTCTTCTGCAACAATGGTGTCTGCAGCCGGTGGCTTCATTCCGATGAAAATGGCAGCGTCCTTGATGACCTTAACATCGACATTGTCAAGCGTTTTGTCAACACGAAGAAGAAAGCTGCCCGCAAGGCCCTGAGCAAGAAAAGTGCCGCCGAGTACGATGGTCTCTATGCCCCGAAGGATTTGTATATCCGAGGTTTTGATGCCATGGCAGCCTTTTTATGTATGTCCAGTTCTGCCACAGCCCGAAGATGGTATGCAAAAGGTCTCTTTGCAGATGCTATCACAGTTGACAATGACGGCGTTCATATCATGGATGCAGCCAAAGCTCTTGAAATCATGAAGGCCAGCGACAATACCTGGATTAAGAAATCCCTGGAGAAATTCTATCAAGTCCGCAAGAAGAAAGGGAAAAAGCATTAATCCCATAGGAACAAGGAAATAAGAAAAGGCACTACCCGCAGCAATGGCTGATTGCTATGGATAGTGCCTTTTCTGTGTCGTATGCCGTTAGCTGTCTAATACCCTTTCTTTGTCTGTTGCGTATTGGCCACAAACGACCTGTTGTCTCCATCCAGCCGTATCTTCCCGCAGTTCACAAAGTCCCCGTTGGAATATATCCGATACTTCTCTCCGCTTACGTCGTGTCCCAGCTTGATACGTGCCCGCATCCATTTCTTGGCTGCTGTCAGTGTGCAGAACGTTTCGCTCTCCTTGGTGGTATTGTCATAGACGATACATTGTGTCATGGTGATTGTTGTTATGACGGGCGGCAGCCGTTTACCACCGCCCATCGGGTTATACTTCTAATTATCTATGAGGATGACGTATGAAGTGACGTACTCCAGCTGTCCCCCGAATATGTCGTAGGGCTCGATTTTGTAAGGGTCTCCAATTCGGTACTCATTGTCCTCACCGAATAATGTCAGGTGTCCGTCATCGTCCACCCTGACCTCGGTGATAGCAATGTCCCTCGGGTCATAGTTGATATAGCCAGCTACTACAGGGACATCCTCCTTGAAGTGTACCTCATATCCGTTCTCCACTCGCTTCCCGTGTTGGCGGATGGCAGCTCTCAGCTCCTCTTGCTCTCTGCTTTGCAAAGCCTTCGTCTGTTGATGGATGCTCATGTCATAAAGGCTCTCCTCCCTTTTGGTGTGTACCTGGCACATATTCTGGAGGTCTTTACGGTATCTGTGGAATATCACCGGAATTTCGTTGGCGTTTGTGGCAAGCCATGTGATGTTGCTCAGTGAGTAGCCCTCTTCTGCGAGAAAGCCCTCGATGTCATCTTTAAGGAGGCTGGCATCTACGTCCAGCACCTCGATGCGTGCATCCGCATCATGCAAAATAATAATCTTCATAGTCGTCACGTTTTATGTGAATATTGAATTTGTCTTTGTCCCGTATTACCACTCGGTGTAGTAGCTCTGGTCGTTGTTCTCGTATTCCTCTATCCATTCTTCATCCGAGAAGTCAGAGTGTAGGCAATCGTTACTGCAATAGTAGGCCACTCCACTATCCACGCAATAGCCCTCACGCATCAGTCTGCCACATTCCGAGCATCTTCTGCAGGTTCTGTCCGTTTCCCACCAAAAGTCCACGAAAGACTCCGCTATCACGTCCTCACTTGTGTTCTCGTCCCATTTGTCGATGTAGAACGCTGCGAACTTGTCCAGCTCCTTGTCCGAGAAGAGTTCTTTCTCCGTACCGCTCACCGCCTCTGTCAGTCGGCTCAAAATTGAATTTCTGTCTGTCATAATCGAATTTGTTTTATTTCCCTTTCGTAGTAAACTACTTCGGGAATGGTTTGAAATTATGTTGCAGCCAGAAGGTGTTATGACTGTCCATGCAAGGTTTTGTCTGGGAAATACTACCCGAAGGTGTGGAGATTTCCCAGCAAAGCAGCGCTATGACCTTGCAAGCGACGAGGCATAACCGTTACCTTCGCAACAGAATTGCTTACCGTTTCCCAGAAGTAGCCATTGCGAAGCGGATTCCATCCTTTGGAGAGGTATAAAAAAGGGTTCATCGGTGCATATTTTCTGAACCTAAACAGAAAGTATTGATTATCAATACATAAACATATCCCTTGGTCAATATCCATCGTAGCCCATGCGAGTCTATATATTTATATATATAAAGACTCGCATTGTGGTGCAGGAAGGTGGTGGCAAGTCATCTCATCCATTTCGCCCTATCCATTCCATCCTTTTAGCGTTCATACATCCATCCCACCTATCTTTGCCTATGATTTCTCCAAAAAATACTTTGGCATCTTTGGCAGTGCCAAAAGTGCCAAACTCTGTTTCGAAACAAACCCATTACTTTTGCAGTGCGATTGAGAATCAGTCGTGAGGCGCATACCCTCTCCGTAACATCGCTAAAAACAATAATGATATAATATGGGAACCAAAGAGAAGCAGCAATACTTCCAGGCACTTCTTGCAGCAAAGTTCAACAGACAAGACCTTCGCAAGGTAGCAAAGGAATGGGGCAGGACCACTGAAGAAGCCAGACAGGACTTCATTCATGTCCAGAAGCTCTATGATGGTATGGTCATGTTCAAGGACAGGTATGTTGAAGCCAAAATCCTTTAGGCCATGCACGACTTCAAGATAAAGTTCTATCTAGGTCAGGAGTCGAAGACTGCTACTGGCAGCAGACCTGTTCATGTTCGCATCTATCTTGATGGGCAACGTGCCTACCTGACTTCTACAAAGATTACCATTTCCGGGGATATGTGGGATGCGAGGTATGAGCAGGTAAAGGAGGAAACTCCAGCAGGGAGGCTGAAGAACCACCGTCTCTCCATCCTGCGCAAGACCCTCACCGACCTCTATCATCGGCAAGAAGCGGAAAATCATCTTTCCGTGGAATACCTCAAACAAGCCTATCAGGATTGGGCCAAAACATGCGATGAAGGAGTCTGCAGTTTCTTTAGGCAATATATCAGGGAGAATGGCGAAGTCATTGGACACGACAACCTAATCCGCTACAACCTTGTCATCAGCCTTTTGGAGAAGTACATCACCTATGCCTACCATGCTGCCGACATCAGCTTTGCAGACCTCTGCCCACCGATGCTGCATGATTTTTCGTCCTACCTGAGGGAAGAGGAAGGCTACACCCATCCTCGTACCCTAAGCAATAAGGTCTATACCTTCAAGACCCTATTGGGTGCTGCCATGGAGCTGGGCATGTTAGCACAAGACCCTTTCGATGGTTATCACTTCCAATCCACCAAGTCCATCGTTAAAACTGAACACCTCACCGTTAGCGAGTTCCATAGGCTACAGCGTGCTGTCTTCGCCACCGAGCGTCTGTCGAAAGTCCGTGACTGCTTCCTTTTCGCTTGCTACACAGGATTGTCCTATCAGGAGATAAAGGCTTTGACCATCACTCACCTCATAAGTCTCAATGGCAGCATGTGGATATTGCTTCATGGTGCTACAGAGGACATACCGCGTTATATCCCGTTGCTACCCTTACCCTCCATCATCCTCCAGAAGTACCGCACCGATGCCAGCAGTACGGCACTGCTCCCTCTCATTTCCCAACAAAAGACCAATCTCTATCTAAAGGAGATTGCTAAAGAATGCTGTATATATAAGCCTCTGACTTTCCGTCTGGCTGTCCGCAGCTTTGTGAAGACAGCTCTGACGGCAGGCGTTTCCATTGACACTATCAGTCATATCCATGGCAAGCCATTGCTTCATACCATGCCATTGTCCACTCCCTCACCCGAAAAGATCAAGGAAGAAATGCAGAAGTTTGTAGACCTGTTGGTCAATGGCCATTCTCTTTAGAGTTCGGTCGGACATTTTTTCTCTCATAATAATAAACTTTGCGTCACTGGTTGGCTTCGGCTGGCTGGTGACGTTTTTTCGTATGGTGCCACATAGCGTGCCACATCGAAAATGCGCTTCAGGTCCAAATGAGGTCTAATTGTGAGGTCTAATTCTTTTTGATTCGGCTAAAGCGTCTTAAATAATTGATTTTCAGCGGAAAATTATTTGCTCATTCGTTCGGTAAGCCGTAAATTCCACCCGTCGAATCATTCAAAATCAGAAGAAAAATCAGATAATATGAGTCCATTCGCAATATTCGCCATCGTCCTCACCATCGGATATATCATATATTATGGAGTTACGATTTCCCGTGATCTGACGATGAAGCCAGGACAGGAAGAGTCCAACGAAGAAACCATAGAAACCGACATGTTCTCCCAGACCGAGGCTCCAGAAACAGTGAAGTCAGTCGGTGACGGTTTCCAGATTGGTGAAGGCCCCGTCCATCAGCCCGACCCACACCCCGATGTCATAAGTCTTGATAGTGACGGTAATGTGGAAGCCGCCGGCCTTGACAATGTCTTGAGTTCAGAGCTCCTCCGTCGTGTCGGCGAAGTTGTTGAAGAAATGCAGGATATAGATACCGACAGCCGTCCAGAGGTCGATGCCGACACCTATGCCAAGCAGATGGAGTCGCGCCATGGTTTCGATGTCACCGCTCCTGAAGAGCAGGACAACGATGGTGATGTCCAAGAACAGAGAATTTAAGGTAAGAAGATACTATTTGTAGGCTTATAGATGGATAACAATCACAAGACAAGAACCATTGCTCTTGCAGCGGCATTATCCCCCTTGCTTTCCGCCACCATGTCCGCCAAGTGCGGTGGCGTGGACTACAGCTGGGGAGCCGATGCCCTTGCCATGATGCACGACTACATCGTTACCATGATGCTATATGTCCTGTACATCGCATATGCCGTTGCCGGTGTCGTGGTAGTTGTGGCGAGCCTTCAGATATATATAAAGATGAATACGGGAGAAGAAGGCATTATCAAGCAGATCATGATGGTGGTCGGAGCCTGTATCTTCCTGATTTCGGCTGCAATAGTATTGCCGGCCATGTTCGGATATAGGATTTAGCACACATATCACAGAAGAATAACTCAACTGGCCAGACGAGATTTAGTGAGTAGTTTTCTTTATGTTTCACTTTTATAGTAATGAGATGACCCAGAAAAACCAGAACAAGATCATCGGCTATGTAACCCGTTTCTGCAAGGCTCTCACCAGCCCCAGCCGTGTACAGATGTTCATGATGATGCTGATGGTTACCGCAGTAGCGTTCGCCCAGAACACTGCCGGCAACTATGCAGCCGGTACTACCGCCCTCGGTACTGTTAGCACCGAGATTGCGAAGTATGTGCCTGTAGTCGTGAAGCTCTGCTATGCGATAGCCGGCGTAGTCGCCGTTATCGGTGCCATCAGCGTTTACATCAAGATGAACAATGAGGAGCAGGATGTCAAGAAGTCAATCATGATGATTGTCGGTGCTTGTATCTTCCTGATTGCTGCCGCCCAGGCCCTTCCTCTGTTCTTCGGTATCAAGTAAACTGGAGAACCGCATCAAGGCAATTTGAAGAATTGACGAAATTCTATGGGAAAGACAGAGAATAGCAATACCTCCACCGCAGGCATTTCAGGTCCTGATTATGTCAGTTACCCCATGTTCAAAGGACTCCAGCGTCCGTTGGAGTTCATGGGCGTGCAGGGCCGCTACATCTATTGGGCTGCCGGTGCTGCCGGTGGTGGAGTCCTTGGCTTCATACTGGGTTATTGCATCTTCGGCTTTCTCGTAGGTCTCGCTGCCCTCGTCGCCATCCTCTCGGCAGGTGCGACCCTTATCTTTGTGAAGCAGCGTAAGGGTCTGCATACCAAGAAGACCGACAAAGGCATCTTCATCTATGCTGGTTTGAAAAAGCTGTAAAGACTGATCTATGAGCAACGAATATTTAGAGTAACATGAAGGTAGGCCGTTTCAGGCTCCGTCTGCCGACGAGTCCTGTCCGGCTTACCTTTGTTAGTATTAACAACAATGAAACGCAACACCCTTGTCATACCCTCCCTGCTGTCGGCTTTGCTGATGTCTTCCGTCTCATGTACAGGAGGCGGTCAGCAGCAACGTCCCCAGGAGGCTCTTCATGCGGCTGAAAGAATCCGTGAGAGCTGGACGGACAGTAAGCGCTCCGTCGAGGTGGAGATAGTGGGCAGGACAGATGCGGAACTATGGTCAATGAAGGAGGTGGGGCTTACCGCCGACTTCAGGGATGCCACCATGAGTGAGCGTGACGCTTTCTCCGGTATTCCGTATGTCTTTGGGCATGGCCGCTTCACATCGCTCCGTCCCGCTGTTACCGCTGACAGTACTGCTGGCTTCCGTGTCTGCTACCCTTTCCATAAGGGCAAGACCACCGCCGACACCCTCACCTTATCCGCTCCATTTGGTGAGAATATGTACGGCGAGGAAGTCTCCCGCAGTATTCAAGACCATGTCATCAAGGTCAAGATGCAGTTGGTGAGCAGTATGGCGGTGTTGCGTCTTCAGATTGAGAGTGACCGTCTCCAGGACCAGTTGGGCAGTTTCACACTTATGTCAGACAACCTCTATACCGATGGAAGGTATCTGCCATATAGCGGAAAGTGGCTTGCCATGCATCGTGGCGGGAGCATCAGGACAAAGGACATCTGTTGTCTGCTGAATAGTAGCCGCCAGCACGATGTTTACTTGATACCCACAGATACGGCAAGCAATGTCGCCCTCATTGCCCGTGTCAATGACAAGGACTATGCGTTGAGAACCACCCTTCCACCATTGAAGCAAGGCTCTCTCACGCAGCTGAACCTCAAGTTGGCCAAAGGCAAGCTGAGTGTCGGCAGTTCCTGGGTCGAGACCACGCGCACGTTTACGGCTCCCATCGAAGCCCACAGTGACACTGTCAAGGTCGGCCATTTCCTCCAGAAAGACGGCTTTGTCGTATCGGAAGCCGATGGCAGCAGCATCGCTGTTGTCATCGAGACCGATGGAAAGCACGGCAAGGCCATCGCTCTGAGGGATGAGAAAGGCCGTCATCTATTTGCGGGGAGGGACATTAGCAGTAATCGTTTCTTCCCTACAGTGGATGGCCAGAATGCCGAAGGCAGACTCAATCCCTTGAAGGCAACTCCGCTGGACTCTGTCACCAAGATAGTGTACAAGCCGGAGATGCCATACAAGGAAAGCTGTGCCTTGGGCTATGTCCATGGCGCAATTCTCTCGCAGATGCTTATCAGCAGGATGGGCATCAACGAGGGTGAGAGTATGCTCACCGTCATGCAGACCCACAAAGGCAGTTATGTACCCTCTCTTGGAGAGCTGGCGAAGGTCTATTACCTTCAGCAGCCCTATTCCAAGTTCCAGTTCCCGTCAGAGTTTGCGCCTCTGGAGGGCGAGCACCTGAGTTCAAGTGAGTCGTCCGAAAAGACCTTTTACTTCCTCGACTTCACCACAGGTGTTGTCGCTGGTGGTCTTTCCAAGCGTTATGCTCCGATGAATCTCCGATTGTTTTACCTCTTTTAGTACGGACCCACATGCATCAGCTGATTATCAAAGACTATTCGACTAATGACAATGTTCGTGATTCTTACGCTGTTGTCATTATGCCTCGACAGTTCAATGTAAAGGCGACCTTCAATCCATCGGAACGTAGGTTTTATTTGGAACTGACAGACGATGACTGTTCATGTTGTCATAACAGGGTTATTTACAATCCGTTCATACCAGTATATTCTACGGTAATGTCAGAATTGGAAGCTTTGAAATTCGATTCAAAGATTCTGGCGGCTTGCTGCTTGAACATTGAAGAACAGTTCATCTGTAAAGCTGCCGATTTCCTGGCTGGATTGGACATTGCTGGCAATCCGTCTGAAAAGCCCTATTTTGATTTCAAAGCTTTTGAGAAGCATATCAACGCATTATTCAAGAAGTACCTCCCAAACTATAAACGCCCCGATCCTGAGCAATGACATTATACGTAATACTCTTCTTCATCGCGCTGCTGATAGGCATGGCCGTTTCCGTCTATGCCTTCGGTACAGGTTCCAAGCGTGCCAAAATCTTCAAGGAGATCTACTATTCCATTGAGGACGTGGGCGGCATGGGCATCTTATATACGAAGACCGGAGAATACAGTGCCGTCCTCCGTTTCAAGAACCCGTGCCAGAAGTACTGTGCCAATATCGACTCCTACTATGAGTTCGCCCATCTCATCACAGCTCTGGCGCAGACCCTCGGCGAAGGCTATGCCCTCCACAAGCAGGATGTCTTCATCCGTAAAGGCTTCAATGAGGATGACGGCAAGAAGCGTGAGTTCCTTTCGGATGCCTATTTCCGTTATTTCAAAGGACGGGAATACACCGATGGCTACACCTATCTCACCATTACACAGGAGAACAGGAAGAGTAAGCTGATGTCATACGATCCCAAGAAATGGAATGATTTCCTTTCCAAGCTTCGTAAGGTCAAGGATCGTCTCCGTGACGCAGGTATTGATGCCGAGTGGCTTTCCAAGCAGGAAGCCTCCGACTTCGTTGACCGTTTCTTCGCATTGAACTTCTCCGATAAGGTTGTCTCTATGGACAACTTAAAGGTTGATGACGAGCGCATCAGCATGGGTGACAAATGGGCCAAGGTCTATTCCCTCATAGACATAGACTCTGCCACTGTACCCAGCCAGATACGCCCCTATACCGACATTGAGGTCAACAACACCTCGATGCCTGTTGACCTGATGTCCATTGTCGATAGCATCCCCGAGGCGGAAACCGTCATCTTCAATCAGATGATCTATATCCCCAACCAGAAGAAGGAGCTCTCGAAGCTGGAGACCAAGAAGAACCGTCATTCCAGTATGCCGAGTCCCAGCAATCTCATTGCCGTCGAGGACATCAAGAAGGTTCAGGACGTGATTGCCCGTGAGAACAAGCAGCTCGTCTATACCCATTACAACCTCGTTGTCGCTTGTAAGAAAGATATTGATCCGCAGAAGCCCACCAATCACATTGAGAATGTCTTCAGCCGTATCGGCATCCATATCTCCAAGAAGGCTTTCAACCAGTTGGAGCTCTTTGCCAACTCTTTCCCCGGCAACTGCTATGCAATGAGTGACGAGTACGACCGCTTCCTCACTTTGGGTGATGCAGCAGCCTGTCTGATGTACAAGGAACGCCTCCAGCAGAGCGAGGACACCCCGTTGAAGATCTACTATACCGATCGTCAGGGTGTACCAGTAGCCATTGACATCACCGGCAAGGAAGGAGCCAACAAGCTCACTGACAACAGTAACTTCTTTTGTTTGGGTCCATCGGGTAGCGGTAAGTCGTTTCATATGAACAGTGTGGTACGCCAGCTCCATGAGGCCGGCACCGATGTCGTCATGGTCGATACGGGAAACTCCTACGAAGGACTCTGTGAGTACCTTGGCGGCAAGTACATCGCCTACACCGAAGAGAAGCCCATCACCATGAACCCTTTCAATATCAACAAGGAAGAGCTGAATATCGAGAAGATAGACTTCCTGAAGAACCTCATTCTGATGATATGGAAGGGCACTGATGACAAGATCAGTGAACTGGAGTTCCGTATTGTGGAGCAGATAGTCACCGAATACTACGATGTCTATTTCAACGGTTTCGACGGTTACGCCCCGTCCCGCCGTGACAATATCCGTTCCACACTCACCGCTGCTGAGAAGCGCAAGGATGCAAGCCGTGATGCCCAGGAGCTGAACCACCTGGTAAGCAGGAAGATTGCCGACCTCGAAGCCCGCCGGAAAACCCTAAAGGTTGATGCACTCTCTTTCAACAGCTTCTACGAGTATTCTACGGAAGCCTTGGAGATTATCTGTGTCGAGAGCAACATTGCCGACATTGACTATGACAAGTACCGTTTCATGCTACAGCCCTTCTACAAGGGCGGCAACTACGACAAGATTCTCAACGAGAGTGTGGACAGTACCCTGTTCAGCGAGACTTTCATCGTCTTCGAGGTCGATGCCATCAAAGAGAACAAGAAGCTCTTCCCGATAGTCACTCTGATTATCATGGATGTCTTCCTGCAGAAGATGCGTCTGAAGAAGAACAGGAAGGTGCTGGTCATTGAAGAGGCTTGGAAAGCCATTGCCTCCCCGTTGATGGCCGAGTACATCAAGTACCTGTACAAGACTGCGAGAAAGTTCTGGGCTAGTGTCGGTGTGGTGACTCAGGAAATCCAGGACATCATCGGCAGTCCTGTCGTCAAGGAAGCCATTATCAACAACTCCGATGTCATGATGCTCCTCGACCAGAGCAAGTTCCGTGAGCGTTTCGGTGAGATACAGAAGATTCTTGGTCTTACCGATGTCGATTGCAAGAAGATCTTCACCATTAACCGCCTAGACAACAAGGATGGACGAGCCTTCTTCCGGGAAGTCTTTATTCGTCGTGGTCAGGTCGGTGAAGTCTTCGGTGTCGAAGAACCCAGGGAGTGCTATATGACCTACACCACCGAGCGAGCCGAGAAGGAAGCCCTGAAGCTCTACAAGAAAGAGCTTGGGTGCTCCCATCAGGAAGCCATCGAAGCCTATTGCCGCGATTGGAACCTCAGTGGTATTGGTAAGTCCCTGCCATTTGCCCAGCTTGTGAACAAGGAGGGAAAGGTGCTGCACCTACAACCAAAGAACAGTAAAGCCTACAACAACTGAAATAACTTATGCGAAAGATTCTCACCATACTCATGCTCATCTGCACTCTCGCTGTCCCCACAGCCAGAGCGCAGTATGTGCGTGTGAACATAGATGCAAAGACCATTGCCGCTATGTCCACATCGTATGGTACGGAATCTGTTGCCGAGGTCTATTATAAGTCCCAGATAAAGGACATCCTTGACCACTATACCACTGCCGAGGTCGCTGCCGCCGGTATCTTCACCTCCAAGTACCTTGACCGCAAGGCCCTTACTGATTTGGGACTCCTCAGTGACAGGACAGAGAACTACTACTACCGCCGCATCTACAACCTTGTCTCTGCCAAGATCATGCCTAAGATCTGGACGGTCAGCAAGATGATGTTGAAGCAGCCCCATTCGGCATTGTATTGGGGGAGCTACCTCATGAAGATCTGTGCGGAAGTAAAGTCCCTCTGTATGCAGTTTGAGCAGGTTGTCACCAACTCCACGCTCTCTTTCAAAGACATTGCCTTTCTGGAACTGAGGCAGGATGTCGCAGACCTTGTCAACCTCTCCACGTTGGGCGATGTCGATTGGAAGACCTTCTTTGACGGCTTCGGAGATAACATCGGGAACCGTTTCACCAAAGAAAGCCTCCAGCAGGACCTTGACAAACTCTATGAGATGGGCGCAGGTCTGGCAGGAGCAGGTGTCAGCAATCTCATCGGCAACAGCTCCTTTGATGGCATCATCCAAGGCAAGCTCCCAGCCCTTGTCAATGCCGCCGAATCCACCTATAGCTTTGTAAAGAGCCTTGATGATGGAGTCGGTACCGCCCTGCTGAACCTTGTTGGAGGTGAGGAAGGAGTCGCCAATCTATTTGACCTCTCCAATTACAACCTCACCGAGTGGCAATCCCTCTTCAATGATGATGGCATGGGCAGATACTACACGCAGAGATGGTACATCTACCGTGTTGACCAGGGCAGTGAAGTCCTTTGCGACTATATGCCGCCAACAGATGATGACGCCATCCTCAATGGTGACCATTGGTATAGAATCAGCACGAAGGATGCGAATTTCTCTCCCGATGCGAGTCAAAAAGAATCCATTCTCCAGAACTCCGAGAACCATGCTGGATGGTCACGCAGCCGTGTCAACCAGCTCAATGCCCAAGCTGAGAATGGACATCAATATAGTTTCAACAGTTGGATGTCTGCCTATGTCTTGAGCAAGAAAAAGAGCGGCCAGTATGCCAAAGCCTATGCCTACAGTATCACCGTCACCCATTCCTGGTATGTTAGGGAAGAAGTCTATGAAGAAGTCTTCGACTCCTACACCATGGATTTGCCCACCTTCAAGAGCGTCCTTGAAGCCCGTCTCTCCGAGTACAATGACAATGAAGAAGGCTATACCTATTATATCGGCTATGACAGTAGGAACTACTACCAAGCCTCCGATATGGAAAAGCTCAAAGGCTGTGAGGAAGCCCTTATCAGTGTCACCTGTACCGACGGCACTACTCTTGGTCAAGGTAGCACCCAATACAAATGCAGCAAGTGCGGCAGCAGTCTGAATGACCATACCAAGCAGTGCGTCATGGCCACCAGTGTCACGGAGAACAACATAGACACCTCCGAGTTGGACAGCCAGGAGAGTGAGGCCCAGCAGCATATCGCCCTCTTGCAGCAGCAGATCGACCAGCTGGAGACCCAGAACAAGAACCTTTTGAAGCAGATTTCCACAGCCAGTATCGAGGAAGCCGCCAAATTACGTCAGCAATACAATGCTAACCTTACAACGATAGACCAACTGAAAGGCGAACTGGACACCTGGCAGAAGAAACTTGCCGACATCCAACAGGCAAAGGACGAAGTAGCTCATGACGATGACGTGCAGACCGATGACTACTATCGCATCCCTGCCATCATGCAGGACTGCAAGCTCGCCTACAACCTCACATGGCAAGGCGAAGGCCATTGGAACGGATGGACTTATGAGCGTGAGGCCACCATGGCCAACATCCAGGGAACTGTCCTCTTCAAAGCCAAGGTCACCCTTGTCCGCAAGCCCAAGTATTTCCTGGGTATCAAGATACACAGAGCCATCATCGGCATAGAGTGGGAGCTCACCGCCAACTACAGTGACACCCAGGTCGTGCGCATTGTGGAACTAGACCCGAATATGGAGGCCAAGCAGAAGGAGCAGCTTGTCAACAATGCAATCAGCGAGGTGGCCCGGGAATACCCGAACTGCCAGGTCTCCACCGAATATATCAAGTCCGAGCCATTGGAGGAAGACCAAAGCGGTGATGCCTACCATCTGCTGTGGGCCAGTGACCGTCTGGATATAGCCCGTCAGGTAGAGACCCGTCTCAGCCATATCTATGCCGACCTTGTCAGTCTGGAAAAGATGATGCACTACAAGCTGAGCATCCTCGATGTCTGGAACCGCTATGGCCCCTACATCGATGACCAGGCCGGCAGACGGAGCAATATCCTCCAGGAAGCCCATCACCGATGGATGCGCAATGCCCGTTCCACCGGTAGAGACCCGTTGACCATCCAAACACCATAAGCAATGAGAAAGTACCTGTTCCTCCTTTTGATGTCCCTTCCCATGGTTGTCAAGGCCCAGTTCGCCTTTGACTTTACCAGTGTGGAAGCCTATATCAATGACCACAAGAAGCAGCGTAGCCTCCTGTTGGCCCGCAGCACCTTGGAGGCCGGCAACACCCTGTTGCATGAATACAGTGCCGATGCAACCCATGACTATAAGGAGTTGAATGTCGATTTGGACAAATACACCAGGGCCTTCGATGTCATTGATGTCATCTACCAGTCCGTCCGTACCGGCATGAATGTCTATAGCACCTACAACACCGTTACCGACCGGATTGCCGACTACAAGAAGATGTTGGAGGACTACAAGGAAGTCCTGCAGCGACGTGGGTTCGAGAAAAGCGACACCCTGATACTCACCGTCAACCTCCGGCTCATAGACAGGGTAGCTGCTGAAGGCAAGGAACTTTACCGTTCCGTCAGCGAACTTGCCCTCTATGTGACAGGTGCAGCCGCCTGTTCCACCTCCGACCTCATGATGTTGTTGGAGAGCATCAACACCAACCTCGACAATATCGAGGCCCATCTGAACAAAGCCTATTTCGAGACCTGGCGTTACATCCAGCTCAGGATAGGTTACTGGAAGAGGGAGATTTACAATATCCAGACCAAGGAACAGATTGTCAACGGTGCATTCGGAAGGTGGCGCAAAAGCTCCTATGATGCCCTGAAGTGACAATCAAAAGATAAAAAATGAAACCAGAATGATGAAAAAGAAGAAAATATTCCTTTCCCTTTTGTGTGGTCTCACTGTCCACGCCGTCAGTGCGCAGGGCGTAAGCTACGACCATGATGCTTCCAAGATGAACCAGATTACCGTTCAGGAGGTCGGCACAGGCTCCCTTACCCCCGAAATCTATTATTGGATGTTTCACAACAGCTACCGCAAGTCAGCGGCAAAGAAGAACAAGCTCACCTACCGCAGCACGGCAGGTATGGCTTGCTACCAGCAGGTCGATGACGCTGAAAAGCTCGACTCCGCATTGGTCAAACGTGCCGAAATCGAGGCACTTAATGTGGCCGACAGGACAGGTGGCGCACTCGACCTCGCATGGGGAGTGGAGGGTGACAAGATCACCTCCAAGTTGGAGACCTTTGAAAACAATATCCGTCGCATTCTCCAGGCAGGAGGCACTGCAGTAGAGCAACGCTACTGGCAGGAGCAGGCCGCAGTCTTCAAGAGCGCCATCAAGGCCACGCAGGATGCCTATATGCCCAATGCCCAGCGCAAGAAGCAATATCTTTCCATATACAGAGACATTGCCAAGAAGAACGAGAGTCTTGTCATGTATATCTCCAGACTCTCCTCAGCGATGAAGACCTGCGAGCTTCTCCGTGCCTCCTACGACAAACCCGACCACAAGGCACAGGTCGTTGCCGCCGCCATGGGCAGGTGGCGCAGTGCAGGATGGAGTATCATTGGAAGTATTCAGGACTAACATAGAAACGACATAACAGCATGGCAGACATACTACAAGACTTCGGCATCAACATCCTTGAAGAGGAGATTGATGATGTCATTTTCCAGACCAACGAGTTCCTCTGTGATGCCACTTTCACGGGTGCAAATGGGCCCTTCTGGTGGCTGATCCAAATGGCTATGGCTCTCGCCGCCCTATTTTCTATTGTCATGGCGGCAGGTATGGCATACAAGATGATGGTCAAGCATGAGCCGCTGGATGTCATGAAGCTCTTCAAGCCTTTGGCCGTCGCTTTGGTGATGACATGGTGGTACCCGCCCGCCGATACCGGTATGAACGGCAGCGGCAGCAGTTGGTGCTTCCTTGATTTCCTGAGCTATATCCCTAATGCTATCGGTAGCTATACCCATGACCTCTATCAGGCCGAGGCCATGCAGATTACCGACAAGTTCGAGGAAGTCCAGGAGCTTATCCATGTCAGGGACACCATGTATAACGAACTTGCTGCCCAGGCCGATGTCGCCCATAGCGGCACCAGCGACCCCAATCTCATCGAGAGTACGATGGAGCAGACCGGCGTTGACCAAGTAACTGAGATGGAGAAGGAGTCCAGCAAGTTCTGGTTTACGAGCCTTACCTCAGGTGTCATTGTGGCGATAGATAAAATTGTCATGTGCATCGCATTGATTGTGTTCCGCATAGGATGGTGGGCCACGATATACTGCCAGCAGATCCTGTTGGGTATGCTCACCATCTTCGGTCCGATACAGTGGGCTTTTAGCTTGTTGCCGAAATGGGAGGGAGCCTGGGCCAAGTGGCTTACCCGCTACCTCACCGTCCATTTCTATGGAGCCATGCTGTATTTCGTTGGCTTCTATGTACTGTTGCTCTTCGATATAGTCCTCTGCATACAGGTTGACAATCTCACCGCCATCACCCAGAGTGAGGCCACCATGGCAGCCTACCTGCAGAACTCTTTCTTCTCTGCCGGCTATCTCATGGCAGCGAGCATTGTGGCGTTGAAGTGTCTGAACCTCGTTCCCGACCTTGCCGCATGGATGATACCAGAGGGTGACACCGCATTCTCCACGAGAAACTTCGGTGAAGGAGTGGCGCAGCAGGCCAAGATGTCCGCTACGGGAGCCATGCAGAAGATATTGTAACCAGGAACCACATATTAGACTATGGTAATAAAGAACTTAGAGAACAAAATCAAGCTCGTCGGCATCATCTGCTGTTTCTTCCTTCTGGGCTGCATCGTCATCAGCCTGGGCAGCATCTGGACAGCCCGCAGCATGGTTGTCGATGCCCAGCAGAAGATCTATGTGCTGGACGGCAATGTCCCTATCCTTGTCGAGCGTACGACCATGGACGAGACTCTTGATGTAGAGGCAAAGAGCCATGTGGAGCGTTTCCATCATCTTTTCTTCACCCTTGCCCCTGATGACAAGTACATCAACTACACCATGTCCAAGGCCATGTATCTGGTAGATGAGACAGGACTTGCCCAGTACAACACCCTGAAGGAGAAAGGCTTCTACAACAACATCATGGGAACCAGTGCCGTCTTCAGCATCTTCTGTGACTCCATCAGGTTCGACCAGGAGAAGATGGAGTTCACCTATTACGGGCGGCAGCGCATCGAGCGGCGCACGAATATCCTCACCCGTGAGCTTGTCACCGCCGGCAAACTGAAGCGTGTCCCGAGGAGCGAGAACAATCCTCATGGCTTGCTCATCACCGAGTGGCGCACCCTGTTGAACAAGGATATAGAGCAGAAGACCAAGTCGAACTATTAATACATCATAGATATGGGATGGAAGAAAATGATTTTCGGGGACAAGATGCCTGATAAGGAAGACCCGAAGTACAAAGAACGCTATGAAAAAGAAGTCGCGGCAGGGCGCAAGTTCGCCAAGGCCGCCCGTCTTGACAGGCTTGCCGCCGATGTGCAGACCTTTGCCAACGGCCACAAGAAGTTGTTCCTTGCCCTTGTCTTCGGTCTCGTCGCATTGAGCTTCGGCTTCAACATCGTCCAGATGGTGAGGATATGCCATCACCAGAGAACCGAGAAGCAGCAGGTCACTGCCATAGAGCACCAGGAGCATCTGTTACAGAAGAATACCCACCGCATTAACCCTCAGAGACATGAAAATAACAGACAAGATTAACTTCAAGCAACCGAAGTACATTCTTCCTGCCATCATCTATCTTCCGCTGTTGGGCACGATGTACTTTGTCTTTGACATCTTCGATACCGAGCTTGCCGAAGTCACTCCCACAGAGTTGGAGACCACAGAGTACCTGAATGACAAGATGCCCACTGCCCAGATTAGCGATGAGCTTGGAGGAAAGTATGAGAACATGCTGAAGTCCTACGGTAAGATCGAGGACTACAGTGCCGTTGAGAACATCGAGCGTGGTGAGGAAGACGACACCGAAGACTATGACAGCAAGTACACCGATGATGACCTTGCCGCTTTGGAGGCCGATGCCGCCAAGCGTCTCGCCGAGCTTGAAGGAGAAGGCATTGAAAGCCGCCTCCGTCAGAGCCAGCGTCGGGGTGAGAGCATGGTGACTGACAGTGTAGGAGTACCATTGTCAGAGGAAGACCGTCTGGCCAGAAGCAAGAAGCGTCAGGATGAAGCCCTTGAAGAGCTGAACAAGGCCCTTGCCCAGGCCCGTCTTGCCGGCCAGAAAGGCATGGACAATGTCACCGATGCCGCCACCGACATCGCCAATGGTGCCGATACCCTTGATACCAGCAGAAACATCCAGGGGCGCATCGAGGTCAACGAACGTGTGGTCAGCCAGCCGTCAGAAGATGCCGCTCCCAACGCTGTTGTCAAGAAGATACGCACAAACTCCGACTACTTCAACACCCTGGCCGAAAACGAAAGCGAGCCACGCCTTATCAAGGCCATCATCGATGAAGACATCCAGTGCGTCGATGGCAGCCGTGTCCGTCTCAGACTCCTTGATGACATTGAAATCAACGAGGTCACGTTGTCCAAAGGCTCATACCTCTATGCTGAGATGAACGGTTTCGGCAGCCAGCGGGTAAAAGGAGATGTGTCGAGCATCCTTGTGAATGACGAGTTGGTCAAGGTCAGCCTTACCATCTATGATACCGATGGCCTTGAAGGACTGTATGTCCCCAAGTCCTCTTTCAGGGAGACCGTCAATGATGTCGCCAACAGTGCCATGTCCGGCAGCATGTCCGTGAACGAGAGCAGCAACAACACCTTCACTCAATGGGGAGTGCAGGCTATCAACAATGCCTACCAGCGTACCGCTAATGCCATTGCCAAGAATATCAAGAAGAACAAGGCAAAGCTGAAGTACGGCACCTTCGTGTATCTCGTGAACTCCCAAGAAAAGAAGAACTAACCACCCATAACAGCATACAGATATGAACACCAAGAGATTTCTTTCCCTTTGTTTAGGCGCAGTCCTGTCCGCTTCCGCTTTTGCGCAGCAGACCTATGAGGAAATGGAGATACTCACCGTCAATGAGCAGGTGACAACTGTCATCACCGCTAGCGAACCCATTCGTTTCGTGGACATCTCCACCGACAAGGTAGCCGGCGACCAGCCCATCAACAACACCATTCGTCTGAAACCCAAGGAGGCAGGACATGAGGACGGTGAAGTCCTTGCCATTGTCACCATTGTCACTGAACGCTACCGCACCCAGTATGGACTCATCTACACCACGCGGATGAACGAGGCAGTCAGCGACAAGGAGATACAGCTCCAGGAGCGACAGGCTTACAACAATCCTGCAGTCAGCATGTCTACCGAAGACATGTACTGCTATGCCAGAAAGATATGGAACAGCCCTGCCAAATACAGGGATGTGAGTATCAAGCAGCATAGGATGGTCATGCGTCTGAACAACATCTATTCCGTCGGTGACTACTTCTTCATTGATTTCAGCATCAGCAACAAGACCAATATCCGCTTCGATATTGACGAGCTGCGTGTAAAGCTTGCCGACAAGAAGGTCAGCAAGGCCACCAACAACCAGATTATCGAGATACAGCCAGAAATGGTGTTGGAACAGGCCAAGTCCTTCCTCTATGGTTATCGGAACGTCATCGTGGTGAAGAAGCTCACCTTCCCGAATGACAAGATTCTTACCATAGAGCTGAGTGAGAAGCAGATTTCAGGCCGCACCATCCATCTGAACATCGACTATGAAGATGTGTTGTCTGCGGACAGTTTCAACCGTATAATGCTGGGGGAGGACTGATATGAGCATCAAGACTATGACGATGGCCCTGATGATGGCTCTTGCCAGCATGGCCAGCTACGCCCAGAACGCCAAAAGCGTGAACTTCTCTTTGGGGCTTCTGTACCCCCAAACCGTTGATGCCACCCTTTCCTATGAGGTAGGTACCAAGTATCACAACGCCTGGGAGTTCTTTGCCAATGGAGCCACCAAGTGGAAAGACTGTCCCTCGTGCGGCCATATCTGCGCCGAGTCTTTCTGGAAAGACAACCGTACATGGGGATTGGGCGCAGCGTACAAGCCCTGTGTCACCCGTACCCGCAACTCCTACGGCAGTCTTCGTTTGGGCGGTTCGCTAGGCTCTGACAGCCACAAGGTGTTGGGAGGCATCCATGCAGGATATGAGCACAACTATTCCCTGAAAGGAGGCTGGAGACTCTTCTGGCAGGTCAAGTGTGACTGCATGATAAAGGGCGAAGACCTTTTCCGAACCGGCATCACCATCGGCGTGAAGATACCGACAAGTAGCACCCGTTAATTCATAATCCTATGCATCCATTCAAGACAATTCACTTCATCGCCCTCTCTTTCATGACAATGATGCTCGTTTCCTGTGACGAGCATCAGGACTTCCCCGATACCACCTCCAAGGTCTGTGACATCCTCTGCACTGACGGCAAGGTCGTTTCGCAGAGCCAGTATGACCAAGGCGGTAAGGAAGCCATTGCCGTAGTCTTTTACATCAACCATTCAGAATATGTGGAAGGCAAGGGCTTTGCCGTTTACCTCTGGGATATTGGGCCTTTCGCCTTTGCCGACAGCCTCGGTGTCAAGCAAGGCACCAGTACCAGTGAGACTAAGATGGACGGCAACCAAAACACAGACAATCTTTTAGAATGCAAGGACATGGGTTCGCCGATGGCCACTGCCGTCTTTGACATGTGGAAATACCGCCAAAGTGCCTATGTACCCAGTGTGGCTCAGATGCAGCTGCTTTATGGAGCCCGTTATCAGGTCAATGCCGTCATCAGGAAGTTAGGGGGCGACCCGCTCCCCGCCGATGCTGATGAATGTTGGTATTGGACATCCACAGAGGTTGAGAACCAGGAAAGCATGAAAGCCTGGGTATATTCTCTTTCCGCTGGCGAAAAACATCAAAGTCCGAAAGACAACAGCTACAAAGTACGTCCTATAGTTACAATATACCAGTAATACATGGAAGAAACCAAAGACCTTACCAGAGGCTACTCCATATTCCGGACAGTCATCTATGTGTCTGTCCTGCTGGAGTTCTTTGAGTATGCCATAGACCCTGCAATGCTCGACCATTGGAACGGCATCCTTGTTGACATCCACAACCGCATCAAAACATGGTTCATCTACCACGACGGCAACCTCGTCTTCTCGAAGATAGCCACCTTTGTATTGGTCTGCATCACCTGTGTCGGCACGCGCAACAAGAAGAACCTGGAGTTCGATGCCCGCCGTATGGTGCTATATCCATTGGTCAGCGGTGTCGGCATCCTCATTCTCTCCGTATGGCTATTTGGTTATACGATGGACACAAGGATCTATTCCCTGCGGTTGAATATCATCCTGTATATGATAGCCTCAATCATAGGCACAGTCCTTATCCATATCTCCCTTGACAACATCAGCAAGTGGCTGAAGGAAGGCTTGCTCAAAGACCGCTTCAACCTGGAGAACGAGAGTTTCGAGCAGTGCGAGGAAATCATCAACGACAAGTATAGCGTCAATATCCCCATGCGCTACTACTATAAGGGCAAATTCCGCAAGGGCTGTATCAACATCACGAACCCCTTCCGAGGCATCTGGGTTGTCGGCACTCCGGGCTCGGGTAAGACCTTCTCCGTCATCGAACCTTTCATCCGTCAGCACAGTGCCAAAGGTTTTGCGATGGTTGTATACGACTACAAGTGGCCTACCCTTGCACAGAAGCTCTACTACGCCTATTGCTTGAACAAGAAGAAAGGCGCACAGCATGGAGCCCAGCGGGATTTCCAGTTCAATGTCATCAACTTCGTCGATGTCAGCCATTCCCGCCGTGTGAACCCTATCCAGCGTAAGTATATCCCCAATCTGGCTGCGGCATCCGAGACCGCCGAAACCTTGCTAGAATCCTTACAGAAGGGAAAGAAGGAAGGAGGAGGTGGCAGTGACCAGTTCTTCCAGACCTCCGCTGTCAACTTTCTTGCTGCCTGTATCTATTTCTTCGTGAATTACGAGCGCGAGCCCTATGACAAGAACGGGAACATGCTCATTGCCGAGAAGGTGATGGACAAGCAGACCCGCCGTGAGAAGCCCACTGGCAGAGTCTTTGACCATAACGGCAACCTCCTCGATGCACAGAAGGACGAATACTACTGGCTGGGCAAGTACAGCGACATGCCCCATATCCTTTCATTCCTCAATGAGAGTTACCAGACCATCTTTGAGGTGCTGGAAACCGACAATGAGGTAGCGCCTCTGTTAGGCCCATTCCAGACCGCTTTGAAGAACAAGGCCATGGAACAGTTGGAAGGTATGATTGGCACGCTCCGTGTCTTCACTTCACGACTGGCCACCAAGGAGTCATATTGGATATTCCACAAGGACGGAGATGATTTCGACTTGAAGGTTTCAGACCCGAAGAACCCGTCCTACCTCCTCATTGCCAATGATCCTGAGATGGAAAGCATCATCGGTGCGCTGAATGCCCTTATCCTGAACCGACTTGTCACGAGAGTCAACACCGGCCAGGGCAAGAACATCCCTGTAAGCATCATCGTCGATGAGCTGCCGACCCTCTATTTCCACAAGATAGACCGTCTGATAGGCACGGCCCGAAGCAACAAGGTGTCTGTCGCCCTCGGCTTTCAGGAGTTGCCACAGTTGGAGGCCGACTACGGAAAGGTAGGTATGCAGAAGATTATCACCACTGTCGGCAATGTGGTATCAGGCTCTGCCCGTTCCAAGGAAACCCTGGAGTGGCTGAGCAATGACATCTTCGGTAAGGTTGTACAGTTGAAGAAAGGCGTGACCATAGACAGAGACCGAACTTCCATCAACCTCAATGAGAACATGGACAGCCTTGTCCCTGCCTCAAAAATCTCCGATATGCCTACCGGCTGGCTCTGTGGTCAGGTTGCCCGTGACTACCAGAAGACCAAGACTGGACGAGGAGGAAGCATGAATATCCAGGAAGCTGGCGAGTTCAAGACCAGCAAGTTCTTCTGCAAGACTGATCTCAATATGGAAGAAATCAAGAAGGAGGAAGCCGAATATGGCAAGTGTCCTCTCCCTATCTTCTATGACTTCGGTTCACCCGAAGAACGTGAACAAATCCTGTACAAGAACTTTGTATCTGTAACGCAGGATGTCAAGAACATGATAGAAACAATATTGGGAAAGAAAAACGGAAAATGATAAAACAAACACTGATAGCGATTCTGTTGTTCTGGTGTGGGGGTGTCCATGCCTCCCCTCAGAACTGGCAGAACCTGAAGCGACTGCCTCCTTTTGAGCGGGCAGTCACCCTGACCAAATATTACGAGCAATGGCATACGCGCAAAGACTATCCCTATATCGGCTACGGCCACCGCATCCTGCCAGGCGAGAAGCTGACTTATCCTATTACTGAACATCAAGCCGACTCGCTTCTGCGGAGCGACCTCCGCAAGAACTGCGCATTGTTCCGTAAATATGGAGCGGACAGTCTGTTGTTGGGCTGCATCAGCTACAACTGCGGTTGTGCATCATTGCTTGGCAGCAAGAAGAAGCCCAGGAGCATCGTATTGAAGAAACTGGAGGTCGGCAACCGTGACATACTTCTAGATTTGTTGGACTTCTGCCATTACAAAGGCAGGAAGCATCCCTATATTCAGCGTCGTCGCTGGATGGAATACCTCCTGCTTTTTGAAAAATTCAACTAGATTTTGCGATGGTATGAATTCTTACCTTTTAATCCATATTTGGTAGGTCTAGTAATTCATGCATATAGTAGAAAAACTGTTCCTCTTTTTGCGAAACAACTCCATCCGCAAGAATTACCTGAGCCATAAACTTTCCAACATAGGCCTTCTTCAACGTGTCCATGCTGCGAAGGGTACTTGTCATTGTTGGCTGGGATAATTTTCGTGATGCCTCTACGTCAGCTACAGAGATCCCCATAATTTGCTTTACCTCATTGATGACGGCAATTTCTCTGGCATCTCGGTTTCCGTCAATAATCATTGCACCACATAATAATTGATAGAGTGACTGCTTTTCAATCGACGTAAAGGTCGAGAGTGCTATTTTGTCAAAAAACTTTAAATCCATAACTGTAATTTATATTTGGTTATATAGAATTCAGATCTCTTTCATTGTCAGAACCTGCATAATTCGTTGCTCCCCATCTTGTGGAACTCATAACAGAGTTCCTTCTAGAGTTTACAATAAATCTAACCCATGAAGCATAATTGTCTGTAATCTGCTGCTCTGTCATTAGATCGGAGGCATAACAAAGATAGGCTAAGCAATCAACATACATCAGCAAATCACAAAACAGCACACGCCCACACCTTGAAATATGAGAATCTACTGTTTTGAGTAATCCTTCCTTGAATTTATCTATTAATGATGTTTTGGAAGAGTTATTTGCATAGTTTACTAATGTACTGAAATCTTTTTGCACGTCATTCATTTCTGCTAATGGATAACGTGATACATCATGAAATACGTATGGTCTTGCCCATCTTGAATCGACATAAGGAATTGGAAGAAGAGGATGTTTTATGATTGGAACATCCATGGATATTGGTCGCATTGACCAACCATCCTTAATAGTTGCAGAAAGAATCATGGTTGAAAGTTCTAGAGTTAATAACTACTTTATTGAATTTTTATATAAACCTATGAATCCATGGTACATTAAAGAACGCATTCTCTGGACACGCTTATGCACTTTTTCCCCTCGAGAATTTGTTTTTCAACGAGAAGATACCCTAATTGTTGAGAATATATATAAAACCCCGTTGATCCAGGATAGGATTTTCCAGATACAGCACCTTTTTTTACCATGTCGTATATAGCATCTGTTTCATCGCCCCAATATGTCTTTTGCACAACAGCTTGGTTGTTAAAATCTGAATCGAAGATAATAAAAAAAGCCTGGCTCATAGAGAGAACATATGTCACACCTGTCATTGATCGGTCGAGCTGAGATTTACCAACTTTTCTAAGGATTGCGCCAGGAAAAGGCTGAACTCTGTCAACTTGTGACTCTGTTAAAGATAGAAAACCCATAACTAGTTGGGTAGCTCCGATAGTCGCCATAATGAATTTTTATTTTGTTTTTTGACTTATAATTGATTTTTTCTGCTTAACCTAATTGAATTTAATAATCTGAAAATAAAGTCCGATATATCGTATATTTCATCTCATCAAGCGTTGGTATGTACCACCCGAACAACGTACCTTTTACAGCCTGATGACATTGCTCAATAATGGCATCCACGGTATTCTTTGGCACATAACCTGCATTTTCATGGTATGATTGTATCAAACTATAAACATATGAAACAAAGATTTGTATTTCTGTTGACCTCTGCTGGCCAGATTCCTCATAAATGTTTAATATTTCTGCTCTGAATGTATCACGCAAATCCCCAGGGAGCGGAGGAAAATTCTGCAGAGTTGGCTCATTCGTTATTGAGAACGGATTATACTCCGCTTCCTCTACCATCTGTGTGAATGCATCCGGGTTAAATTGAGACCTTTTTGGATCCAGCAACTTAGCATATCCTATGGTCGGTTTACGACATTTTGAACCAGACAATTTCTCCAAAACCTTCGTTACTAGGTCAATCTCAGGCTGCAATTCTATAAAGCTGTTCTTTTCTTCAGAATTACTTGTTTGTATTTCCAATATTGTCTGTAGTATTACAGACCAATTGTTTGTCAAATCAGATATAGCCTTTTCTCTATCAATAGAGTCAGACATTGTTATTCTTATTGGAGAATAGTATCTCAGCACCTCATTATCAACAAGTGCTGAATAGTTTCCAAAACAATATTCTTCCTCAAAAAGATAGCCCAATATTCCAGCAAAAGAAAACATAGTAAGTCTCTTCTTTTCATTTCTTCCATCTTCTGCTCTCTTAAGAAAAGATGAATTTCGGAAAAGATCACCTAGAAAAACAAGAGTATTTATTGCTTTCTTCAGATTATCCCTCGTAATTTCAGTATCATTCATCTTGCCTGAATCTAAGGGTGGTATCACAATAGGGTCATCTAAGTTTACGATGTAATCAATCGGAACAATTGATTTTACCATAACCTCAGCTTGATTATAAGTATAATCGGGATCCCATTCTTCCAAATTTGATTTTCGAACAGCATCCAATTTGACCATTTTGAGGTCTTCTATTGATTCTCCTTGCCGGTGAGGAACAGCTGCATCTCTGTCTGAAAACAAAGTGCCAAATCTCCAGGCAATATCGATTTTGACTTTAAGCATCACCAAATCCGCGCCTGCCTCCTGACGTTTTCTTATCAAAGGGTGCTTCTCACAAAAGCTCAATCTCGCATAGTCCTCCAAATCATACCATGCGTCTGTATCTCTTAATACTGTCATATCGCCTTTTGTACTTACTTCTATTGCATGAAGAAGACAATACTTCAGAGAACAAATGCCGCCGTTCTTTTTAATATTTTCTATGTTTTCACGTTCTGTAAAGTGATAGAAATACTCTATGCCGTTGTCTATAAGATATTGCTTTATCTTTTGTTCATCAATTTTACTGATTGGCTCTGATTTCTCCGTTATGATATTCTTGAGCAATTGTTCAACAAACACATTTTCAGAGTCATCAAGTTGATAATTTCCTCTCCTTAGTTTTAAATAAAAACGATGAGCAAGCTCTACGCTATCATTCTTGCCATCAAGTATGGCTGTTGAATATGGTCTTACATCTTTATTGCCAAGGCCGGAATACAATTTGTAAGCATCTTGCTTGAACAATGATTTTAAGCCTGTCTGCCTACCACGAAAAGCATAATCATGCGCTAAAGCATAATCTGCAATAGCTAAGATCTCGGCTGTTGAATAAGAAGGAACGAAGGGATCGAAATATTCCTTGTGTTTTAATAGAATCTCAGCTCTCTTGTTTAAGCTGGATATTTTATGACGATATGTAATAGGAATTTCATAGTCATCAAATCGTTCATCGCTATCATCTGGCCAAAGGATGACACGAGACAACAATAGGTAGGTATATTCTAAAACCTTGCCTAGTATTTTGTCATCACACTGATTGCTGTTGAATTGTTCACACGAGACTAAATCATACATTAATTCTGAAGCTGCATAGACAGATTCTTTGTTGTTCCAGTAGCTATCAAGTGAAAACAATGCGATGTTCAAGGCTTTATCATAATAGTCTAGAGCCTTATCTGTTATGTGGTAGCGAAGAAGAATCTTCGCCATGTTATAATTAACATAAAGTGAATCTACAAGCTGGTATGCATCCGCAAATGCTCGGATATGTGATTCGTTTAAGTTTGCATTGTATAAAAAGACTTGATCCTCACAAAACCCCTGGATATTCTCATCTTCATTGGTGTCAATATCGGACACAGTCTTTATTGGCAAGTCGGAATTTAGAAGATCCGACAAATATTGGATGTGGCAACTCCGTATATCGTCTTTTCTCTTTTGAGTAAGTTGTCCTTCCCCTTTAAGCTGTTTTTCGAATAAGTCGAGAGACTCTCCTAACTCTTCATCATGAGGCCTTGATTGCAGGAAATCTGATAACTCTCGATCTCCTGCAATCATTAAATCTAATATGAAATTTTTACCCGACTTCAAATATGCCATAATGCTTATCTGCGGTATTCAATGTAAGTATCTCTGTCATACATATGGAGGACACATTTTTCGATTTCTCCATTACGATAGTGAACTTCTAGACCATAATCTGCATAATCTACATCCATCCAACCAAAAGGAGACAATGCTCGCAAAGGATAGCCTTGCAAAACAACCAAATCTTTAGAGATGCTTTTAACCCTCATAGGCTTGTCTGACATGTTAGGCTTACCCAAATCGTTATTGAACACCTTTACGATATAACCATCTCCAGGTTTAATGTCATATCCAGAGCATCCGTTAATATTCTTCTCTACAGATACAGTTCTTAAACACTGTTGGAGTCCCATGACTGGCATAATGTTTTGGTATCTTTGGTGACACGAAGACTTGAAAACAAAAGGCGAGAACTCATTTGACGAAGTTCTGGCTTTTGGAGTGTCTGAAAGCTCAATCATATCGCCATAGAACTCATAGATTCGAGTAACCATAGGGAACAATGAAGACGAGTTTGGATCCATAAAGCCGAATCTTACATAAGATATACTGCCGTTTTCATAGAAGAGGTGGCAAATATACGGATCGTTTTCTCCACTGATGTTATTTGCTAAATATTGTATTCTGTCACTCTTAATAAGTGGGCTATCATTAGACCTTAGAACTTGTGACTGAGGATTCGAAAGATCCATGGATGGAGTTTTCACAATGTTAAGACGATCTGCACCTGTAATAGTGAAAACAATCTTGTTGCCTCTTACTTCAGCTACTATTTCTCCGTTTAATTCTCCCTGACTGGTACATCTTTGGTTTGCCCACTCTTCGTATCTGTCCACAACAAACCTAAACCCTTTTCCATAGATGTCTTCCATGCTATAAGAGGTAAGGGTCTTTTTAGGCTTACTTGTTGCATTAGGGGATGGTGTTGTACTTTGGGGTGTAGGCTTATTTACTGTCATCCCATTTGAAGAGCTACTCGTTTTACTCTGCTGAGTGTTCTTTCCAGCATTGTCATTAGAGCCGTTGTTGTTGCCAAATAGAAAATCAAAAAATCCCATGTTACTTTTGGATTATTGGTTTGAAACTTATTTGTAATTATTAGAAGTCTAAATCTTCATCTTCAAGAACTTTCTCTTTTATATATTCAAGAACTTCTTGATGATGCTTTTTTCCTGTTGCAAATACATCTGACTGACTTTGGTCTGCAAAAAAGTTATTTCTTATTTTGTTATCCAAATCTGCCTTGATGTCAGCAAGTACTTTAATCCTTGTTAAAGCAGGCCGAGATGCCAAGTCATGATAGATCATCTTAAACAAAGCGTCACGAGCGTCAAATACATGGAAATTCATAAACATAAATCCACGATCCTTATTGACAACAGAAGATACAGTATACTCGAATGCTTCTCGCTGTTCATGCATTAGGATGACTCGGGCCTTGTAATAATTGACATTACTAGGATCTTGCTCGATAGCCATGCTAATAAACATATATGCTACGCTCACGATGGATTGCCTGGTATCAATATCGTTTATCGTGCCATACGAAACAAACATTGATAACGCACAACCAACCATATAGTAGTCGGTTACTTCTTTTAGGACTGCAGGATTGTACCGATATTCATTCCATGCTAGATAGAACTGATGATAAGGCCCATCTCCATCTTGAATTTGGAGTAGCCTTAGACCTTCTTGTGCATATTTTTCTAATGGAATCATAGTATTCTTTTCTTTAACAACGAATAAAACTTTGTTTTATTGTGTAAATGATTGAATTTTAGAGTTTGTGAGGATTTTTAGTTCAATTTATATGATCTCACACAAGTGTAACGTATAAATAGGATTATTGCTTATCCGTATTCTTTAATATCTAATACGTCCATTTTCCCTTAGCAATATTCTCACCAAACTTATTCGATGTCACAAAGGTAGGAATTCTTTTTGAGCTTGCCATGTTTTTTAGAATTTCATGTACAAATATTTATGATACAGAAAAGTAAAGGAAGAATTACTTTCCCAAAATAGCCTTAACAATAGCAGCGCCAATCTTTCGCTCGATGCCAGACTTTGTTGTTGGAATGCCTGTAGTCTTTGTGAAGCTGCGCTTGATGGCTGTTACGCCGAGAGCTCTCTTCCAAGAGAAACTCAGTCCAGGGATTTTAGTGTTGCTCATTTCTTTTTATTTCCTCTAAACATAAACATTAAACCTAAAATGATGAGAAGTATGACAGCTCCTCCTCCTCCGCTACTGTGATGGTGGTAATCGCTGCTGTCCAGCCTTGGACCAGCAAAGGAAAGCAAGTTACAAAATACCACAAATGAAGTTAATAAAATTTTTTCATGTATTTGTTGTGCTACTGCTGAATTGAGTTTTATATTATAAAGTTACAACTTGCGAAACATGTATTTATGCGAAAAAACCGTTTTATTCAACGTATGGCAGAAATATTGAAGGAACATAGACATTGCCAAATTCATAAGCGGTTTTGAATAATGGTGCTATTTGGCCTGGGGTATAACCAGCATTGCCGCAACCTATGGCGCTCAATACAAATTTCTTTTGTGGATGTAGAACGACAAACTCTGTAAAACGTTCAACAGCCTTCTTTAGGTCGGAAAATGAATTGCCCACGGTTGGGATTGCATAAGATTGTCCTTGAAGACCTTCCGCTTGTCCCATAACGGCTCCAAACTGTATTACTGCTTGCCCCGCAGCGCCTCCTGTATGAAAGCCATTAATGTTACTCCCAAATACGAATATCTCATCTGACTTTAAAGTACGGACAACGTCTGGTGCAACACGTTCTCCTTCTGTAAAATAGTTCTCATTCATATCTCCAAGCATTTGTTCACGTTCTTCCTCACAAGCATCGGCAAAGAATTTACTTTGACGAAGAAATGACATTTTCTTCGAATATGCCCTTTGGCTACGACGTTCGCATTCAAACATTGCTCTCATTCCATCATCATCTTGTGTAAATTCCATGCAGCTACGAATGCCGAGGGACTGTGATGTGTGCTCTACGTCAATATTTGCACCAATAAATGTAAATAACCAGCCTTTTTTCTTTAGACTTTCTATGAGTTCAACAATTGAAGAATGGTTCCATTTCTTTGATGCATTTTCGTAACCATCGGTGATAATGGTAACTTTGCCTATGGAGTTTGAATCCGTTGCGATTTTCTTCAGTTGGCTGACAGTAAATCCTATAGCATCATACAGAGGAGTGCAGGCGTTCGGACTGTAGTCTTTTGATGTTAAATCTCTTGCCTCCTCGATTGGCACATTCTGAAAGATATAGCGAGAATTTGTTGTATCGAAGCAATAGATTGAAACAAATTGTCGTTGTTCTTTATCTTCACATGCAGTAGTACGAATGCCATTGAGTGTTTCGTTGCATCCTGAAATTGTTTGTCCGGTAACACCTGACATTGATCCGCTTTCATCAAGAATAATCAGATTATAAACTAATGCGGTCTGGTTGTCCTGAGAGCCTTTCTCGGAGTCCATTTCTTTTTCTTCCGAGGTCTTGGTAGAGATTGTCTCTTGGACAGTTTCGTTCACAGGTGCCTGATCTGTGTCTGCACCTCCGAATACGGTTTTAAAAAGAACTTTGATATTCATATTTCGTTTTTTTTAATATAATTTTCGTACATTGAAGTGAATCACTCTTCTTCTCCATCTTTCACAAATTCATCAGCTTCCGGAATTGGTTGGCTTTCTGTTTTTATATTTCGAAGCTCTCTCACAAACCAACTCCTTACATGTGAAATCATATAAAGCGCGAATTTGAGACTATTATGTAGGTCATCATTGTTCAAGTACCAAAATTCAAAAGATGAACTTACGACGTCCATATCTTCCGAAAGAAATGTTTTTATTTGTCGTAGCTCTCTATTTGCTTTATTGCATACAACAAGTACATCAGCCACTTCTTCGTCACTCACCCTATAAAAGGCAGGGAAAGCCACATTGACATATTTGTCAAAAGCATTCTCCTCATCTGTTTCCTCCTTATTCTCAAGACGTATGATTATATGCTTCATTTCGTATCTCACTTGAATTGCATCATCGACAATTTCTGGCGAGAGGTCAAAATCCCTTAGTATTTGACAAACGTTTTCAATCATTCTCATTTTCGTTCTCCTCTTTAATGTTCAAGAAATATCCTACAGATGCATATGCATTCGCAAGACCTGTTATCATAGCTTCAATAAGATTTTCGCTTATTATTTCATTCGTATAAAGCTGTCGCTCGTATGACAACCAGATCGATTCTCCATGAGGCATAAAAGCCTTAACATATTTCAGCTGATTGTTCATTTTTTCAACGAGACGAAGAACAGTTAATTCATTATCTTTATCAGCATCCAGTATTCCAGGAACAAATATGGAAAGATAATTCTCATCATCGGTAAGCATGATTAGCATATGAATCCCTTCGTAGTCAAAACGGAGATCATTGTCTGTTTCTTCAAACTTAAATCCAAGTTTATGTAAGATACATGAAACCTGCCTGCGCATGGATTTCTCTTGATTGTTTTCTTCCATTGTTGTTATCGAATTTTCTTCTTTTGAATTACTTTCTGAGTCTGCAGTTTGTACCTGCATTGGTGTGTTGGAGCTTTCTTCGTTTCCTTCGTTTGACTTTTCTTTCTTACGATATAGACTCCCTAGTACAACCAGCACGAAAACAATTGATGTTACTATTGTCATATTTATGTTTTATTTAAACCCTATGGTATATTTGTTACTCTTACTGTCTTTTGGTGCAAACTCCTGACAAGTACGTTCCATTGTTCGAATATCTTTCTCGGTTACAGAAGGAGAAATGTGCGATATGACACCTTCAATATCCTTTTGGTAAATCAGTTCATCTGTAGCACTGTTTATAGAGGAATTGAATTTCTGTCGGGCAGCAACCTTTACGATATAGTTAATATCACTACAGTTATATCCTTCTGTTATTTGAGCCAGTGTATCGAAGTCTATATCATCTGATATTGGTCTTGATTCAAGTTCAATTCGGAATAGACTTTTACGCATCTCAATGTCAGGCATTGGAACATAGATTTTTTCATCAATTCGACCAGTCCGCAGAATACTCTTATCGATATTCTCAGGGTGGTTAGTAGCGGCTATAATATAGATTCCTCTCTTTGATGTCTCATTTAACATTGTTAGAAATTCATCTACCTCGTCTGTCTGGTGTTGTCTATTGGGGTCATTTGTCCGTTGTGGTGCCATACAGTCAAATTCATCCAGGAACAACAATGTCGGAGCCTTTGATTCTGCTTTTTTGAAGAGTTCTCCAATTTTTTTCTGAGTTCCATGAATATAAATTGAAGACAAATCGTCTGGGCTAACTTTCATAAAGTTTATACCTACTTCTTCCGCAACACGTTCAGCAAAAAAGGTTTTTCCGCATCCTGCTGGTCCGTAAAGCAGAATATTGGGAACCGATATTCCGTAGTGTGCAGCTTTAGTGGGATTTTTCAAGACATTAATGAAAGCCTCAATGACCAATTTTTTCAAGTTGTCCATCCCTGCCACTTTCGAAAAGCCATGTTTCCCTGCACTAAGATCTACAGGAATTTCTTTTCTAAGAGAATGAGTTTCCTCTTTTCCCTCTTTTTTCTCTGGCTCCTTAGCAAGGAGAGAAGCTCGCATGTCATTTGAGCTTTTAATTCTTCTAAGCCATTCTGTTTCTTTACTCATTCTAAATGTAGTGTGAGATGTTTAACATAGTGGAAAAACACATCGTATCGTACATTACAGGCATGGAAGATGTTTTTAGAACATACATAAGTCTCCCTTAATAACTTTTCCGTTACTAATCTTTATGCGGTAATAGGCAGGAGCGTTACTTCCCTGTTGAAGCGAAAGCATCAAGCCTCCATAGTACCTATCATGTACAACCTTAACTGTAGGAGCAGAACTGGTATTCTGTATTGTCTTAAACTTTGCTCGAATATATTCTGTATATCCTTTGTAGTCAAGGCTTTCTAGTACCCATTGACTATCGTATACAAATGTCTCGTCCAGATTCTCAATGATAAGTTCTGGATTTAGGGTTTCCCAAGCCTTTGCGAAATCCATTATAATGTGAGTATTGTCTTTTTCTTTCATGCGACTTTGCTGTTTTTAAATCGTTTCTATGTGTAAATCTGACGCAAAGGTAGGGAGTTTTATCCGATCCTCCAAATTTTCGTGCGTATTTTTTACACAGAGAATTAATGTTTAACATTTATTCACATAAAATGAGGTGTTTATATGAACTTCTATACTATATCCATGTTTCATCTAAAGAATGTGTATTTGCAAAATCTGACCGTTTATTTACTCTTTAAACAATATCTAATATTAAGTATAAAAATGTAGGGATTTTCCTGAAAATATAGGGATAAAATCATGTCTATGTCATTAAAAATGAGTATATTTGCATATAGAAAACCATCAAAATTCTCACTATATGGAAGCTCTACTCTTACTGTTTTTCGGCCATGTCATATCCAAGGCATTCTCCGACGATGACAACAAAAAAAGAAACCGCTCGAGAAGGCGCAACGACTCCTTCTGGGACGATTCCTCTTACTCTGCTTATGACACTTGGTGTAAGTCACACGGCGAGCAGAACAGTCTGTTCTGATGTCAAGACTTACCCTGTATTGTTATTCACCCTCTAACGCACTCTGAACACTATGAAGAAACTGCTATTGTTTTTCCTCCTGTCGCTGACCTCTTTCTATATGTACGCTCAGTCGAGTACCACCGCCAACGACACCATCACCACCACACCTGTTGAAATGTGGGAGTACAAGACCATCTACGTTCACAACACCCATCCCAATGCCAAGCAAGGCGAAGTCGAGTTCAAATCTCACAGAGATGCTGAGAACCTGAACAAGTACGGAAGGGAAGGATGGGAGTTAGTAACTGTCACTCCTGTAGTTGCTGAGCCTATGGGCAACAACAGAGTCATTACCCAGCTGCTCGTCTATACCTTCAAGCGCAGGCTTCAGGCGAAGTGTTAGGACTCCATTGATGCGGCATTAAGTTCCCGAAGTCCTCTAATCACATCCTCCCTGGTCTTTCGTATAAACTCCAGAAGAATCATGGGATCAAGTCTATTCCCCGAAGCATCCTTCACACCGAAGTGAAGATGTGCCGACGTGGACATTCCACTGTTCCCTGATATTGCAATCACCTCTCCTGCTTTCACGCTGTCACCCTTCTTAACCAAAGGTTGAGAAAGGTGGCAGTATGAGCATGTATAGGAACCAGGATAGCGCACTGTCACGTATTTCCCAGACCTTTTGTCGGAAGATACCGCTATCACCTCACCAGCCATCACGCTATATACCTCCTCATATTTCGCACGAAGGTCGATGCCGTCATGCTTCAGCTTCTTGCGTAGTATGGGGTGTTTTCTTATCCCGAACGGCGATGTCACTTGGATATGGCCGAGCGGATAGGACACGCTGAGGTATCGTTGTATCAGTACCTTCCTCATTGAATCCACCTCCATCCCGATAGTTTCCCCTTTGGTGGAAACAGATTCATGCACGTCATCAGTAGCGTCAGCCACCGATGGCGTGCTTTCTTTTGGTACCTCCATGACGTTGGAATCCGTCGGAGCGCCACCAGTCATCTGCACCTTGTAATGAGGTGTAGAGGAGGAAATCGTATTGAACTGTGCGAGTGCTTTGCCCGATACGGCAAGGCACAGAATGGTCATAGTAAGGCATTTCATCCTGCAAAGTTATGACATTCCTGCCACATGGCTGCAATCCGCGACACCAGTCTAACAAACTTTGTATTTTTAGACCTTATAATTATACCTTGAAACAATCCGAAAAGCACATATATAAAACGCTAATTATCAGTGTTAAGATACAATTATAAGGTACAATATATCACGCAGTATATAATAATATCTAAAACCTTGTTCAAAGGTGCCTTTCCATTCGTGCAGTCAGCCCGAATAACCTTATATTTGCCTGACGATTGTGGATTACGAACTGTTAATAATCATGATTAGAAGTGTTTTTCAAGACGAAGAGATACCCTATGGAGTATTGAACCGTTTCGGTCTCAGTCAGGAGATGATCGAAGACCTCCCCCAGAACGTCCTTTCAGGCATCCGTGACGGTCGCCGTTCCCCCGTTTTACCTATCTGTTACACGTGCGATGACGGTGCCAAGGTCTATGACCGTGCCCGTTTCGCCCTGTTCCGTGACGAGGAAAGCGGCAATGTCAAGGTCATGTTCTATCCCCGCCAGACCCGTCTCACACTCGATATGTTCACCGATGCCCAGCAGGCCCTGCTCCGTGAAGGCAAGACCATCATCGGCACGGCGACCACCGGTGACGGACGTGATGTCCAGGCATTCGTGCAGCTCGACCCCGACACCGGCCAGGTGCTCACTGTCCCCACTCCTGTCATCGGCAACAACCTCCAGGTGTTGGCCGACCACTTCCAGCTGAGTTCCGCCGAGCTCACCTGTCTGAAGAACGGTGAGCCGCTGACCATTGTCGAGGACGAGGAGGAAGTCACATTCGGCATTGACCTTAACGATGCCAAGGGCTTCCGTCACGCCATGGGCAACAGCCAGAAGTGGAAGGAACAGGCCGCCCAGGCCATGGACACCTATACCTTCGGCATTTTCGGCTGTTGGGTCAAGGATGACAATGGCAACCTGGACTATGTCCCTGAGGACGAATATACCGATGCCATGTGGGAAGCCCAGAAGCGTCTCGGTCTGAGCCGCGCCTCTGCCCACAAGATGTAGAACCCTTTAACAACGAACTTATGGCAAAAGAGAAATTCTATTCCGTCGAAGTTCTTGCAGAGAAGATGCAGAACGGAGACATCGGTTGGCTGGAGTATGTCAACCACTATTCGCGCAGGATGAAGAAGGAGTTTGCCCATTGGTGCAGCGAGACCGGCAAGGTCCCGTCCGACGAGACTGCCGAAGAGTTCCTTGCGCTGAAGAGTGCAGAGATGGAAGAAGCCATGGAGAAGGGCGACCTGTAGTCCTTATTTCTATTTCCATTATCCACCCTTTACCCGATTCCTATGTCAATAAGAAAGAATACCAATCCACGTTCCCTTGACCTGAGTCCCGAGCTTCAGGATATACTGGTGAGGAACGGAATGCAGGCCCATATCACCGGCAGTAGCAACGGCTTCCAGCTGGTTGTGCAGGGCCATGACTCCCCCGTCCTTGCCTACAATATCACCGAGAAGCAGCTGAAGGCATTGACTGACTGGGGCACCAACCATGCCAACCGTCTGGCGTACACCACCTTCACCGACCTTGTCAGGAACGATTTCGACCTCCCTAAGGACTTTGTCCATGCCCGCAATGCCAACGGCAGGGTCACTATGGGACTCCATGGCTACCGCATCGGGGAAGGCGAGTACGACAGGATGGCACGCCCCTATATGGGCTGGCATACCGATATGCGCCACACCCCATTCCTGGGCTGGACACCGCGCCAGCAGGAAGGCTACCACCTCCGGCGCATCGGTGGCGAGCTGTTCTATGGCGGTGCCCCCATGGTCGCAGCCCGTCCTGACGGCAGGATGAAGCCCGGCGAGCTTGCCAATGGCGGCTACGGCTTCTACTACAAAGGCCAGCAAGCCCAGACCGTACCACCCCAGAAAGATGTCCTTGCGGATATGCAAGCCGTCATCGAACCTGTCAAGGCCGTCGAGCGCACCACCCATGCCGCCACCCCCTACAAGGAAGCCATCACCTCCGATGTCTATTTCAGCAACGAGAAATGGCAGGAAGTCCTTTCCTCACATGGTCTGGTTGTCGATACAGATACCAAATCCTTGACCGTCCAGAGTGCCGCCAGTCCCGCCGACCTGCAGTACGACCTTTCCGATGAAGAGCTGAGAAAGCTCACCTCCAACTCATTGAAGGACGTACCCATAGCCGAACGTCTGGCCGTCATCAACGGAGTCATCGGAAAGGATTTCAAGGATTCCGTCACCATGGATATGCTCAACAGCAAGCAGTCCATCAACATTGCGTTGACCGACCAGGCCCAGGCCGAGATCAACCAGCAGCTTGGTGTCAGCGTCCGTCAGGCCGGTCTTGAAGTCAAAGGCAACGACATCATTGAAGTGGACCAGCCTATGCAGGGCAGCCAGCGTGCGCTCCTCGATGAGAATGCCGTCGATGGCAGGAACATCCAGGAGGGCAAAGGCTGGTTCAGGGAAGGAGCCCATGGTCGTGCCGTCGATGTCCAGGAAATCCGTGTCGAGCGCATCGAGCCCGAGAAGCCAAAGGTTAAGGAGGGCAAGGAGCAGGAAGCCAAAGGCAAGGACAAAAGTGCTGAGAGTGAAGTCAAGTTCCGCATGACCGCCGTCATCAACGGCCAGGCCATCAGCCATGACATCACCGAGAAGCAGTACAACAAGTTCCTCGCTTTGGATGACGAGCACCGTATGAAGCTCTTCGCCAAGGTCTTCCCCGAGGTGGACATCAAGAACGTCCCAAGGGAGAAAGACCCCAACGGCCTCACGTTCGGTGAGAAGCTCTTTGCCGGTCTCTCTGCTGCGTTGGGTGTCGCCCATGAGGCCGCCCATATCTATGGAGATGTCAAAGCCCCCCGTCCTGACATCTATGTTACCCATGTCGAGAACCACCATCCTGCCGAGCGCGTCTTCTTCAAGCCCGGTGTTGACAGTCCTATGGATGTCGCCGCCCGTGCTTATGAGGCCCAGGTCAATGCGGAGATACGGCACATGGAGATGCACCATGGCATGTAAGTCCAATCAATCCTATAACCATGAAAGAGAAAGTATCAGTATGGTTTGAGGTGTCCGTCTCCTACAAGAAGATGCAGGACGACGGCACCGAAAAGAAAGTCACAGAGATTGTCACCGTCGATGCCGTCAGCTTTGCAGAAGCCGAGAAGCGAGCCTTGAAGGAGATGGGCTCCATTGTCCGTGGTGGTGTTGACATCAAGAACATCAATCCAGCCCCTTACAAGTCCGTCTTCTTCGATGAGAAGGATGGCGAGAAGTGGTTCAAGGCCAAGCTCACGTTCCTCAGCTACGACGAAGATACAGGCAAGGAGAAGCGCACCAACAGCACCTACCTTGTCCAGGCCGACACCTTCGCCGATGCCCTTCGCAATGTCGAGAGCGTCATGGACGGCAACAGTGGCTATGTGACCGCCAACATCTGTGAGACCAAGGTGCTGGATGTCTATCAGCGATGAAGACCTCCTTTATTCTCCAGAAGGTGAAGGAGACGCTCCATGATAACTGGTTGGAAATCCTCCTGGCCATCATCCTGGTGCTTCTCCTTCTCCTCACGGATGTCAGCCCCCGTATGATTATCGTATAACCCCATTTACCTATATGGCCGATCTGACCTTTGACGATTACAAGAGCCGCATCAGCATCCAGGAAGTCCTGAAAGATGCCGGCTACCATTTCTACCGCAGGGACGGACTACGTTGGCCCTGCTATTACAGGCTGGATGATGAAGGCCGCCGTATCAGCGGAGACAAGTTCATCGTCTGTGCCAATGGCATGGCCTGTTTCCAGCCCCCGTCGATGAAAAAGTACAATGTCATCAGCTTCATAGCCGAGCATCCCGAGATGTTCAGGGAGGGTCATGCCGGCAAAGACCCCTACCTTGTGGTCAATGAAGTCTGCCACAGACTACTCAACACCCCTATGGAAGAGCGTCAGCGGCACATCCTCGAACCGAAGAAAGCACCCAACAAGTTCTCCCTGTCCGACTATCAGCGTGAGTATTGGAAATCCCACGACTATGAGTCCCAGAAGAAATTTTTCCCTTTCTTCGCACCTCGTGCCATCAACCGCCACACCCAGCAGGTCTTTGCAGGGTCATTTTTCCTGACCACCCAGAACGGCAAGCTAGACGCCCGTCCCAACCTCTCATTCGCGATGCGCAAGCCCGGTTCGGACTGGATTGTCGGCCTGGAGCAGCGTGGTCTCCCCGATGCTAACGGGCACTGTTCCTATAAGGGCATGGCCAAAGGCACCAATGCCACAGAAGGCGTATGGCTTGCCAGTCCCTCCCTTGGCATGAACACCTCCTCCAATCTCGATCTTGTGAAGGAAGTCTATTGGTTTGAGAGTGCCTGGGACGCCATGGCCTTTTACCAAATGCGCACCGACCCGTTGCGGAAGCAGCTTGCTGAAGCCCGCGCCTGCAATGCCGTTGATACCATCAACTACCTCTCCTCAGAGATTTCCCGATACAACAAGGCCCTCTACGTCTCTACAGGCGGTTCTCCCAGCCTACAGCAGCTCAGCGGAGTGTTGTCCAAGACCAAGGAAGCCGCCCATCATGTTTGTTTCGACAATGACAAGGCCGGCCATGTTTTTTCCGTTGACCTCCTGATGGCGAGAGCCGGCAGGGATTTCCAGACCTCGCTGTTGGACAACGGCCAGTTGCAGGTCATTGACCAGAGTGACGAGAGGGGAAAGAAATACACCTTAAACCTCGACCCCTTTGAGTTTGATCGCATCGCCCATGTCCTCGGAGTCGGCAATCCCGACATGAAGGACTATATCGCCAGTCTAAGCAATCTTCAGGACTACAAGTCCGGCGACTATGATCTGCTGCCCAGCCGTTCCCTTGCCGCCTCCTATTACGGCAAGATCTACACCCTTGAAGAGCAGCACCACAGCGGCGAGCTCTACCAGGGCATCCCTCCCGAACAGCGAGAGGAAGTCAGGAACCGCTACCAGATGGTCTTGAAAGAGCTCCGTTCCCGCTTTGACGAGACCCTGGAGTCCGATGTCGAAGCTTACCAACGGGGCAAAGGCTCCATCGACATCGAAGTCCCCCCTATGGGCTATAAGGACTGGAATGATTTCATTATGGAGAAGCGTCAATATGACGAGCAGGACACCATCAGTGCAGTCGGTGAAGACGGTGAAATCATGACCGAGGAAATCAACCAAAACCATGAGGAGACAGTGAGACGCGATGGCGAGGAACCCACCAGATACCATTCCAGACGATAACATGACTACCATTCGGAGATTTACCACCATCACGCTGAGACCCCATCCGTTGCAGTTCGTCATTGACGAGCTGATACTCTTGGTGCTCTGCCTCCTTGCCTTGGGCTATGGAGGCACGGACGGTGTATTCTCCGAATTGGCCGTGTATGCAGGACTCGCCCTGTTGCTCTACCTTATATATAAGTATATCAAGCTAAGACGCACCGTCTATACCCTCAGCGGTGAGCAGTTGAAGAAGGCCGAGGGTGTCTTCACAAGAGACGAAGACTATATCGAGCTCTACAGGGTCGTTGATTTCGCCGAGCGCAAGAACCTCCTCCAGATGCTCTTCGGCCTGAAGACCGTCACCATCCTCAGTGGCGACCGCACCACCCCCAAGCTCAGTCTGCAGGGAGTGAAGGAAACCCTTGACCTTGTCGCCATCATCCGTGAGAGAGTCGAATACACCAAAACCCAGAAGCCCGTCTATGAAATCACCAACCGCTATTAGGGTCATACTGTCCCTTTTGTCCCTTTCTCCCTTTGCGGAGCCGGCCAGGGCGCAGTATATACTGACCAACCCCGGTGAGTATGTCGCTCTGGCCGAGGGAAACAACCTCATCAACTCCGAAATCAAGGATGAGACCGAGAAGCAGATGAAGACCGCCATGCTGCAGAACACCATTTCCGCCGAGTTCACGAAGATAAAGCAGTGGGAAAAGCAGTACAGCAGCTACCTCCAGACCGCCGAAGGCTATGCCTCCAGTCTGAAGGCCGCCACCACCATCTATAATGACGGAGTCCGCATCTTCATCACGCTGGGCAAGCTGAAAGCCGCCATCGCTGACAATCCCCAGGGCCCGGTTGCCACCCTTTCCATGAACAACCTCTATATCGAGACCGCCACCGAGCTCGTCACCGTCTTCACCCTCCTGAAGGATGCTGTAGCCAAGGGCGGCAAGGAGAATATGCTGACGGGAGCCGAGCGCAGCCAGACCCTATGGATGCTCAGTGACAAGCTCCACGTGTTGAGCAGGAAGTTCCAGCAGCTGTATCTTTCCATCAGGTATTATACCATGACCGATGTATGGAACAGGGCCACTGCCGGCATCATCGACCACAGTTACGGCGAGCTTGCTGACCAGAGTTTCAGGCGTTGGCGCAGGGCAGCCAAGGTAGTCACCCCATAAGTCTGACGCTATGCGAATGAAATTCTTTTCCCTGTTGTTCCTCATAGGACTGTTTGTGGGTCCTAAAGCCAGGGCTCAGATAGATCCCACACTTACAGGCATGATCTACGCCTATACCCAAAAGGCCGAGAGTGAGCTCAAAGCCCAGCAGAGAGCCATGATGCTGGAAGCCACCGGCCATATATGGATAAGAGAGGAGATGGAAGCCACCTACGACATCCAGAAGAAGTTCAACGACTATCTGGACACCTTCCGTGATGTGGTGTGCCTCGCCGCCCAGATCTACGGCTTCTATCACGAGATAGACTGCCTTGTCACGAATATGTCGAAGTTGACTGACCAGCTGGAGGCCCATCCCTCCAATTCCCTTGCCGTGGCCCTTACGCCACGCAGGAACAAGCTCTATCAGGAAATCCTGCTGACCAGTCTGGACATCTGCAACGACATCCGTCAGGTCTGTCTGAGCAATGTGAAGATGACCGAAAAGGAGCGTGTGGAGATTGTCTTCAACATCCGTCCCAAGCTGAAGAAGATGAACAAGACCATATCCCGCCTCACGCTGGCCGTCAAGTACACCTCTCTTCTCGATGTCTGGGACGATATAGCCGAGAATGCCAAAGACCCCGCCGACAAGGGCAGCATAGCCAAACAGGCCATGCAACGTTGGAAGCGTGCCGGCAGGAACAAGTAACCACATAAAACAGAACGATATAATGGGAGCATGGAAATCAATAGGAAGGATCGTGGCGTACCCCGTCCTTCATCCCCAGCGCACCTTGCGCGGCATGGGCAAGACCACCAGTACCGCAGTTTTAGGTGCAGGAGCCGGCTATGTCGGTTGGGAGAAGCTCACCACCGACAAGTCCCTGACAAGGATAGTCGGTGATGCCGTCATCGGTGAGGAAGCCTGTGAAGGAGTCAGCGACACCGTCTCTGCTGTCACCAAGCTGCCCGGCAAGGCCATCGACACCCTCGACGGCCTCACCCAGTCCGTTGACGGAGCCACGAACAAGATGAGCGGCATCGGCAATTTTGTCCAAAACATGAGCAGTGGCAATTTCCTCGACGGTATCGGCAATTTCTTCAGTAACATCGGTAACGGAAGAGTTTCTGGCATGAGTCTGTTAGGTCTCGTCGCCAGTGCCTTCATGCTTTTCGGACGCTTCGGATGGTTCGGAAAGATAGCAGGAGCCCTTTTGGGAATGATGATACTTGGTAATAACATGGGCGCATCGCAGACCCAGACGCAACAGCAGTCTGAGGCTCCGCAGCGTCAGCAAGGGAATGCTCAAACAGCCAAACCAGTAGCCTCTGCACCGCAGGTTCCTGTCCAGCAACAGCCCTCCGTACCAACCATTCACCGATAAACAAGTATAACACATGAGATTTTCCAAGGAAATGATACTCCTTTCCCAAAGCGGCTATGCCATGCCCTTTGAGGATAAGGATGCCGATGTGACCCCATCGTTGGCTTTCGGCAAGCAGAAGCACCCCAGGACAGGCGAGGAGTTCTTCCACCACGGCTGTGACTTCGCCGTCAAGCGAGTCCTGCTGTCAGCCGTTGCTGATGGCAAGGTCAAGGATATGGGCTTTGACACCACGCATGGGCAGTATGTTGTCATCAAGCACGGCAAGTACGAAGTCACTTACGCACACCTCTCCAAGGTCTATGCTACTGTAGGCGATATAGTCAAGGCAGGAAATGTCGTTGGCGTGTCCGATGATATGGTTCATATCTCCACCGTCTATAACGACACCGAGCTTGACCCTATGGCATTCCTGGCTATGATACTCCAGAACCTCCTTGTCGTAAGGAAGACAGGCAAGTTGCCAACCAACGAGTGCTACAGCATCGACATGGACATCAAGACCGACTACGACGATAAGAAGGAAGAGGTCGAAAGCCTGATGATGCGTTATTGGGCAGACTACTACGAAGCCATCGGCAGAGGACAGTACACCACCCCTGAGCGTACCCAGCTCTCCATGCAGAACCTGTTTACGATAGGGAAAGAAAAGGACTTGTACGGTGAAACCCTCCCTTCGATGCTCAATCCTTTGGGTTTGTGGAAGCGTGCTGCCACCCTTATCGGCAGGATTCAGAGCCTCTTGATCGCCGACTTCCTGAATTACCTTGCCATCACCAATCAGGTATATCTGAGCGGAACGGATGCTGACAGTAAAAAAAAACTCTAGATGAAGCCATCTGTGACGGCTTGCTCCTTGACCCACTGGCAGGACTGGACGTACAGATACAGAGTTTCGACATCCCGAGACTCGTCAGTGTCTATCCCGACCGAGCCCTGCTAAGATGGTGGACAAAGCTCTGGATCAACAACCATGAGGAAGGAGAGCCGAGCGTGGAGATAACCAGGGAACAGGCTATCAACTTCATCTGGGACAACATCGACAAGGACGAATGGTGTGAACAGTTCTTCCCCGAGCAGATGAAGATGTACCACAATGCCATCCAGCAGACACGGGAACAGCTATTGCAACAATCCCTCGAAGAGAACCTACAGCAGAAGATATGAAGAATCAGCAACGATTTGCGGAGATAGAGTTTTGCCTTGACAAGTATTTTCAGGCAAACCTTGCCCCTGTCATGGGGCGCATCCGTCAGGACCTCACGAGCAAACAGCTGGAGGAGTATTCCCGATACAAATCCAGTTTTGCAGGTATCGTGAGCGATCTGGCCGATGCCTCCCATGGAGTCCCCGGTCTCAGCACCGCCGAGACCCATGTCAAGGTCACCGGCAAGTGGAACAGCAAGACCGTCGAGGACTACTTGGACATGTGCCGAAAGGACATTGCCGGCAACAAGACCATCCAGAAAGACCTGGAAAAGCTCTCTGCCGAGTGGCGTGCCGCCGTCATCGGAGAGATAGGCCGCACGAAGTATGACCAGCTGTCGAAGCAGTTGGGCTGTGACCTGGCCTATGCCTATGTCGATTACAGGGTGCAGCAGCAAATGGTGCAGCACCTTGTCGATAAGGAAACCCCAAGGAGCACCGCCGACTATATCCTGAAGAAAGCATCTTCTACCAGTCTTATCGGTCTGGGAGCAGCCATGCAGAAAAGTCCCATTGCCCATGAGATTTCCGAAAGGGCAGAAGCCGCCTATCGTCCCACTATGGCCGAGAAAGCCGCCGCCCGTGGAGTCTCTTTCGGTATGGATGTCGTCTCCACCGCCTGTGTCGGTTCCTGGGCCTCCATCGGCAGGTTCGCCGCCACTGAGGTCGTCTTTGACGGTATCGAGTATGCCGCCGCCAGACTGCGCAAAGGCGAGAAGGCCATGACCGTTGAGGAATGCATCTCACAAGCCGTCTTTGCAAGCAAAAGCAACGTCTTCCCCGAGCTCCGCAAGCAAGGTAAGGCCATCAAGACCTGGAATAACAGTTATGTCAAAGGAATCGAAAGCCAGTTAGGAAAGAAAATGGGAATAACCACTATGAAACCCATGCTTTTTGACATGATGGAAAACCAGAAGACCCCATCATTCATGCAGAACACCCCGTTCCTTGCCGCAGGCGAGCAGACCAGAAAGCAGGAAGAGCTTCGCAAACAGCACAATATCCCCATGGTTGTCGCTCCAGGTCAGGAAGAAGCCTATATCAAGGAGATGGAGGCACAGAAGTCCAAAGCCGCCAAACCTGCACAGTCCCCAAGCCAGCCGACATCCGATGAAGCGAATGTCCTGGAAAAGGATACGTCACCAGACCAATCCACACCACAATCGTCTTCCGTTGGTCAGGAGGAAGTCCGGAATCCCGCCCAGGACAACAGCCTCGGTTGGGAGAAGATCCTTCAGACCGTCGGTCTCAACGGTTTCGGTGACATCACGCACAACCTCGGCTACATCATCTCCATGCTGCCCGACATCCTTGTAGGCATGTGGACCGGCAATACCAAGTCATTGAATCTGAAGGATAACCTCGTACCGTATGCTTCGGTACTGGCTGGCATGTTTGTGAAGAACCCCATCCTGAAGATGCTTCTTATAGGTATGGGAGGAGCGAATCTTCTCAACAAGGCAGGTCATGAAGCCCTTGGGAAAGCTGACGGACAGCCCCAACAGCAGACCAGACCTCAGTATCTGCGCTATGCCGACCAACCCCTCAATCCACGCATCAGCGATGTCACCATCAGTGGCACTACGCTCATTGCTACGATTGACAAAGTACCCTGTACTGTCCGTTTGAACGAAGACATAGTGGATGCCTACCATTCGGGAGCACTGCCCCTGAATACTCTGGCAAACACCATCCTTGAAAGAAACGAGCAGCGACAGGTGGTTATGGACAACAACTATGAGCGTCTGCAGGAGCAGCAGCGACAGCAGCAGGTTGTCCTCAAATGACCATGAAGCCTATGAGTACGAACACCTCACCCCAGTCCACGTTTGCCACTCGCTATTACTTTGATGCCAAGGCAAGGAGCGTTGCCCATGGTATCAAGGACGGTGACAGGCAAGCCATCATCACCGCTGCAAGAGCGATGAAGCGTTCCATACCAGAGAATCGCAGGATCACCCTTGTACCCATCCCTTCGAGGAAAGGCTTTTCCACTACCACCTTGTTGCTGGCAGAGGAAATCCTTAACCAGTGCAAGGGAAAGGATATAACCGTGATTGACGCATTACGAGGCAATGAACGGCAATCCCTCTACGATGCAAAGAAACAGGGAAACGTGAATTTCGGCAGTTCCTGGTTCGGCTTCCACCTTATCAAGGACATCCCGAAGGACACCGACCTTTACTTTGTTGACAATGTGGAATCCACTGGAGCCACGATGAAGGCGGCGATAGAAGCCTGTGGCAGGGGCAGAGGTCTGGTATATGCCTATGACGAAACCCATGGCAGAGGCATATCCGAAGTACCAAACCATTCAAGTAAAACAACTATGACACCAAAGAATCACCAAGAACAGAAAGCCACGGACAAGCATGTCGAGCTGATTGCCCAGGCGCTGGAGAATGCCGCCAAGAACGATGGCATACTCCTCAATGCCGAGCGTCGCCCAGCCCCTTCTCTCTTCCCTCGTGGTAGAAGGACAGGCGGTTTCAACTCGCTTGTTCTTGGGCTTCATGCAGACCAAGGCGGCTACAAGACTGGCGTTTATACGCTTTTCAACGAAGCCAAGAAAGCCGATGTCAGCATCAAGCAGAAGCAGCATGGCATTCCTGTCATGTTCACCCGATGGGATTCCTACGCCAATATCAAGAACCCCGAAGTCACCGTCAGCAAGGACGAGTACAAAGCCATGAGCGAGGCTGACCAAGCCTTGTACCGTCCGAAGCCTACACGAGAACTCCGAGTCCTGTTCAATATCGACCAGACCACCATGTCCTCCGTCAAGAAGGAAGACTATGAGGCAATGGTCAAGGAACATGGCTCACTGGAACAGCGTGGCGGCTTGCCTGTCGAGGACAATTCCAACCGCACCAAGATTAACCAGTTCATCCTGAACATCCGTGACAATCTTGTCGGCATCCAGCGTGACAGCACAGGCGTTGCGCACTATGACGCTTCCAAGGATAAGGTGCTGTTGCCAGCCCAGAACCGCTTTGAGAACTATGAGGACTACGTGCAGGAACTTCTCCGTCAGGTAGTCTCTTCTACAGGACACCAGCAACGTCTTGCACGTCAGGGTGTCGAGGTTCCTAACGGCAAGGCTCCTGAGCAGGACGTTATCAACCGAGAGCGATTGGTCGTTGAGCTTGCTTCAGCCATCAAGATGCAGGAGATGGGCATGACAGCCCGACTCACTCCAGAAAGCCAGGCACTCGTCCCAGAGTGGACAAAGGCTATGAAGGAGAACCCCTGCTATCTTGACAATGTAGCCCTCGATGTCAATTCTGCCCTCGATGTCATTGCCAAAGCAGAGCGTGGCGAGAAGGTAGAGTATGCCTCTGTCCGCAACGAGCAGCAGACCGCAGAACTTGCCGAAGCCATCGGTCAGAAGGGAAAGATCGCCATTGACAACGTGCAGATGATGAAGGATGACAACAACCGTTGGACTATCTACATCAAGCCCGAAGGTCAGGCAGCTTTCAACCTCTACCCAGAGCGCGATGACTTGAACCGATTCTTCACGACCATCAAGAATGGTCCTGAGGAAGCCATCGACAAGCTCCGTGCTGAACTTGCCCAGAAGTATTACGCCATGGGAACGAACAACCCACAGCTGAAGCTCGACCTCTTCGGCAAGGACACCCCAAAGGCAGATCTCGACCGCATCGAAAAAGCTAATATCTTCCGTTCCAAGGATGGCAAGTTGCTCATCATGCCAACCATTGACGGCGAGAAGCAGAAGCCACGCGAGCTTACCCAAGCCCAATGGCAGCGTATGTGGCTCGCCGATGACATGAAAGCCTACAAGTCCGTTCTTGCTGTCAACATGTTCAAGGATGTCCTTCATCCTGAGCTGGAGCAGAAGCAGGGTCTGGAAGACAACGTCGCCATCCATCAGGTTCCTGAGTGGGCAGTTCCTTACATCGTCAACGGCGATGCATCGGGACTGAGCGATGAGGAGCAGAAGATCGTCGATGAGTTTCTTGACAAGAACTTCCCTGACGGCTTTGTTCCAGAAGTCAATGAGGAGAACAAGGTAGAGTTCAATGTCACACCTGCCTTTGGCATTCGCAATCCCAATGCCCTCCCCAACAAGGGAGAGTCACCTTTTCAGGCTGTCAGCACTGTGGAGATGGCTTTCCACCCTGCTGGCGAGATGCGTGTCATGACCAAGGAGCAATCCGAGGAGTTCGACAAGCAGCAACAGGCAGAGCAGGATGTCGCCCATGGTCAGAAGGATGAGAAGGTTCATACCGACTACCATCAAGAGGAGGACAAGAAGAACCAGGAGGCTGAGAATCAGAAGGAAAATGAACAGGAAGCCAAGGAGAAGACCAAGGTTCTCTCTCCGATGCTCAAACAGTTCATGGACTTGAAGAAGAAGCATCCCGATGCACTATTGCTTTTCCGTTGTGGCGATTTCTACGAGACCTACATGCAGGACGCAGAGAAGTCATCCAAGATTCTCGGCATCACCCTCACCAAGAGCAGCAAGACCAAGGATCCTGACGGCAAGCCACTCGCCATGGCAGGTTTCCCATACCATGCCCTCGACACCTATCTTCCCAAGCTCATCCGTGCCGAACAGCGTGTAGCCATCTGTGATCAGATTGAGGCACCGAAGCAGACCACCAAGCGTGGCATCAGCGAAATGGTAACACCAGGTGCTGAGATAGAGAAGGCTTCAAAGGCTGCACCCAAGCCTGAGCAGGAAGAGACCCAGTCACGAGGATTCCACCGTTAAACCCATCGAACAATGTCAAAGAACCAAGAGTACATAGACAAGTACAAGGAAGCCGCAATCCAACAGATGATCAGGTACGGCATCCCTGCCTCTGTTACATTGGCGCAAGGCATCATCGAGAGTTCCAACGGTAAGAGTCAGTTGGCTCTTAACGAAAATAACCACTTCGGTATCAAAGCCACTAAAGCGTGGCTTGATGCTGGAGGCGGTTATGGAGTCTATACCGATGACAAAGCCAATGAGAAGTTCTGCAAGTACAACTCTGTTGCTGACTCCTACGAGCATCACAGCCAGTTCCTGAAGAACAACCAACGCTATGCTGCCTGTTTCAAGTTATCTCCAGATGACTACAAAGGCTGGTGTATGGGTCTGGATAAGGCAGGTTATGCCACCTCCGGCACGTATGGTCCGAGTCTCATCAAGACCATCGAGCGGCTGAACCTTCAGGACATCGACAGGCAGGTCATGGAGCAGATGAAGGCAGAAGGCAAGTCCTTCGGTGTGGAAACCAATCCACAGCAGAAGCAGACACCTACTGCCACTGTCAGCCCACAGTCGGATGGTTATTCCATGCCAGTGAAGCGTGACGAGTTCATGCTTGTCACCTCTCCCTTTGGTATGAGGTTGCATCCTATCGACCATGTCAATAAGATGCACAACGGCATAGACATAAAGACTAACCATGACGCTTTGCTTGCCACCGAAAATGGCGGTAAGGTCATCGGCGCTGGCTTTGACAACAAGGGAGGAGGCAACTTCGTGAAGTTGGAGTACGACCGTGCTGATGGTTCCAAGACACAAGTCACCTACTGTCACCTCTCCGAGATCAAAGTCAAGGTCGGAGATGTTGTCAGTGCAGGTCAGCAGTTGGGCGTGTCAGGTTCCACTGGCAAATCGACTGGCGACCACCTGCATCTTGGTGTCAAGCAGATCTCCGCTGATGGCAATGCACGTCAGATAGACCCTGCCGCCTATCTTGCAGAGATAGCGCAGAAGGGCAACCTACAGCAACAGGCATTGCTCAACGGTCAGGACTTGCTTGCCAAGTACAAGACCCAAGACCCTGCCACAGGCAACACCCTTGCACAGGTGAATACCAACATGTCAGCCGATGACTGGATGAAGAAGTTGCTTTCTTCCGAGGACAGCGGTCTGGATTTGGAAATGAACGGAGGTGACCCGATTGTAGAGATGGTGACAGGAGCCTTCACCGCTCTGATGGCTATAGCCGTTCAGATAGATAACAAGTCGGAGGAAGAGAAGAAGCAGATGGTAACGGATGCCGCCACCACCAAGACTTTCGACCTTACTCCATATATACCAAACCACCATGACTGTAGCATCAGCATACAGGAGGGCGACAAGGCTATTTTGAAGGTTGACGGCATGACGAAAGCCATGTCACAGGCTGACCTTAACAACCTCTCCAACATCTTGAACTCCTCACTCGAAGATGATGCCAAGATGAAGCGTATCACCATGCTTGTAGATAACATCGTTCTCTCAGGCAAGGCTTCGCAGAACTACGAGCAGGCTGTCAGTCAGTCTCAGGAGCAGACAAATACCATACAGCGATGAAAGATAATATCAAGAATATCATGTGCGGAGGTCTGCTTCTCGTCGGCATTGGCATAGTAGCATGGGTGCTGAACCACTATTTTGGAGCGGTAGTGTCAGGTATCTATGCCACAATCTCCATCATCAGTTTCGTCTTAGGAGCATACGAGTTGCACCATGCCCCTGTGATGGAGGAAGAAGAACCGTCAACCGAGAACCAGTAATTAGTTTAGTGTTATGATCAAATGTAGTGTTACAATAAATGGTACTATCAGCCGTGCGGCACAGATGCGTACCGACAAGGATAACAATTCGTTTGTTTCCTTCCCTATGAGTGTAGTCCTTCCTGCCAAGTCTGGCATCAACAAGACCGTCGAGGTCAGCGTGTCTTTGAACGGCACGCAGAACGACTGTCACAAGTACCAGGCTAACCAGCGTGTCGAGGTACAAGGCACACTCACGCTTCGCAAGCGTGGCGATACATTGTATTTCAATTTCATGGCAGATTCTGTCAACCTCAATCCTGTCGAGACAAAGGACAAGATCGAGGGCGAGATGGAGTTCCGTGGCTCGCTTGGCAACAAGGATGTCATCGTTAAGAACGACAAGAAGGGCAACCCATTCTCTGTTTTCTCAGGCTTCTCCACCGAGAAGGTTGGTGAGAACTTCGAGTTTATCTGGGTGCGTTTCGTTCGTTTCTCTGGCGAGAAAGAGGCATTCCTTCAGCCAAAGGGAAAGGTCAACGTCAAAGGCACTGCAGAGTTTGGCGTGTACAACGACAAGGTTGACATCAGCTGTCGTGTATCGGAAATCTCCGAGTGGGTCAAGGAACCTTACCAAGGAGGTGGTCAGGTACAGCAGAACCATGAAGATGAGTGTCCTTTCTAAAACATTATCCTAAAAAATAATTGTCTATGAGAAAGGATAATCAGAAATCTCGGCAGGATGGAAAGTCTCAGAATGCTGAGGAAAAAGCCATGGACAGATTCTGCGATCTGATGATTGACCGTCTTCAGGACATCCAGCATGACTGGAAGAAACCTTGGTTTTCAGAGTCTGCAATCGCCGTTCCTCGTAACCTTAGTGGAAGACAGTATAATGGTATGAATTCAGTCATGTTAATGCTTCATTGTCAGAAGAATAACTATGATTTACCAGTATTCTGCACGTTCGATAGAGTCTCTGCTTTGAACTTCACCAAGGATAAGCAGGGAGCCAAGCAACAGGTCAAGGATGGCAATGGTGAGGCACGTCCACAGGTATCGGTAAAGAAAGGGGAGAAGAGCTTCCCGGTCTTTATTACGACCTTTAGCTGTGTCAACCCTGAGACCAAGGAACGGATCAAATACGACGACTACAAACAGTTGACCGAAGAGGAGCGACAGAAGTACAATGTGTACCCAAAATTGCAAGTCTATTCAGTCTTCAATGTAGCGCAAACCAACCTTCAGGAAGCACGTCCCGAACTCTATGCCAAGCTCGAAGAGCAGTGCAAGGGTCAGCGTAGGACAGGTGAACTGCAAGGTGAGGTCATGCCAGCCGTCGATGCCATGATCAAAGAAAACGGATGGTACTGTCCTATCAAGGAAGTCCAGGGCGACGATGCTTATTACAGTATCAGTAAAGACGAAATAGTATTGCCGAAGCGTGAGCAGTTCAAGGATTTGGAGTCGTTCCAGACTAATCTTTTCCATGAAGCCGCCCATTCTACAGGTAGCGAGAATCGTCTTAATCGCCTGAAACCTACGTCGTTCGGTTCTAAGGAATATGCAGCTGAAGAGTTGAAGGCCGAACTTACAGCAGCCTTTGTATCAGCCAATTACGGCATGGTCAAAGGACTGAAAGAAGACTCCGCTCCTTACATCAAGTCATGGCTTGACAGTCTTCATGAGTCACCAGACTTTCTGAAGACTATTCTTTTTGATGTGAAGCGTGCTTCCAGTATGTTGACACAGCGCATTGACGGCATTAACCAACGCATCGAGCAGGGCTTGTCACCTGTTGCCGATGAATGGAAGAACGAACACGAAGCAACGATGGCACGTCCTTCCACTGCGAAGACAGAGCAGGTGGCCGCCAAAGCACCTGCCAATGCTCTCTCTGGTGAAGAGGTGAAGACCAAGATTGATGCATTCATGCAAAAGTATTACTTTGCCGCACGTCGTGACAACGGCGCAAGGCTTAATGGTTTTACCGAGCATGAAGGCAAACCTGCCGTCCGTCTTGCCATTGACTCCGCAGTAGGCTCCAGCCAGTATATCGTCACCCATGAACAGGATGCGAAGCAGAAGGATCACTTCTTCATGCACCTCATGGATGATGGTAAGGAGGTGTTCAAGTCACGAGAGATGCCACAGAATCGTGATGACGCATACGATTTCATGCGTGGTGCGGTCAAGCAGCAGTCTGACTACGAAGCCCAGAAGCCACAGCAGGAGGAAGAGCAGTCTTTCCATCGAGGAAGATAATTAACATTGGGTGTGGGTCATTTGACTCACACCTTTTTTGATAAGATCTTCTTGACAATGAATAATCCGTGAAATAGTGGACTATCCAAGTGGCATTCTATTATAATTTCTTAGAAATTATAAGCATTATCGTAACATTCTTGATTTAGAAGTCGTTTTTCTCATGGAATTTAATTATATTTGCACAAAAATTTCAAGAAATTCAATTTCATGGATAATTGTGAAAAGAATAAAATGCTTCCTGAAAAGCTAAAGCAACTGAGAGAAGCATCAGGACTACCACAAAGGAAAGTGGCAGCGGTCTTAGATATTGACACTGCAACATACAGCAAAATAGAGAATGGGAAATTTATTCCAAGTAAGGAACAAATTCTCCAAATCGCTAAAATATTCTCTGCGAAAGAATCCGAACTATTAGAGATGTGGATGGCAGAGAAAATTGTAGCCATTGCTGAAAGTGATTTAAATTTAGCCCCAGCAGCAATAAAGTTGGTAGGTGAAAAACTCAATATAGATTAATGTCATGATTGATTTTATCGACTTGTTTGCAGGATTAGGGGGTATTCGTATAGGTTTCACACAAGCTGCTAATGATTTGGGGCTTGAAACTCGATGTGTATTTACTTCTGAGATTAAAGAATCTGCATTGTGCGCCCTAAACCACAATTTCCCTGGTGAGAATATTATCAAAAGGGACATTACGAAAGTTGCCAGTAATGATATTCCACATTTTAGCATTTTGTTAGGTGGATTCCCATGTCAAGCATTTAGTTTTGCAGGAAAGCAAAGAGGTTTTCTTGATACCAGAGGTACATTGTTTTTTGAGATTGAGAGAATTATAAAAGACCATCTCAATGATGTAGATGGATTCCTATTAGAGAATGTTGAAGGACTCCTGAAGCACGATAAAGAAAACAAGAAGGATGAAATAGGAAAAACTCTCACTGTCATCCTGAATGTGCTACGTCATCTAGGATATAACACAAAGTATATTTTGCTTGATGCTTCAAATTTTGGAATACCACAGAAGCGAAAGAGAGTTTACATTGTAGGTTGTAAAGAAAGGTTCGGAGAAATCAATCTGGATTTTAACGATCCTGTTATTACAACCGTGGAGGGGTGTATCGATAAAGGTCAAGAACTTCTCGATACAAAATTTACAAAGTTACTACTGTCATATTATACTCCTAAGAAACTTCAAGGTAAATTCCTGAAGGACAAGAGAGGAGGCAAAGCAAATATCCATAGTTGGGATTTTGACTATAAAGGTAAAACCTCAAAAGAACAAAAAGAATTACTAAATAAATTGTTCAAACAACGTAGAAGAAAGGTTTGGGCTAAAATTATTGGTATAGATTGGATGGATGGTATGCCATTGACAACAGAACAGATACGAACATTCTTTGATGTTCCGAATCTCCAAGGGCTTTTGGATGATTTGGTGGAGAAGAAATACCTTGTTCTCGAACATCCCAAAAAGAAAGTAACTACAATAACTGATGGTGGATCATACTCAGAACGAGTCTATGACGAAACCAAACCAAAAGGTTACAACATAGTAACAGGAAAACTGTCATTCCCAATCAGTCATATACTTGACAATAAAGGACAGGCACCAACAATTGTAGCAATGGACATGAACAATTTAGGTGTTGCAGACGGAAAGGGAATCAGAAGATTAACCCTTCGAGAAGGTTTGAGATTGTTTGGCTATCCAGAAGACTATTCATTGGATTTCTATAGCCATGATTCAAAAGGCATTAGACTGGGATATGACCTACTGGGCAACTCCGTATGTGTTCCAGTTATAAAAGCTGTAGCTAACAGATTACTCACACAAATTTATATTCATAATCATGAGTAAAATAAGTCAAAGAGATGCACTTAGAACAACAACCATGTTCTTGTGCGATAGTAATATTGAAGCATATTATGATAATCTTCTCAATACCCAAGTTGCATCACTTAAAGGGACTTTAAGCAGCATCGGTACTGTTGAAGGTCTGAAACAGTATATCCGTACCGAGAAAAAAGCTATAGACAATATCATTACTCTTCTCGGCATTAGTGGGGAAAAGTTTAAGAGAGTCGTTTCTTGGATTCGATTATCTAAAGGATATACCTTTGATTCTGAGTGGTCTTCTTCTTCACTCAGAACGAAGATGATTGAGGATTCTCGACTGATGGAAGAGTTCTGTGAATTATTCATAAATGGATATGTTAGTCCTAAATTCGCATCTATTGTGCCTCATTTCATCCTTCAGGATTTTAGAATTGATGACGAGGTCATGCGAAGACTTACAAGTGATGATTTTGTCCGCAATTTAGTGAAGGACAAAGTTACAACAGAATACAACACAAGGTATGCAGAACTATACGTTAAGACTTTGCACAAAAGAATCAAAGACATTGCCCAGAATCATGGGTTGGAATTTGGGAAAATGCAGATTCCAAGTTATTCGGCAGAAGAACTTGCATTAACTTATGCAGGGAAATATATTGTTATAAATCACCACTTCTATCTTACCACAAGTTCAAGCCAAACTGATTATTATAACAATGAGATACAGCCAAAATATGCAAAAGCTCAGAGTATGCAAAATGTTGCCGTACTCAATATATTGGACGGTGCCGGATGGATTGGACGTGCATCAGACTTCAAAAAGATCTTTGCAGATTGTAATTACTTCCTCAATCTTAAAACTATTGACAAATTAAACGATATTATCTCAGAATTCTTTAACATATAAAGCTATGACTGCTGAAGAAAGAAAAATAAAAATCAGAGAGATTAGCGAAGGTGCACCAGTAGCAACTGGAACTAAACTCAAATATCAAGGAGAAATCCGAGAGTTCAATGTTTACAAAATACCTCTTGAATTCTTAGCGTACAATGTTGAGAATGGTCGTATTAGTAGCCTTGTAAAATCATACAAACGAGAGCATGGCGATCTAGATATGACAAGAGGTGCTGATGCTCAAAAGATTGCACAATTCCTTTTTGAATCAAGTGAAGATCGTAATAAGAAAACGATGCGAGATCTTGCTCAAAATGGTCAATTGGAGCCAGGAATCATAACCATGGACGGTGTTATCGTCGATGGTAACAGACGTGCATCGCTTTTGAGAAGAATAACAGAATCAAGAGATTTCGATCAGACTACTAAGGATAAGTGTTCATATTTCTTAGCAAGAATACTTCCTGAAGATGCTGACGAAAAGGAAATCTTGCGTCTTGAAACATCATATCAGATGGGTGCAGATAGCAAGGTTGATTACAATCCTATTGAAAAGTATCTCCATACACGCGACATGTACGATAAAAACTTTTCTATCGACCAGATAGCAGAGTATATGGGATTGTCTTCAAACAAAGATGTCTTGCTCAATTTGGAAATTATGGAACTGATTGACTCCTACTTGGAAACTTATGGGTATACAGGTATCTATACTCGTTTGCCAAGAGGCTGTGAAGATGATTTCTTGAAATTGAATACTGCTTTAAAGAAAATTAGAGGTGGCAAAATTTCATGGATTCAGTCAGACGAATTGGATGAAGTTGAAAATGACCTTCGTCTGATTTGTTTTGACTTCATTCGACTAGAAGAAAAGGGTGACTTTGATTTTAGAATGTTAGCCTCTACCGCAAGTGGCAATTTCTTGGCAGATGAAAAAACATGGCATTCTTTTGTTGATTCTTATTATAGTTCAGATGCCAAAGAAGAGGAAGCAACAGAAGATGTTTTGGATAGAGCCACTAACGATGAAGAGGCAAAGCGCCTTCTTAACCAACGTGACAATCAGTGGAAGAACAATGTTCGTGAACACTTAATGGATTCATTCCGTGATTGTAAAAACCAATTGGAAAACAAGAAGGAAAAAGACAAGCCTGCCGCTCTGTTGAAGAAGGCTCTTAATGCTCTCTCTGAAATCGACATTGAGTCACTGTCTTCTGCAAGTAACAAATCTGAACTTATCGAGAGAGCATCAGAATTACAGGCTCTACTCCAAGGAATCGAAATATCATTAAATAACTAATGAATCAACTTATTCTTTCCTCTTCTTTAGAATCCAAGTATGTTTTGACAGGTGCGGTAAATCTGCTCCTGTCAAACAAACGTGCAAGGTCTCTTTTGAAGGTGAAGTTAAAAATCACCGAAGAAGATGATCGTATTATTATTGATTCTGAAGAACCAATAGAGCGTGTTGCGCATCTTTTGGGATTGGCCGCAAAATATATAAATGCAGAAATCGTTTATGACAATGAGATTGCGTCAGATATTCAAGAGTTCCATACAAAGGAACTTGAATTTCAGGAATTTGGTGAAAAGGCAAAATCAATAAAGGAAAACAATTGTGACATTCCCGATTTTGTTGCTTTTACAGAAAGTCTGGAGTCAAATATGACAAACAGACGGTTATATCCTCTGCAGTTACTTTCTGCATACCATCTCGCATTTTCTCAAAATGCCTGTAACTTTTCGGTGCCTGGAGCAGGTAAAACGAGTATCGTATATGGTGCATATACATACTTAAAGAATCTTCCAGATACATCCAACAAGAAGGTTGACAAAATCATGATAATAGGTCCCCTAAGTGCCTTTGGTCCATGGGAATCAGAATATGAGGAATGTTATGGTGTACCTGCAACATGTAAACGTATAAATGGTGCTTTGTCATCAGAGAGTAAGAAACAATATTTCTATGGTGATACAGCAGAAGTCATTTTGATTAGTTATGCATCTGTAGTAAGCATAAAAGAATCACTTAAATATTTCCTCAAAAACAACCGAGTTATGGTTGTATTAGATGAAGCCCATAAAATAAAAAATACCAGTGGTGGAATCACAGCTTCTTCTATTATGGAATTGGCATCTGTATGTACTTCCCGAGTCATTCTTACTGGTACTCCCGCACCAAATGGCTATGAGGATTTGTATAATTTGTTCCATTTCATTTGGCCTAATGTTGATGTGCCAAAATATACACCTGGTCAATTAAGAGACATGTCGCGCACAGAAAACGATCCAAGAGTTCCGAATTTGATAAAGAACATTGATCCATACTATATAAGAATCAAGAAGAGCGACCTTAATATACCAACTCCAGTTGAACATGAACCTATAGTGGTCCCTATGAAGGAAGACCAAAGAAGGATTTATGAATTCATTGAAGAACGATTTGTGAGCGAAGTTGAAAATAGGGAAAGTGATATTCACTCTATCCTTGTCAAAGCAAAAGCAATTAGATTACAACAAGTTGCCACAAATCCAATTTTGTTAAGGGCTCCTTTATCTCAATTCGCAGATGAAGCAGGTGTCGATTTTTCGTCAGTTGAACAGGAAGATTCTATGATAATGTCAGACGTGATGCGTTATTATGAAGATGTGATTCCTGCGAAATATGAAGCATGTGCACAACTAATCAATGAAATTATAGATAATGGAGGTAAAGTTGTTGTATGGGCTATTTTTATCAAAACGATAGAAACTCTCCAGACATATCTTGATTCTGTCGGAATAAAGAGTAAGGCATTGTATGGTGCGACACCAGTTGCAACAGATGGCATGACTGAGGATGACATAAATTACGAATTAACCAGAGAGTCCATAATTAAGGAGTTCCACAAGCCTGATAGTCAGTTTAAGGTCATTATTGCCAATCCTTTTGCCGTAGCAGAATCAATCTCGCTTCATAAAGCATGTCATAATGCTATCTATCTGGAACGTTCATTTAATTGTGCTCACTTTGTACAATCCAAAGACAGGATCCATCGTTATGGATTAGCATCCGACGTAGTTACCAATTATTACTATCTTGTTTCACAGGACACCGTTGATTGCACTATCAATGACAGACTTCATGATAAAGAAGCCAGAATGATTGCAATAATCGAGTCGACTCCTATACCGTTGTTTAATAATATAAATGACGATGGTGACGAAGATATTAAAGCAATAATCAAAGACTATGTTAAACGAAAGAATAGAAAAATTCAGTGAAATAGCAGATTCTAAGGGACTGTTCTTTGTTTGGCAAAGTATTGGCCAAGGAGTTGTATCTATCAACTCTTTGACCCAGTTGCGTTCTCATCATACAGGGAAATTATGTCTGAACATATTGCCGACATTGTTATTATTTGATGCAATGGGATTTATATCAGTAGAAGGCGATAACATCGAAGTCGGTTCGTCATTCAAGATATATCATGATGAAGAATCCTTTGTTACAACCTTTTCGGATATACTTGTGGATTATCTACTGGAAGAAGATGTAATATCTTTAGAATCATTAAAATATAATAGTCAAGAAGACTGTGTTATTTTAGCCAGAAATGGCATTAAATATAAACATGCATCATATAGAAATCTACTTCTGTCATTGGGAATTTTAACCAAGAGAGAAGATGGAGCTTTTGTATTTGAAAAAAAATTAGACACAATCATTGAGATTGCTCCTTCCAAAAACAAGCAGAAGTCAGAAGAACGTTTACTACAAGAATTAGAGCAACAGCGTTTGGAAGGTCTCGCAGGAGAATTGTTTGTAATCAAATACGAGCATAATAGATTAATGGGGCATCCGTTTATTGATAAGATAAAACAGATCTCGGTCATTGATGTTGCAGCAGGGTATGATATAATCTCTTATAATGATGTTTCTTCAGTAAGACTTAATAGATTCATTGAAGTAAAGACTTATAAAGGGAAACCACATTTCCACTGGTCAGCAAATGAGATAAGAACTTCAAACATTCGGGCAGATCACTATTTCCTATATTTAGTTGATTATGATAAAATATCAGAAGGAGGTTATGAACCAATAATAATTCAGAACCCATCTGCTTATTTTGTTGATAACGAAGATTGGAATATCACACCTGATTCCTATCTTTATGAACATGTATAACCATAAATATTAAGAGAATTATGAACAAAAAATCTTTCTTCTTGGGTGTCATAACTGGTATTGTTCTGACATTCGTAGGCTTATTCGTAATTGGGTTGGTAAATCAGAACTCAGAAGATAATGACCCTATTCAGTATCTTGAAAAGCCAGTGAGCTATGAAAATAAGAAGGAAACCTCGTTTAAGGTCTTCCAAGTATTGGGTAACGCAGCATTGGCAAGTGAAATCTCAAACAAAGAGTACAAGTGGTATAATGGAAATACCGTTGTTCTTCTTGGCGAGAACTTCTATAGTGATCAAGTTGTTACGGTCAGGAATCCTCAGAGAGTTGGCACATATAGCTATACCAACAAAGGTGGTATGCCTATGACTGTTCCTGTTATTGAAGGAGAAATGGAGTAATTCATCTTATGAGTTCAAGGAATCACTATTTGAGATTCAGACAAAGCTGAAATACAGCCTGATTGTCAATGCTGTCTCACTGGTAGCGATAGCTGCCATCGCGTTTATGCTTATAAAATAAGAGTGAAATAAAAACGAAAGATGGAAGAACTTCGTTCTATTAACTATTTGGAATTGTTGGCAATCCCCGAATTGTGCAACAAGAATTTCTTCATTCCAGACTATCAACGAGGATATAGATGGGGAGAGATTCAGATCCGGCAGATGTTGGAAGACATCTATAGTTTTATCTATGATAAGAATGCTGCTGGTAGTTTCTACTGCCTACAGCCCGTTGTTGTTAAAAAAATGACTCCAGATGAAGTAGCTGCAAATAAGTTAGAGTCTGCATTTGACAACAATACATGGTATGAAGTGATTGATGGGCAGCAAAGACTGACAACGATAAGAATCATCCTTGCATTAGAAAGCCAGATTGATCGTTTTAACAAGATGCGCTTCAATATGTACTATCAAACTCGTCCAGAATTAGGCAAATTGTTTGATAAACTAGGAATCTACGAAGAGAATGAGCGTTTTATAGTCAAATTCGATAACGATAACGACCAGTGCAATGATATTGATTCGTGGCATATTCATAATGCGGCAAACAAAATATTGGATTGGTTCCAAAATGGCAGCGGTTATTTTAAGCCTTCAATACAAGAATTTAAAGGCGGCTTCTATGAAAATTTCTCAAACACCAAGGAAAAAGACAAATCAGTTCAGGTAATTTGGTACGAATTGTGTGACAAAAGTGATCCTTATGAAATGTTCAAGCGGCTCAATGACAAGAGCATATCACTGAATAATGCAGAACTTATTCGCGGAATGTTCTTGTCTGATTCTGCTGTTTATAAAGGTGAAGAGTTGTTGCTCAGCCAATTTGACGAAGATGTACGCCCAATAGTAGAGAAAAGAGAATTAGCCCGTAAACAAAGCCATATTATTGAAGAATGGGATATTATTGAGAAACAGTTATGGGATGACAAGTTTTGGTCATTCATCAAGAAAGAGAAGAACTCTGACGAATACAGTTGCCGAATTGAATATATTTTTGATTTGATTTCTAAGAAAACGTCTAACCAAAAAGATTCTCTATACACATATCTGGAGTTTGATGGTATGCTTAAGAGTGGAGCGGTAAAAGATCTTTGGGACTTATGGCTAAAAGTTGAGACCTATTTTTCACTACTCATGGCTTGGTACAATGACCGATACTACTATCACAAAATCGGGTTCCTAACTACAGAATTAGGTTCTTCTGTTCTGATTGAGATGCTTTCAGAGTCAACAAACGTCAGCAAGAAAGAATTCAAGAAAACCATTGAGGGCAGGATTAATAGTGCCATTCATGACAAGAAAAAACCAGGAAGAAAGATTCTTGACTACACATATAAGGATGACTACAATATGCTTAAAAGGGTTTTGTTTCTCTATAATGTAGAAACCACCTATAAGCAGGGCCTGGAGTTTTTCCCATTTGAAAGATATAAGGATTATGAATGGACGCTGGAGCATATTCATGCACAGAATTCTGAACGCATCGACCATAGTATTAAAGATAAATGGGTTGAATGGTTCGACGAAAACAAAAAGGTTCTTGAAAGGCTATCTTCGAGGCTGCCAAATGACGAGAATTTGAAATTGTTAATTTCCTTCTTCAACAATGAATATAATCGACTCATAAATTATAAAGACAAATATACATTTAATGACGTAACAAAAGTCTTTGATTTAGTCCTTAAGTATTTCAATGATCTTAGTGCACAGGAAGGGACACCTACTGTCATGCATGGTATTTCCAATATGGCTTTGTTAAGTGGTTCTACCAATGCATCCATTGGAAATTCCGTTTTTGAGGTTAAACGCCAGATGATAATGGATGATGACGCAAGGGGAAATTATATACCATTATGCACTAGGAAGGTTTTCCTGAAATACTATAATAAGAATGACAAGAATTTCACCGTCCAACAAAACTTTTATTGGAGTGATAAGGACAGAAAACATTATCTGGAAGACATCAAAGAAGTCTTGAAACCGTATATCGATGCAGAGAATCAAAATCAGAAAGAGAGGTGACTAATGAGTAATATAGGCGAACTTACAACATTTAGCAGACTGTTAAAAAAAGAGTCTGTAATAATGATACCAAAGGTACAGCGCGATTATGCATATGGCCGTCAAGAAACCAAGGTTAAAGAGGTCCTTGATGGTATGCTCACAACTATGTTGAATGCTGTTGCCAATGATAGTGTAGAAATATTCGACTTTGTCTATGGTGGTTCTTTTGTTAAAAAGAACGATAATGGGGCGGGCTTGATTCCACTGGACGGCCAGCAACGCCTAACCACTCTGTTTCTTCTTCATTGGTATGCATCGATTGTTCAACCTATTGTGGATGACCAAGAGGATAATCAATTAATACATGTTGATTCCTTATTGAAATTCCGATATGAGACAAGGCAGTCCGCAACGGACTTCCTGGAAGCTCTTGTGGGCGATATCCGTAATGACATTAAACCTCTTTATTCTAGTCAAAAGAAGATTAAGGATATGATACTGGATAATCCAAAATATCTGCCTAATTATGATTCGGATCCCACGATAATATCTATGCTAAATGTCCTGGAACAAATTGAAATTAAATGCCGTGAATATAATATTGATAATCTCTGGTCAAAGCTGACAACCAGAGACAATATTCAGTTTTATTCCTTGTCATTAGATAAATTCGGCCTTACCGATGATTTATATATTAAAATGAACTCTCGCGGCAAAAAACTAACGGAGTTTGAGATCTTTAAATCTGATTTGGAAAAAGCTATAAAACGAATATCTCCAGACTTGAAGGATGAGATCTCCATTAAAATTGACAACGCATGGATGGACATCATGTGGACTTATGCCCAGTCTTCTAACGACGATAGTAATATCGTGAAGAAGGCAGATGAAGGATTCATGCAGATGTTCAAGAATATCTTCAGATTGGAGTTGTTCAGAAGAAAAATAGAAGTAAAGACTAACCGGCAGGCAAGTCTTGATGAAATAATTACGGATGAGGATTCGATAAAACAAATTATTTCTATATTTGACACCATGTCCGATATTCAGAAGACAATCGGAATTGCTGATTATTGGAACAAATTTTTCTATTTTAGCGACAGCGTTTTAGGTGAAAGTGACCACATTAGACTTTTCTGGTTACAGAAACAAAGCCAGAAACCAGTTTTCTATCTTGCAATGGATAGAGATTTATCTGTTCCTGAATTGTCGTATTTCTATGCCTTGTACCTCGTCAATAAAAAACAACTGGAAGATGAGACGGCTTTGAAATGCTTACGAGTTATTAGAAATTTGGTTACTGCCAATGTAAGAGCAAATAGTGCTCGATATGACATGCTATCTGGCTTTTTGAATGATGTAAAGGAAGTCATCAACAACAAAGGTTTGTTAGATGAAGGAAATCATACTTTTGTTTCTACAGCATGTGACGAAGAACGTACTAAGTTATTGAGTTATAACAATGAGGAATATAACGCTTTACTAAAGTACGAAAACCACAGTCTTCTTCAAGGTTCTATCATGCTGTTTATCAATAAATACGAATTGCATGACGTTCTCTTTAACCAGTTGAATCACTTTGCCGAGATATTCAACAACCAATCTCCCAACTATTATGATATTATTCGGATAAACCTTATTGATAAAGATGTTGAATATGCTCAATACGATCCGTTTATGGAACGAGATGAGAATATGACACGAAGATTCTTTATTCATCATCCTAATGATTTGCCGCAATTCTTCATTAAGAATGAGAGAAGAAGAAACCAGGATGCTATTCTGGATATTATTGCCACTAAATTCACGAAATTGGAGAATTTGATAGAACCAAATAAAAAATGTAAGGAGTTCGGAATAAAGGACTGGCAATACTATATAACAAAATACCAAAGTGCTAACAGAGAAGATACTTCCTATGGTTGTTATGCATGGGATGATAAAGATGATAGACCTCTTGAAATGGTTATATTAAACAGTTCCTACCATAGTATCTATAACATTGAATGGAAGATGCTGAATCACATACTTGTTTCAGAGTTATGGGATGATAATGATAAATATTCTCTCGACCCCCATGCATCAAGTCCGTTTATCATGAACAAATGTGGCGTAACACTAACCATCACACAGAATGGTTGGAAAATAACCTGTAACGACTCAGAAGTGATAGATAAAATATCAAGTAATGAGCTTTTCAATATCACATCCCTAACGGATGAGGATAATTCCTATTTGGTTGATTTCAAAACAGATTCTTCTGAAATGGACTATATAGACCTCGCCAAGGTTTTTATAAAAGAGGTGGAAGCTGCATATGAAGCAATACATTTATTTGACGATAATACATAGATATGACTCGGCAAAACATAGTATTTTTGACAGGTGCTGGTATCAGTGCAGAAAGCGGTCTGAGTACATTCCGCGGAAAAGATGGCTTATGGACAAATGAAGAATGGGTTCATCTGGCGAGTACCGATGCTCTTTACAACGAGACGGAGAAGTGTCTGGACTTCTATAACTGGAGACGGAAGCAACTTGCGGAAGTGGAACCCAATGATGCTCACCGTATGATAGCGGAACTGGAAAAGGAGCATGATGTGACAGTAATTACACAGAACGTAGATAACCTCCATGAACGTGCCGGTTCCACCCATGTTATTCATCTTCATGGCGAACTGAGTAAGGTCTGTTCAATGGATAACCGAACTACTTGTGTGAAGGAATATCCCCTGACTACGCCCATCAGGATTGGTGACAAAGCAGAAGATGGTTCTCAACTACGTCCATATATCGTGATGTTTGGTGAGTATGTTGACAGTATGAACGTAGCCATTGACATCGTGAGCATGGCAGACATCTTTGTGGTTATAGGAACGTCACTGAAAGTCTATCCTGCCGCTGGTTTTATCAACTATGCCCACCATGAAGTTCCCAAGTTTGTGGTAGATCCTGGCGATATGGAGCAATGTACCCATCTGGGATTCACTCACTTCAAAACGACAGCTACTGAGGGGATGAAACAGCTGTTGGAAGCATTTAAGGATCTAAAAATAATAACTGATTATGGAAAGAATAACAGCTGACAACTTTATAACAGACAACAAGACGAATAAAGTATTTATTTCAAGCCTTATTGATGGAGAAACAGGGGGGCTTGATGTTGATGCTCGTACTTCATTGAAAGCAAGTATCTTGAAGTTTGCTCGCAATGGGGAGCTTCTCTATAATACATTGGATGTCTGGTCACGAGATTATATGCCTATTCAGCTAACGCATGATGCGTTTCTCAGCTTTACTTACAACCCCGACTATCTACAGGATTCACCCGATTATGTGACTAACTGGCAAGTACACCGAGTACATTCTAAAAAGCAAATTGCTAAAGAGGTGCCCTTTGATTTTAATGTAGTTCAACTTCCCTTGATCCTTGATGGAGGCAATGTGGTGAAAGCCATTGTCAATGATAAACCATGCATTATCATGTGTGACAAGGTTCTCTATGAGAACAATCTAAAGGATGAGAAAGAGTTCCAGAAATGGTGGAACAACTGGTGGAAAGACAACTTTGATGGTACAGAAATGCAACTTGTGCTTTTGCCTTGGGAGGGAAAAAATGTCAATCCAATAGGTCATGCTGACGGGATAGTTCGTTTTATTGAAGACGGACGAGTCCTGCTGACAAACTATTTTGATTTCGATGAAAAATTTGGAACCTATTATGGTGGCTTATACCAAAAGAAACTTGAAGAAGCCGGATTTAAAGTCGAAACGTTAAGTTACCTTGATAAGTTTGATTACTCAACGGACAAAATGTTCCGACTTTTATTCAATCATTCTTGGTGCTACATCAACTACTTGCATGTTGGAAACAAAATACTTGTTCCTAAATTGGAATATGAACCATTGGATAATGAAGCAATTCGGCAAATAGATCGTGCATTCAACACAGAAAAGCACATCGCAGACATTCAGCTGATTGACGTAGATATGACCTCTATCGTAGAAGATATGGGCGGTGGTCCTAATTCAGGAGGAGCACTTAATTGTTTAACTTGGACTATCATGGAGTAATATCATGGCGTACACATATAAATATCCACGTCCAGCAGTTACGGCGGATTGTATTGTCATCACGGAAGATACAGATGCCAAAGTCTTATTGATTCAGCGCGGCGATGAACCATACAAAGAATGCTGGGCTTTCCCCGGAGGATTCATGAACATGGATGAGACTACGGAGCAATGTGCCTTACGCGAACTTGAAGAGGAAACAGGTTTGAAGGTGGCTGGATTACATCAGATTAGAGCCTATTCAAAGGTTGACCGTGACCCACGTGGCCGGACAGTCACCGTTGCCTATCTCGCAATCATTAATAAGCCATTACCTGTTATTGGCCAGGATGATGCAGCCTAAGCTGAATGGTGGCCACTGACTTCTCTTCCTCAACTTGCATTTGACCATGATGAGATTATGGAAGATGCAATAGTCCTATATAATAGAATTGTAAGTTGCTAAAATCTATGGATAGAGAAGAAATTCAAGAACTTGCCAAAGACTTGATTCCGATGGCAGAAGAAAAAAATGCAAGTCAAGCTATTATGACTGCTGACTATGATGATAAATGGGAGTTCTTTATGGGCTTTAGAAAGAAGAAACATCACAGAACGTAATCCTCAATTCCGAGGTCGTATAAATTTAGTCGACTATTTGAGAAACAACGAGTCGTGAGATTCAATCATTATTAGGCGCAGACATCGGTCACTTATTCGAGTGGTACATCACTGAGTTTCCGAGGTTTTCAGATGCCGAATAATAGCAAATATTGCAGGGATGACCTCGCCGGCTCAACCGACAAACTTAAACTATATCAATTTAAGCAGATATATAAAGAATGGAAATAGAAAAAGACACCGCGATTCACATCGCAGTGCCTCCAAGTATTATCATATGAACATGTTTATTCGCTGTAAAACGGAGAAATTACACCTGCTTCTTTTTGGACTTTGCCATCCTCTTTGCTGTTGAAGACATCAGTCCGTATGGCTGAACATAGTTTTCATCCCTCTCAACGATAGGAAGAGCACCATATTTCTCCTTCAGGAACTTGTACAAGAACATACGCCCTTTCTGCGTCCACATGGTATTAACCCTTGTGATGGATGTGCCATTGTCTTGTGGAATATCGAAGGACTTACTCTGCGTATATCCCTTGTACTTGTATTCCTCATACAACACCCAGGTACCTCCTTGAGGGAATTGGACACCAGCGGTATGCAGGAAACGGTTCATCATACGTCCTGTTGTGCCGTAGTCCTGAGCGATAAGCGTAATCTCGACAAGTTCCTTGGATGCCAGGACATGTTCACAATAGACCGATTTCTCTGTCATATCCTGAATCTTGGTTTCCTGTTCGGCAATCAACGCCATTTGCTGAGCATTCTTAATCTCCAAAGCCCGACGTGCTTCACGCTCCTCCTTCAGTGAGGTCGCTAACTTAATCACTGTATCAGGATCGAGCAGAGCCTGTTCGATGGCTTGGTCAGTCATATATGCGCCATGCTTGCGAATAGTAGGGAGAACATCTGACGTAATCCACTTACGAAAAGCTCTTGCCTCCGGCTTACGAGAATCAAGGATGACATCATAGAGTCCATCTTCGTTTACGAAAAGAACCTCACGTGTCCTACCTAATGTGTCAGAGATAGGGTAGTTTGAAACTACCTTATCTTCAAGTCGCTGATTTACAAGTTTCGCCGTAAGTCCAAGAACCTCGCAAACATCTTTCAGACAGAAGTGAGGCTCGTTATTCTCGTCGGTAACGATGCGAACATCACCAAACTGTTCGTTTTTGAAAATCTGTATCTGGTTTTCCATCTTATTCTGATGGTTTCTGAGGTTCAAAGAAAAGCTCCACCTTAGTATGACGGTTCACCTCGTTTGGTGAGAAATCTGCTATGCCGCCTTTCCCTATCATAACTATATGTATCTTCTCAATGCCACGTTCCTGAAGCTGCATACCGATGTAGTTAGCACGGTCGCGGCTCAGTTTCTCGTTAAGGAAGGAAGACCCCGTTGCGCTGTCAGCAGCACCTGTGATGCGGATTCGCAGGTCATACTTTTTAGCGATGCGAGCTATCTGATCGATGTTAAGAGACTGTGAAGCATCTGTCAGATCTGCCGTATTCAGACGGAAGAAGAAATAGACAGGTGTACCGATACACTCACGGTTACGGCTCATAGCCAAGAGGTAATCGTTCCACATAGCAATGTCTGAAGGACTGGCATTGTCGTACGCACTGGAATCACCAATACCTACGGATCCTTCAAGGTTCTGCATTTTGTCTGACATGCCATCGGTGAAGTCCTTGTCACCATTCCACTTACGGTTACGGAGTCGAGCCATGAGGCTGTTGTACCCAGAATAGTTGTTGTAAGGATAGACCTGAGTGGCTGCCACACTATCACCGTCCAATCCCTTCAACCTGTCCTTGTACGACTCCAGTAACCCTTCGATCTCCAGAATCTTTCTCAGCTCTGCAATCACACGGCTATCCTTGTCGTGTCGTTTCGCGTATTTCTGATTCTGCTCGCTGACCAGCGCAACGTGCCCCATCAGCCAGTCGTTCTGTGCCATATAAGGTCTGGCATCAATCACACATTTCCAACTAGTCTTGCCTATTGTAACGGAAAGTCCTGCGGTCAGCGAGAAGAGGTTGTCGCCCAACTTACGGGAATCGCCGAGGCCGTCGTAATCTCTGAAAGTGGTGGTGCCTCCAAGTTCCAGGTTAAGGTGTAGGCGATCCGTCATCTGATAACTGCTCTTCAATCCGTACGACATGGCAAAGGGATGCGTCCCTGCCTTGTCATTATGAATGATGCCCGCTCCAAGATATGGTGAGAACTCCCAGCGCGGGTCTTGGTCGTTCCTGTATATATAGGGGGCGATATTCCATAGGAGGTCAGCGTGTAAGCTCTGATAATCCGCAGTCTCAAAGCACGCATCCTTCATCTGGAATCCGCTGAAAGCCACTCTACCACCTATGGAAGGAGTGAACCATTTGCCCAGTGAGAATGTGAACGTTGGCTTCATACGGTCGAACATATCCCCACATCCCAACGGGTTTCCTGCAAACACATTCACGCCAGCCCCTGCCGAGAGGAACCAGTTCCCATTCCATGGGGAAGTTTCTGTTACGCCAGACAGATACGTCGGCTCGATGGGACGTAGCATCAGCTCCGAAGCGGGAGCCTTTGCGATACGCACAGAGTCGATGTCAGCCTTTGTAGTTGTTGCCTGTGATGTGGCACACAAGGCCGCAGCGCAGACTATAGCAAGTTGTCTATACATGATGTTGTTGATTAAATGATTTCTATGAAAGTCCTGTCTGAATATAAAAAACGTGTCCACACAGCAGGCAGGCAGATGTCCACCTGCTATCTGGGCACATATACTATCGTTTCTTTTTCTGGATGCCACGTGGGTGCATCATGCGTGCCCCTTGCATAAGGCATCGCATCAACCACTTGCGGTCATCCTCGTCATCCTTCTTTCCCCATGGGAGACTGCTTCCGCCGCCACCGCCGCCATGGCTCTCCGCAAACTGCGTCGCCTGGTCAACGAGACCGACAGATAGCAGGATGGCGCATCGCACGATCTCGTTGAAGCGCAAGGCAAACTCCTTGGCGAGGGTGTTGTCAAGCGCCGTCCTCACCTCGGGCTTGTCTGTCAGCGTGAGCATATCATGCACCGTGCTTACCATCTCATCCATCGCTACCGATTTCAGACGCAGCTCCACTTGCTGTGAATACTCACCTGTCAATCGTCCCACTTGCGAGTCCATCTCCTTGAATTGTGCGTTGGCTTTCTTCACCTGTTCTTTGAGCACATCCAGTTCCTGTTCGGTGGCAGACAGTTGAAGTTGTCGGCTTGTGAGTTTCTCCTTCACATCCGCAAGCTCCTGTTCCGTCTTGGCGATTGCAGATTCCAGACGTGTCTTATCTGCATCCGTCTTGTTGTATTCACAGAGCAGTTCGTCACGTTGTTTCGACAGTTCCTCCTGACGCGCCGTGAGTTTTTTGATCATCGTTGTGAACGACTTCAGCTTACGCTCAGCAATCACCGTTTGCTTACGGATTTCCTCCAGCGTCATCTCGCCATCCTGTATCTTGCGCACAAGTTCATCCAGCTGTTGTGCCAGCTGTCTGCGATACTCTTCTGGTGAGCAATGCTTAGCTCCCGTCTTCCTGATGTCAGATCCTCGTTCAAGTCCCCACTTGGCGTTCACCTTGGCGAGCTCATCGTGCAGATATAACAGATGCTTCGCCATAGCCTCCTTCGACTCCCCATGGAACACCTTCTTATGGGACAACTTCCCCTTCTCCGTAATCGGCAGCACGGAGCAGTGAATATGTGGACATTTCTCATCGAGGTGTACATAAAACCCTACGATGTTATCCTCACCCCATTGCTCACATGCAAAGCGGTACATATCCAATGCCCATTGTTCGATTTCCGGCATACGTTTGACATGGGAGTTGTCTCTCTGACGATCCAAGTCCACATCCTGAGTGCCAAAGGCGAGTTCCACCATGCGGTCATGGTTGCCAGAAAAGATGATTTTCGTCAGCGTGTTGCGGGTCGGTGTCTCCTTCCCCTCATTGGGGTCTTTGATGCCCAGTTCCGCAAGACGTTCCGCCATACGTTCAGGAATGGACTTCGATTTGTCGATGGGCTGTATCTTACCACCTTTGGCAATCTCGAAGTTCAGATGGTCGCGTGTAGGGTCATACTCCCTGCGTCCCATCTGCACCTCCTTCGTATGGTCATTCCATTTCCGTTGGTGTTCGTTGCTTTCGTTCACGGTCATTCCCTTGCCGGGTTTGATGTCCATGACCTGTTTCTGTCCACTTGCCATATCTATGATATTATATTGCCGTCAGGGCAGCCTTTTCCCTACAGTCCGTGCCCTCTGTCCTGCGTAGCGTCAGGCACGCATTCCACATCCAGCGAGGCATCCGCTGTATGCCTCTTTCCCTACTTTCCCTTCTCACCCGAAGGTATCATGTGACCGAGCTTGCTCCCTACGAGTGGTCACGCTCCACCTTTTCGGCAGAAAAGTGGGGATTATGCTCCCCACTCCCTTTTGGTAGTGGCAGCAGACACGTCTGATGCCCCCTTGCGGGCAAGCCCACTATGATGCCCTTACGGGAGGTGAAACAGAAAAGAAAGGGGAAATGCTTTGCCGTAGAATGCGTCTATGGCGCACACGAAGGCAAAGGTCCAGACCGGAGGCAAAGCCACACTGACGACATCATTGTCAAATGTTATCGGCAGGGCGGTCTTTGGTTCTGCACTTGGCCTTCACCCCATCTGTTTCCGCAGGCTTGTCCTCGGAATCTGTTGGGGTATAATCCACTGGCAGCCGCGCTGACAGTTCACGGAAAGCCTGTGAGAAGATACGTGTGACATCGTCTCTCGTATCGCCGTAGGTCTCCCAGACCATGAGGTTGATGTTGTGTCCTTCATCGTTGAAGAGCGCAACCATCAGCTTTGCCGCTTCTTCAGGTTTGCCGTGGCAGATTCTGTAGTAAGCGTCCAGCAGGGATTTCTCCGTTTCGGATGTGTACACATCCACTATAAGATGTCTGAACGCAATCATCATCGCCTCGATATACAGTGATGCCAAATCACATCTCTGTTGAGAGGTATAGAGGATGTTGCCGTCGCCGTCCGTCATCGGGGAAGCGTTTCTGGCAAACTGTCCGGAAAGTTCACTGATGACGGATGCGGTCATCTGACCGGATGCGGCAAGTGGCATGTCCCCCTTGGCAAAGGCAGCGTCATCCAGCAGGTTTGTCGGATGGTCTGTCGGCAGCCATTTGAAGCGTAGCGATACCAGCTCCACGCGGCTGCACTTCACCTGCGGTGTGTGAATGACCTGCCCCAGTTCCACAAGCGAGTCCACAAACTTGCGGACGGTCGCCCGTTGCCATCGCCATTTTTTTGCGAGTTCGCTGATGGAGGTGATGATCTCACCCGGCACCAGGTCGAACTCCTGGCCATAGCAACTTACATGCCCCTTGAAATGTGTCGTCATTTCCAGAAGGTCTCTGTAAGCCTCCAGCTTGGTGAGCTTCCTGTCCTCTTCAGGAGCAAGAAACTCAAGCAAGCTATTGCTTATCCCCAAGTGTTTTGGTTCAAGTTGGTTTATCATTGTTCTACAGTAAAAAGTTCCACATAAGGTAAAAGTCTCATCTGACTGTCATAGGCAGAAGGGAAAGCACCTCTGTCTGAACGGTCAGCGTCCATTTTTGGCACGTCTTGCTTTCCGCTTTGCCCGCTTGCGTTGGTGCTCACGCTCCTTCTCGCGGTTCTTCCTGTTGCGGATAGCCTTTTCAGAAGGCTGCACTGAAGAAGCTGAAGCATCGTCCAAATTCTCTTCCACATGTTCATCCACGAGTGCTTCACCGTCATCTGCATCGGATGACGCATTTCCGTTGTCATTGGAGACCTGCGTTTCTTCAGGATTGGCAACATATAGTCCAGTCCCAAACACCCCATTGAGTCCCTCGATGGTTTCTTCAATGATGTCTGATGTGTCACCACGTTCAGACACCTCATGCATCAGTTCCTCTGTAGGATATATCCATGATACGATGAGCAGCACTGTCAATGTCACCGCCAACGGGGCCATCATTGGCATGAAAAATCCGGCCAGTGCCACCACAAATATGAAGAAGCCCCAGCATCTGTCCTGGAAGAAACGGATGATGCGTTCACCGAATCTTTGTGAAAACAGGGCGAATGCCATGATGCTCGACGGCAGCAGTTGCAGAGGGTTCGCCGTGCCACATAAAGCCACAAAGTGGTATATGAGGAGAGTGAGCAGAGCCGTCAGAGCGACGAAACGTCTTCCTTTCGGGCTTACCGCCAGCTGTTCTCTGAAACCCACGAGCAAAGCACGGTTAAAACGATATATATGGAGTGCTATCCCGACGAAGACAATAGGGAAAGCAAGTTGCAAAATGATCCAAGTCATAGTCTATGATGTGTAAATGTCAATCACATGAAGTCCGCAATCACCTTTCGCTCGGGGCGAAGATATTCCAATCTGCCATGCAGCTGGATGCGTCCATGTTCACGGATGATGTCCTGATACATATATTCGAGAGATATGAAGAAGATGACGGTGATGTCATGGCACTTGCCGTCACGTTCCGTATAAAAGTCAATGCGGAACATCGGTCCGTGTTTGTTGTCCGAGTAGAACGAACAGCAGCGTCCGATTTGTGACTCCTTCCTCGGTACGAGGTAGTATAGCATCATCATGCGGTCTATCTCCTCCAGTCTGTCGATGATCTCCTGGATGGTGAAGGGACGATGCAGTCTGTAGCGTACCACCGCCTTGTCATCGTAGAGTACATTCTCTTCCACCGCCTTGGTGTCTATGATGCCAGGAGCCATGAGCGACATGGCAATTTCAAATTTGTAGATAGTTTCCTCCATGCTTATCTGCTGATGACAAGTTCCTTTATAATCTCGTTCGGTATCTCCTCCATAGGCAATGGCGACCATCCCATACCCCTCTGCAGTTTCGCCGCTGCTGAGGGCAGTTCATGTGCCAGCTTGCGCACATCCTCCTTCTGCTTGTCACTCAGAAGCGATAGCGATAGTTCGTCCATGATGAAGAAAGGCTTCATCATCATCCACTGATAGACAATCGCCTGTTCACTTTTAGAGGTGACACGTCCGTCATTGATGTCTGCAAGACAAGTCATGGCATTCTGTATGACCCGTCTGTTCGTGCGCATGAACATATATACTAGAGGGGTCTCTGGCGGCATTTGGTCGTTAGCTCCAGACTGAAACACCAGACCGCACACCTTTTCGGTGGAAACCGTAAGGTTCTTAAGCGGAGTCGTGCCCAATTCATGAAGATGCACCAGGAAACTCCGGAACACAATGTCTTCTGAACGAATGAAGCGTTGTATGTCCGCCTTTGACTTGATGCCTTTATCCAGATAGCTCTTGATAAGCGAAGAGTAGCTTGCCAAAGCCTCTTCCTTGGACTGTTCTGGTACCTGTGCCATGTCCAGGGTATCGAAGAACTTCTGTACTTCAATGCTCGTCGCTCGGAACATGCTATCTACGGGTTGGTCGAACAAGGCATCTCTAACGGCCACGACATCCTCGAAGGAACGCACTTCCGCATCCACGATGTTCTCCAATCGGTTTACGATGGAGTCCTGCAGGTCTTCATAGACCAGACGGCCATACACAGGATGGCTGACCGTGTCAGGTTGGATGTGGTTTCTGAGGGTGTCAGAAAGCACTTCCCACTCTTTGGTCAGGGCCACCAAATGCTTGATGTCCGTTTCCTTCATCTGAGAGGTCTTCACAAGGAAAGCCTTATGCGCTTTCAGAGCAGACTTGGCATCCGTGATTTCAATGCCATTGCTGTTGTCACCACAGCTGCAAATGGCAACTGATGCCACAAGGATAATCACGAGCGACAGGGCAAAAGGCTTGACTTGCCGCAGATTGCATTTGAAAGATGTGAGTCTCGAATTGATTTGCATATCCAGTTCTATGTGAAATTCTATGCAAATGTACATACACAAAATTAGACTTTAGCCACTCTTTCCTTTCACATATAACACATACTATACTAAAAACGATAATGGAAAACCAAGTGTCTGATTTCATCACATAATATCAATAATTTAAGGCTATTTTATGCGTTTATGCAATGAAGCAAAAGGAGGTCATGGCCACCGCAAAACAAAGAAAATTAAGGTCTAATTATAAATTATGTTTAAAGTCCAATTCTATTTCAAGTATTATTTGTACTTTTGCACCACAATCAAACACCAATGATATGGCAAGAGTAGGATATATCATGTCGTTCAAGCATCTTGAACAGGAATTGAAAGCCGACATCCAATGGATGCAGGAGCACGGCTGTTGCACCATTTACATAGAAGACGAGCGCAATGAGAAGAGCCGCATAGAATGGAAGGATATGCTGGAGCAACTTGCTTGTGGCGATGAAATCGTCATCAGCAAATTCTCCCATGCCGTCCGAGGCTGCAGGGAACTGTCCGTCTTCTGTGACTATCTCCGCAGGGAGAAGGTTACAGTCATCAGCATCCACGACGAGATGGACACCAGTGGCAAACTCTTTGCGCAAAAGACCTTGCCCGACTTCATGGATATGCTTGCGACGCTGCCGACGGAAGCCATGGCACTCCGTCAGGCACACGAGCATGAAGCCAAGCTCAAGGCACGCAAGCACCCGCGCACCGTCAGCCAGTCCAAGAGCGACCGCAACAACAAGATAGTCCGGATGTACAAACAGGGCGAAAGCATAGAGAAAATCTGGAAGATGAGTGGTTTCAAGAGCCGCCAGAGCGTTTTCAATGTCCTCACTGCTGCCGGCGTGAACTTGAACCGGGGCCATTCCAAGAAGGAACTCGATGACAAACGCACCAAACAATCCCTCACAGCACCCCAGGAATAATGTTCAGCATATTGATATACCTTTCCCTACCGTTTGCCTTTCTCTTCCATGACATAGAAGAGATAGCCAAGCGACAGCGATGGGCAAGACTCAATGCCGACCGCATTGGTCGCATGTACCCGAACATGCGTCCTATGCTCGTCCATCTGAGAGACATGAGCAACAGAAGTTTCTGCATCATCGTTGCAGAAGAGCTGTTACTCATCAGCCTTGCTGTCATCTGTGCAATCTATGGACCTACGCAGGTTCCATTGTTTGCACTGACATGGGGATTCTGCATCCACCTTGTGGTTCACGCAGTTCAGGCATTGGCTGTTAAAGGCTATATCCCTGGACTGCTGACAACGGTACTGTTGCTGCCGTATGCAGGAATTGCCGTAGCAGATATGCTTCAGCAATTCACTTGGCAGCAGAATCTGCTTTATGCAGCATCAGGAGTGGTGGCCGTTGCCATAAACCTCTTCGTGATGCACACGATCTTCAACAAATAGGAAACTTGCCTCGGGCTGTTCCATCTGCCTCAAGGAGTGAAACACTTGAACCAGACGGAACTGCCTGAGCAACATATAACCGCAACCATGCTGGTATTGACCTCACGTCTCGACCGCTGTAAGAGACATGAGGTCAATTCGAGCGTGGTTGTTTTTGTATCATTCAAAAACTCATTACAATGTTTGAAAGACTATCCGAATGGGCCAAGGGCCTGTTCGCTTCTCACAAGAAGCAAGGTGTACAGACTACAGCGACTGAAGCCGAAGAATCAAATGAAGCACCTTCAAAGCGAGCGTCCTATCTTGCGCACGATGATTGGGAGCGCATAGAGCGAGCCTTAGAGCAGGGACTTCCCCTTACCTGCCAGGTGTTAGCCAGCAAGAAAGGCGGATATACCGTTTCTGTCCTCGGAACTTACGCTTTCCTTCCCAACAGCTTGGCGCACTACAAGAAGAGCCACACCCCCGACAAGGTACTTGGGAAGGAAATGCAGGTGTATGTGCGTTCTGTCAAAAACGCACAGATCCTGGTGTCTCACATTGAGTTTGTCAAAGAAGCCTATAGCAAGCTTGCCATAGGCGATGTGTACAACGCCGTCGTAGTCCAGATCTACGATGGGCGCTTGCTTGTCTATATGCCAGACAACGAATTGTATGCGATGGTACCGCAGCAAGAACTCTCGTGGAGTCTGAATGCGACTACCAGCGACTACTATCCTGGGCAGCAGGTCCAGGTTCGCATCACGAACATGGATGGTATTGAAAAAATCCGTGCCAGCATCCGTCAGGCCGGTGATGCCAATCCTTATGAGAAGTGCATCAATGACTATCACGAAGGAGATATACTAACCGGTAAGGTTTTCAACATCGTTGAATTTGGAGCCTTCATCAAAATCAGCGAAGGTGTTGTCGGTCTCTTGCACCGCTCTGAGGTGCGTTGGGACATTGCGACTCCCAATATGAAGGAGGTTTTCAAGTATGGAGACATCGTGAAAGTCATGGTGTGCCGTGTTGACCGTGAGCAAGGACGTATCTTCCTAAGCTTGAAACGTCTCAATCAGGAAGAAATTGAAGACACTTTCAAGCCAGGAAGCGTCCACACGGCCAACATCGCCATTGTAACCGACAGGTTCGTGACATTAGAATTGCCTTATGGAATGAATACGCAGGTAAGAAGACTCCGTTTCGCTAAAGCTGGCATACAGCCAATCGAGGGCGAAACGATAGAAATCAAGGTCATTTCCTATTCACCTGAAAGCAACGACATGAGAGTTGCGTTAAGACTTGAATAGGCGGAACGATTTGTTCACATGTGCGGGTTATCTGGCTTATGCCGGGTAACCCGTTGCTCGTTTTACGACTTTTGGGATGATTCCATTGACAAAATCATTGAAATCGGCATTTTTCTATCAAAATTTGATTCAATCTATCACTTTTTGTTTATCTTTGCACATAATACAATATTTTTTTATGGAGAAACAAGGTTACAACAACAGAATTAGGGTAATCCTCGCAGATAGACAGGTAACGAACAGGACACTTGCAGACATGCTTGGTGTTAGTCCGATGACTGTGTCGAGATGGGTTACTAATCGTTATCAACCATCCATGTCCCAGTTTGTAGAAATATCAAAGATGTTGAATGTTGACATAAGGGAATTGATAGAAGTGGATCCTCTTGAAATAAGTGGAGACGTTGAAACAGGAACTTCTGCAAGGAAGCAATATCCACCGTTGGAAAATTGATGCATACTCTTAGGGATGTCGAGAATATCTGTTGAAGCGAAATAGCACGGCTGTTGTATTTGCCTTTTCTCAACACCCTAACGGATAGTTGAACTAATAGAATTAATATATGATTAATGCGGTTCTTAAGGAGAAAGCTGAAATACAGCGCAACGAGGATGTCAAGACCTCTAGCATTATAGGTTTATTGACTCTTCTTCCCGCTGAACTGTTTTGGAAACTGCTTAAAAGTAGTCTTTCGGAACAGCATAGGCTACCTGTATCTTCTGGAGATATATTGTCTATAGAGTTTTGGCCTCATTGGTATGTTGGTGACACAGACGTTGAAGTAACCAATGAAAATTTTGTTGAGCCGGATGTCTATATAGAGTTTGAATCATTCAACCTCATTATCGAGGCCAAACTTGATGGTAATTTTCAATACGAACAGCAATGGACGAACCAAGTTTGTGCATATAAAAGCAACATATAATCCGACAAGCAATTAGTATATATAGCATTGGGTGGTAACAAATCTCACGAGCCATGCACTCTGTCACACGGTAGGGCCAAAGGGCATCGGATAAACCGCTGTAGTTGGCAAAGATTATTGGAAGCTATTCATTATGAGGCAAATTTCCAAGAGTCTGAGCCCTACATGTACAATCGGCAGATATTACGAATACTCCGCATGGCTGAGCAAGCATTTACAATTTACGGAGAAAGGGTGACGCTATGGTTGGAAAGCATTCCTGTGCACCTTGCGACCATTAAAAGTGATCAACTTGATAAAATTAGAGAGGTATGGAAGATAAATTAGCAGGGAAAGAACTTTTAGCTTCTATCCGTACGGCCAATAGATTGGCATATGAATACCAGAAAAGGATACTGGAGTTCATGTCATATTTCAAGATGAAGTTCAGACTTGAAGATAATCAAATTGCAGCCATAAAGCGTGATTCCAATGCGTTTTATAAGACCAAAGCATATTCCGATGATTATTCCGATGCAAATCTAAAAGTATGGACAAATATGTGGGCATGGGATTTTATCTATACAAATCTCATGGAATACTACTTTGGATGGACTAAAAGGAATAAAATGTCTTTTTGTCTGTCATTTGTTCAAATGACAGACTCTGGATATTACGAGTCAACGGATTCTAAACGTTCGTGGACTTCTTTGCGCAGATATGCGGAAGTAGAGAAGAGTCACAGCTACGGATTCTTCGTTTTTGAATGCAAAAAGAACAGCATCAAGAATTTCGATCCAATATGGGATGTCAATAAAGATATAATGGAGTCCTGGGTAAACTCTGTTGACGATTTGGTAGTATATCAAGAAAACGATAAGTCAAAGTATCTTGTCTTTCGTTTCAATATGGAAGATATTATGAATCAGGAATCCGCTGATGTTGTACTTTCACGCTTCTCTAACATTGTAAAACAGAAAACTGATATTGACATGGTTTTACAGTGCGAATAAACCATGGATATTCATAATATGAGTTTATGTCTGATTCCGCAACCATACCAGCTCCAGCCAATCTCTTCAAGCCATCAGAGATTATCGGCATCCTCAGAAATCACTTAGCCACTGGTCAGGTGAACCAAAAGGTCGTGTGCCTACGCGGTATCTACTTCAAGGGCACATACATCAACCAGTATTACCATACTGCCAATGACAGGCTCGTCGATGAGAGCACCAGCGATGAGCTCACTCTGAATATGCCGCTTAACCTGCGTGATGACCTTGAAAACGGCAATGTATTGACGGTTCATGGCATTCTTGACCGTAATATCACCAACAAAGGACTGATACAAGTTGTCTTGAAAGTCACCGATGTGGAGAAAATCAAGGAGCTTGCGGTGTCCGAGGATGAAGTCAAGCGTACCGAACTCAGACGTATTAAGTCCGAGAAGGGTTACAAGAATGTTGACAGCATCCTTGAAACACTGCTATACCAGAACAAACGCCCTAATGTGGCATTGGTGTATGCGGAGACCAGCATCACCAATGAAGACTTTGAGAAGGGCGTACAGGCAGCCCGCACCCATATCGACTTCACAGAGTACAGGGAGTCTTTCGCCAAGACCAAGGCTTTCAGCCAAAGGCTGAAGCAACTCGATGCCATGGACTTCGATGTTATTGCCATTGTCCGAGGAGGCGGTGCCGGTCTCGAAGCATTGGACGAGATAGAATTGCTTGAAACCTTGGTGAATATGAACACCGCATGGATGTATGGTGCAGGTCATGAAGGCGAGAAGCTCTTCATACAGAATATCGCTGATAAAGCCATAGCCATCCCCCATGCGTTGGGTACCTATTTCCGAGACCTCACTGACGGGGTCATCCAAAAGCGCAACAACTCGCGTGCCGCCCTGGTAAAAGAAGTGGAAGGCCAGTTCAAGAAACAGATTGAGGACTCCAACAAGAAAAATCAGGAACTCACGAAACAGCTGGAAGCCTTGCAGAAACAGAACAAGGAGCAGACGGAAGCCTCTAACAAAAAGATCGAGGAGCTGACCAAGGCTCAAAAAGAGCATGAAAAGGTTGTCAAGGAGATGACCGAACAGCATAAGAAGGCCACAGAGGAAGCCAACAAGCTTCACAAGGCCCAGAACGAAACCCTGCAAAAGGCAAATGTCACATTGCAGGAGCAGTTAAAGACCCAAGGCAAGACCCTGAATGACCTCCAAGAACAGCAAAAGAAGCAACAAGGTGAGTTCAACAAAAGTCTTGGCCAGATGCAGGAGACCAACAAAGGGCTCCAGGCATCAGTCTCCAAGATCACCAATGAACTGATGGCCGCCAAGCAGCGGGTTATAGAACTTGAAGGCCAAAAGCCCAATAATATCGGCTACATTGTAGTCATTTTTGTACTTATAATCCTTGCCGCCCTTGGCTTTATCATGTAACCCTAACAATTATTGAAAGATGAACCCACAACCGATAGAATTACAAAACGGCGACCGCCTGTTGCTCGTCAGTCTGAACAAAACATACGACCAGAGCAAGGCAGAAGGTGTGTATAAACGTGAGGATCTTTATGAGGCCGTCAGGAAGTATTGGCGTGTCAGCAAGCAACGTGCAGACAAAGCCGATTATGTCCTTGGTATTTACAAAGGTATTGTAATGGTTGTACTAAAGCCTACCTGCGAATGGCAACCAGTGTATGAGTCATCTGACGGAACCATCTTCCCGAATGTACGATATATGGTGGAAGGTGAGATTATTGATGATTCCCCATATCTAGGCAAGTCTGTTGCAGATTACCCTTTTGGCTCAGGAGGTTCTATCGCTTACGTTCCAAAGGATAAAAACATCTGGAATAATAACAAGTACAAATAAAAGGATTACATTATGAGTGTTGACTTATCTCTGATTATCCCTAACAAATGCCGTTCCCTAAGAGATCGTGACGAGGCAAAACAGTGTTTCTACGACACGATAGATTATATTATAAAGTATTTTCATGGTCGTAAGCAATTCGTTACCAATATATATATAAAGGAAGAAGATGATGATGACGAATTTAATCTCATAGAATACAGCTTTGAGATACCATTGTTGAATATAACGGCTTATATGCATGCTGGCTTTTGGGACATTTGGCCGGTTGCAAGGTACAGCCAATACTTCTACACCTATGACAAGGACATGTATGGCAAGCCCAGAATATGGACGAGAGAGGTTTGTTTCAACACATTATTGGCTTTCGGTCATAAGGAAGGATGGATTTGCGATGAGTACCACAGTTGGAACAGTGAACTTGATGATGTGGATAGCACTTTTGAAGATTGGAAATCCTATGGAAGCAAATCTGAAGATGGCATTATCCATGAGTTCAATGTCATGGATTTTACAGATTTTTGCCCCGAAGAGCAGAAATGGCCCGAATACTTCTCCAAATACCATGATAATTATAAAGAATGTCATGCCGTTTGGGATGCCTTAGGTTTGAAGTTCCCTCAGTATGAGTTTCTTGCAAAAATAATTCCGCTTCCTAACCATTATTTAGTGGCGCAGGGCGATGACCTTTATATCCTCGACATAGAATCGGGCAAGCTACTCATCGATTTCCCCATTGACAATTGTCATGCTGACTTCAATGGCGCCGGTGTCCAGATATTCCGTGGTGAAAAAAGTGCCTTTTTCTCTATTGAGGGAAAACAGCTTACTGATTTCCGTGTCGGAAAATTCTCCTGGAAGTGGGCCACATGTCCCAAACATTTTCTTTGGCAAATCATAACTGACGAAGCCACAGGTAAAATGTTCCTGAATGATGGAACACCATATAACGAAACAAGTGATAACAAAGAATGAATATGACAGACTCAGAATTATCGGCCTACACCAAGAAAGTCCACGATGACATCTACGCCATGTCCACCCCTATGATTGATGGCATGGCCGTGAAGGTCTTGACCCGTCTCCGCAAGGAGCAGCGCAATCTGTTTCCTATAAATGAGGAGTGGAATGTTATTATGTCCATACAGGTTGACGTAATGGACATCCTGACAATTCTTGTCCATAAGAACATGTCTTTTACAGCAATGCACAAGGATCTAGAGTCTATCATTGACCAGTATATCCTGGACAGATACAATGAACTGGACCCCAAGACCCATTTCTTTGTAACCTACCGTTATATTGGTGAGTCCTACATGATACCAGAGGTAAAAGAGCGTATATACGCACGCCTTCAGGAACGATATGACACCCAGCGTTTCCAAAGTCTCTTAGAGCGTTATCCTAGCCTGGCCGAGTATCAGGTGTAGCAGTGTTATCAACTACCATCTACATCTCCAACTCATATATAACCTACACGGCATCAAATGATTAGACTCCGCTGCGTCATAGAGCACATCACATACCAGAATAGCGAGAACGGCTATTCCATCCTGAAGGCCAAGGTCAAAGACCATTTAGACCTTGTCACCCTCGTCGGTACCATGCTCGAGGTGCCGGTAGGCAGTGTGCTGTTGTGTGAAGGCGACTGGAAAATAGACCGCAAGTACGGCCAGCAGTTCATGGTGCAGTCCTTTGAGGAGGTCATGCCAGCCACCGTCTATGGCATAGAGAAGTATCTCGGCAGCGGCTTGGTCAAGGGCATAGGCCCGAAGTTCGCCCAGCTCATCGTCCGTCAGTTCGGAACCGACACCATTGAAGTCATCGAGACTGACATTGAGCGTCTATATGAGGTGCCGGGCATCGGCAAGAAGAGAGTCGAGAAGATACGTGAAAGCTGGGAGAAGCAGAAAGACATCAAGAACGTCATGCTCTTCCTTCAAGGCTATGGTGTAAGCACCGCCTACGCTGCCAAAATATACCGTTGCTATGGCAAGGAGAGCATTGACAAAGTCAAAGAGAACCCCTACCGTCTTGCTGATGACATCTGGGGCATCGGCTTCAAGACCGCTGACGGCATCGCCAGCAAGATGGGTTATGAGAAGAATGACCTGAGACGCTGCAAGAGCGGCCTGTCCTATACGCTGAGCAGTCTTTCCGATGATGGCCATGTCTATGCTGAGCAGGAGCAACTGTTGAAATCCGCTGTGGAACTTCTGGAGGCCGACCAGGACTCTATTGTCCAAGCCATGAAGGAGATGGTTGAGTCCGAGCAGCTGATTATGGATGGTAATGTGATATATCTCCCTCCTTTTTACTATGCAGAGATAGGTACTGCCAACAAGTTGAAGAACCTGATGGGCAGTACATCCATGAAGGCAATTCCTGTACAGCCCAATATTCAGGCCATATCCTTGCAGACGGGCATTGAGTATGACGATGTGCAGGTTGATGCCATCCGTCAGGCCGTCAATTCCAAGGTTATGGTTCTTACTGGAGGTCCTGGTACCGGCAAGACCACCACGACTCAAGGTATCCTTGCCGCCTTGAAGGATATGGGTCTGAAGATCCTTTTGGCAGCACCCACTGGCCGTGCCGCCAAGAGGATGAGTGAAGCCACTGGCATGGAGGCGAAGACCATTCACCGTCTGTTGGAGTATAACCCAGCTGACGGCTACAAGCGCAATGACGAGAATCCCATCGAAGGGGATGTGCTTATCGTGGACGAATGCTCAATGATAGACATCCTCTTGATGAACAACCTAGTCAAGGCATTGTCTGAGAGTATGCGCCTGATCCTCGTCGGCGACATTGACCAGTTGCCAAGTGTGGGTGCCGGCAATGTACTGAGGGACATCATCGAATCTGAAAGAGTGCCAGTAGTACGACTGACACGCATCTTCCGACAGGCACAGTCGAGCCGAATAGTCATGAGTGCCCATGCCATCAATGCAGGAAGGTTCCCGGACATCAGCAATGGCATGAACACAGATTTCTTCTTCATCAAGAATGAGGATGCCGACAGTGTAGCTACCGCCATCGTTGACCTTGTGAAGAACCGATTGCCCAAGGGCTACAAGATGTCCATGGACAAGATTCAGGTGCTAACCCCTATGCAAAGGGGCGTTGTAGGCTCTGCCAACCTGAACCTCATCCTTCAGGAAGCTCTGAATCCTACGAAGGAAGGACTAAGCCGAGGAGGTTACAACTTTCGCAAGGGCGATAGAGTGATGCAAATCCGCAACAACTATGATAAGGAAGTCTTCAACGGGGACCTTGGCTATGTTGAGACTGTCAACATGGAAGACCGCACTCTAATGGTAAACTTTGAAGACAGACTTGTAGAATATGAGGTATCAGAGCTCGATGAGCTCTCACTGGCATACGCCACTACAATCCATAAGGCGCAAGGCTCGGAATATCCGATAGTGGTGATACCTATACTGATGAAGCACTATGTAATGCTTCAGCGCAACCTTATCTATACAGGAATCACCAGAGCAAAGAAAATCTGCGTGCTGATAGGTTCCACCAGAGCCCTTGCATACGCAATAAATAATCTCACAGTCAGCAACCGTAATACCAAACTCAAAGAAAGACTACAATAATATGAAAAAACAATATATACGGATAAACTTCGTAAGGTATGGAGTTGCTTGAGGCAAATGATAGGTTTTATTGCAAACATCTAACATGTCCTTCCTTAGCCTCTCCAATATGTATCAATTACACATTGAAACCACAAAAACGACCGAAAAACGGGCAGATATTCTTAACAAATGTTAAATATGTGTATAATTTACACAAAGGATTTTGCTGTATGAAATAGAAACCTTACCTTTGCAGCGTAATTTTTACACAAAGATGTTGGCCGCATCATTAGTAAGTAACATTATTAAGAAAATTTAGAACTGCAAAAAGTACCAAATCAATCCAACTAACAGTCATTCGGGCTGACAGTTTTCACAGACCTCTGTGTAGTTAATTAAATTAAACGTAAAAAATATGTTTGAAGAAGATATTTTCGGCGAAGACACCGTCACATTAGTTCTAAGATATAACGACTACGTTACTCAGAACTTTGACAAGAAGTCCAAGATTGTCACTTTCGACAGACTGAAAGCAATCTTGGCTAGCAAAGAATTTCCTTGCTATTTCTCCAAAAAGGATGACAGACGTCACATTATAACCATTCCCGTTTCTGATGAGGGTTGTAATGGTAAGGTTGATTTCTATGTAGAATGGCACGCAACCAACAGTTACGAGATAAAGGTAAACAAGGAATGCAAGTCACGTTTCTCGGCAGAGACACCAAACATTGACCCAAAGTATTCAATTGAACAGCGCTGTAAGGTACTGTTCTTGGAGATGCAGGAACAGTTCAATGATTTCACTGCCATCGGTGAACTCTTTAATTTAAAAGAACGTGTAACCAAGTTAGAGATTGCTCCTGCCACCATCATTGAGAACGAGCGTCAACTATGGACTAAGTATATTGAAGCTCAGCGTCTGATTGTTAACAAGTTACAAGAGCCCTTCCGCTGTAACGGCAAGTGCAGACTTATACCAATCGTAGGTGTAAGAGGTGATGTTACTCGATATAAGTTGTTTGTACCAGTAGAAGATGCTGGTGCATCTGCTCCTGATGCATTCACTAATCTCATGGAAGAGTACGAGGACGCTTTTGAGAGCGAGATCAAGATTGAGAAGGATGGCTCTGCCCGTTTGACAAGGGAGGAACTCAAACGCCTTGACGTAATGATCCAACGCAAATTCATTAATGAGATTGGTCGTCAGGAGAAAATCACATGCTCTGTAAAGATTGCTCCACGTGGAATACATGACAAACTTAAAGCAGACCTGGATTCCATGAGACTAAGAATCAACGTGGATTACGACAGAGAGGATAATCTTCTGTGTATCTCTTCTCGTGACGCAAAAATCGTAAAGATTCCACGTGACATTCTTAACAAATATGGTATGAAGGCTACAGGAGTCTTCTGCAAGTATGCCAAGTACGATGAGTTTCACAAGTGCTTCATCGAGATTGAAAAACAGGCGGTAAGAACACCGAATTTGTACAATCTGGAGATGGCAGCTCAGAATATGTTGAATGCTGCTTTCGCAAGAAAAGCAGAGCTTGAGAAGGAAGACTATGAAAGCGTAAGGTTCAGCGTTGGACAGACATACTCTTTCGAAGCTGAGAATGTTGATTTTGACGATGACTTCTGGAACAGTATCAAGACCGACCTCTATGGGCTGGACATCTCAGCATCACCGAAAGACAATCTTTTGTTCTTTGATTTTACAAGTTTTGACACTCTTCAGGAAAGACTTGATCTTCTCGAAGAAAACGACCGTTTCAAACTTGTTAAAGCAGACATCAACACCATGTCATTCAAGGTTCACTTCTTTCAAGTGGAGAAGAAGAATAAACTAGACTCCTTTGAATACCGTAAGGATAAGCTTAAGAATGTCGAGTTCGTGACAAAAATTGCGATAAAGAACAAGTACGAGAATGTCTTTGTTGGCAATCTCAATGGACGAGAGTCCTCTGAACGCGAGCTTGTACTCACCATCCCTTGTCGCTGGAAGGAAGACCAGAAAAAGGCTAAGACTATTCTGAAGCTTTTTGAAGATGAGAACTTCAACCTTGAATATGTTCATGCAAATCTGAAGGGTGATGAGGTCAAACTGTCTTGGCTTGATGAAGCCGTTAAGAAACTTGACGAGAAGAGAAAAGATTCTACGGAACCTAACAAGAAGCCTGTAAACCCTCGTTTGCGTGACTTCATCTTTGATTCTTCGAAAGCAGAGCCAACGTTCAAGTTGGAGATTGATGACGAAGACATCCCTGAGCTAAGTGAATACAAAGAACTGGAGAGCCGACAGCTTTTGAGCCTAAACCCATCACAGAAGAACGCGGTTCTGAGAGCACTCTATGCCAATGACCTTTGTTTGTTGCAAGGTCCTCCTGGAACTGGTAAGACAACGGTCATCGCTGAACTTATCTGGCAGCACATACTCAAAGATTCCACAAAGAAACTGCTCCTCACCTCTGAGACTAACCTCGCTGTGGACAATGCGCTTGAGAAGCTGATGGGTTCAAGAAACATAAATGCTGCCCTTTCGCCATTTCTCAGCATTATCAAGCCGTTGCGCTTTGGTCGTTCCTCAAAGTTTGAGGAAGACGGCAAGAAGTACTCGGTAGAGCGTATTGAAAAGTGGCTCGACGAGGAGTATGAGGAGGATCTCGTTTATGAAAACGAGGTTTCCAGCCTGGACAGTGCTGTCGAGGAGGGTATGGAAGAGCAAGAGGATGGTGACGTAAACAACAATGCCGTTCAGCAATGGATGTCAATGATAGCTCAACGTGCCCATTCTTACGCAGAGCAGAACCCCAAGTATGCAGAATTGACAGGTGCATATCGTGCGTCTCTTTGCAATCCTGATGGTATAACAAAACGATACTTTAAGGAGAAGTATTTCAAGCACGCTAACGTTATCGGAAGTACATGTAGTAGTACAGGTAGCCCATCTTTTGCAGCAGACTATGCAAGAGTATATTCATCTGCCATCTATGACAGATACGTAGAGAAGGAAGGCTATAAGCAGACCATCTCGGACATCAAGGGGCTGATAGTTGCCGCTAATAATGAAGATAGTCTGTTCCAGGAAACAGCGTTATCCATCATCAAGAAGATCATGAAGGAAAATAACGTGAAGACGGAGGACGATCTGCGAGAACTTCTCGACAATCCTACTGACAACGTACGTCATTTCCTCTTCAACTATGACCTTAGGACTCTTCTTAGACCAAGAAGACCTAAGAAGTTCGAGACTATTCTGGAGCGACTGGGCTTCGAAAGTGAGGATGAGTTTAACCAGATGAAGAACATCTATTTTGACACAGTCATCATGGATGAAGCAAGTAAAGCTACTCCTCCGGATCTGGTGTTGCCTTTGTGTTTTGGCAGAAAGAGCATCGTAATCGGTGACCACCGTCAGTTGCCTCCAATGCTTAACGAACAGGATTTCAAGGAAGCACTCATGAGCCTCAATGATGACAAAGCAACTGCCTTGGCAAATGACATTGACCGACAGTTTGTTGATACCAGCCAGTTCGCTCGTTTGATCCTCAACCCTAACGTGTCGAAGTCGATAAAGTCGGTATTCACGGAACAATACCGAATGCATCCTCAGATCAACGATGTCATCAAGCAGTTCTACAAGAATGACGAAGGCGGTCTTTCTTGTGGTCTGGATATGGATAAGGTTGATGCTCCAAACTTTGCCGAGCCAGAGAGCAGATACCACGGATTCTACCATCCAGGCTTTATATCTCCTGATGTACATGTATTATGGGTCAAGGTTGACGAACCAGAGCAGCGCTCCGATTCCAGGGCTCTGTATAATGAGAAGGAAGTAGAAGCTGTGAAGAGAGTTCTTCAGTATCTCAAACATTCCGAGGGTTACGAGGAGTATATGAGATATTGGGATGAGAATATCGCAAGTGAAGAGCGTCGTAACCAGGAGAAGGAGATCGGTGTCATCAGTTTCTATGGACAGCAGGTTAAGCACCTCAGTGACGTTAAGACTTTTGCCCGGAATAATGGCATGAGAGTTAAGCTCAATACCGTCGATAAGTTCCAGGGTATGGAAAGAAATATTGTAATCGTTTCTACGGTGCGCAGTGATAAGTACAAGACGGCTCAGGGAATCGTTTCTAACGACAACCCGGGATTCGCAAAATCCCCAGAGCGTCTTAATGTCGCATTGTCACGTGCTCGAAGACTATTGATCGTGGTAGGAAATAACGAATTCTTTGACCATGTCAAGGATGAATACAGTGGCAATTTGCTTTACCACAACGTAATAGAGGAGATGCAGAAGCATCACGATATTATTGATTACAAAACCCTTACAAAATACACCCGATAATGAATAACATAAAAGGATATAATATAATCGCGAAGGACAAGAAAGTCAGTGATCTCTTCTTGGGAATCCTTGACATCAATTGGAAATTTGCAAAGATTGGCTACAATGCTATCTGCACAGAGGCATTGCCACTGACATTCTTGGAAAAGATGGTCTGCGGAATTGTGGACTTGGATGGCAAGGTCTATTTGAATGACTTAGCTCAAATCATGGGCTTTAACATTGAGGATGATGTCCAGAACCTTAAGTTTCAAGACAAGGGTGAAACTGAGATCCTGATGGAAACGCTCCGTACTCTTAAGCAATTTGGCGTCATTTCAACTCCGGACGACTCCTATACCTATGTAGAACTGACTGACATTGGCAAGGAATACTATGCCAAGGGAAGAAAATTCAAGCAGGCTGAGTCAAAAGGATTTACCATGTATTTCGACCTTACTGCAGGCGAACATGCTAAAGCTAAGGACCTGTTCGGCAAGATTTCTGTGGATGGAAGCAACGATTCAACAGAAAATGTAGAGGTTCCTTATGCAGACGAGGGCTTTGTCAAGAAGTATGCGGAAGCTCAGATTCCGTTGTACTATAGCGAGAAGACTGGAAACTCATTCACAGATATGTCTGTAACATCAAGTGAGTTCCTTTTCAAGAAAGTTGTGGTCGGTGTAATCTATGAAGCTATTAGTGAGACCTATCGCTTTGAGATCATTGACAATGGCGGTATTGACTCCGATTATATTATGAATCATGTCATGCTGGAGGAGAATTACAAGCACTATCTTGAATTATTCCTTGCAACACAGCCAATGACATCTGAATCAAAGAGCGACTCTCAGATTAAGTTTGAAGAGGATATTACCAAGGTTCAGGCTGACGCAGAATATGCTCTTTTCAGTGAGAAACCAGAACAGGCATTGATGCTTGTATCTGATTATGCTAGCTCTCCAGAATATATGGAGAAGCAGAATCTATTTAACTTTATCCAATTAAAGAAGAAAGAGAATGGAATCAAGGATGTCTTCATCAGCCTTCCTACGCTTAGTGAGGATGCAGAATCTGAGATCAGTGCTCTTGCTAAGGATGGTCAGACTCGAATCATGCTCTCATGCGGTGAGCTTGAAGACTTTGACACGAGATTCGGGGATAATGTTCTCGTTCTGAATGGAGATTCTGAGTCTGATGTCGTTCTTATGTTGGATGACACAACCTACCGTTGTGAAAATTTGGTATTTTCTATTGGAGCCACATGTTTCAATGTTGAATTCTTGCGCAAGCAGAAAGAAGACAGCGCCGACACTATGGAGTATATCCGTCAGCTGTACGCAACTAGATTCATTCCTGATGCGTTAGACAAATACGAGACATTGCTCCAGGATGAAGATGTCGAGGATATTGTTGAGCGTATCAATGTACTCAATGATGCTGATGGACTTGTGAAGTTCGCTGAGTCATACGTTGAGTCAACTGGCAACGGAGAGAGATTGACAGAGTTACGCAACAAAAGAGATGAACAGATTCTGGCGCTCGTACAGAAGTACTCTACTAACATGCTTGAGGAACTTGACAATCTTCGTGCCAACACCGTATTGGACGAAATTGTTTCCCTTGATGCTATGGAAAAGGCGCAGGCTGCTTTCTCTGAGCTTAAAGGCAAGATGATACCAGAACAGAGCAGAGACAACAAGAACGGATGGGGATGCAGCGGTGTCGTGTTGGCTTTGAATGATTCCATCATCTCATTTGAGTCGCAACTGAACAACCGAGAGGTTTATCTAAGACAGGAACTCTTGCCAAAGAGTTATATTGTTGACACCAATGTGTTCGTCTATTTCCCTGACATAATGGATTATCTTGGTAAGGATGACAAAACCATCGTTTCCCTTAAGGTTTTGGATGAACTGGATAAACTGAAGGGTACTCTTGATGGCAAAAGCAAGCGCAATGTAAAAAAAGCCATTAAGGAGATAAACCACAAGATCCGTATGCAGTCCAAAACTTTCCGTATGGAGAGTGCCGACACCAGATTGTTGCCAGAGGATTTTGACAAGACCAACCCTGACAACATGATTTTGAGTGTTGCCCTTAAATACAGAGACCGTAACCCATTCTTGGTGACAAATGACATCAATTTCCAGAATCGCGCAGCGTCTATGGGCATACCATTCAAGGGATTGGTTGATTTGCTTCCAGAAGACCTGTATCAAACTATTGACTTTACACCATCCGAGAAGAAGAAGGATGTTGAGCTCCCTAAAGTCAAAGCTTCCGCTACTCCTAAGAAAAGTGCATCAATGCCCAAGCCTCTTTCCAAGGTAATACGAAAAGCCTATAGAGCCTGCAGCGACAAAGCCGATGAGGTATTGGTCGCTCAGTTGGTAAGCGAGATAAAGGTTATAAAGCCTGATTTCAAACCTAACAACTTTGGCTTCTCGAAATTCAAGGAATTATGTGAAGCATATCCGTTAGAAATCGCTCTCTATGAGAACTCTGACAAAGCTCTATGCTTAAGATTGGTAGAGTCTGATGACAAGAAGGAATCTGGCAACCTGAAAGATGTGGATTCTCTCAGAGATGACCAGCAGGCAATGCTGAAGGAATTATTAGTTCAGATGATAGCAGACGAAGATGCTTCTGCCCCTGTAAGTGATGGAGATATTCGTATAGCTTTCATTAAGATGTCCGGTGTAAACATTAAGTTGAAGCCAGTGAAGCAGATGCGTGAATCCTTAAACATTCCTTCGGAGAAACAGCGTAAAAATAATTTTATGAATAAATAAACTATATATTATGTCAAGGTATGAAAGCTCACGCTTTGTAAAGGATCCAAAGACAATGAATAAGGAGATCCTCAAAGCAGCATGTGAAAAACTGGGTTGGACATACAAAGTTCAAGGTGAAGACCTGATTGTTACTGATGCAAAGCAGAAGGAAAAGGTCTATGGCGAATATGTCCTTAAGGTCTCAGGTTCAACAGTGACTTATAATAGCTACTATCTGTCCAATGGTGGACAGTTAGTAGCCGAGTTACAATCCGTATTCTTCCCTCTCAATGTTGAGTATGCAAAGAAGACAGTCGTGGACGCTTTTAAGAAGAAGGGATTTACACTGAAAAAACTATATGATTTTACTCCTACAGCTGAGGAAGTGGATCGTTTCTGTATGGTAGGTTACACGAAGCTTGAAGACGAGAAGGAAAAGCGCTATGAGATTAAATTCTCAATACTCAATGATGGCACGGTCGTAACAGATTCGAACTATCTTCCTGATGATGTCAATGAGATGGCTCATGCTGCCATGGACGATATACAGGAAGCATTCGGTAGAGAACGTATAATGACCAAGAAGCCAGAATACGATATAATGATTGCTCGCTTAAAGGAGCATAAGAAGATAACTAACAAGAATAATCAAACCATTAAGTAATATGCAAACTTTCAGAGAAATCAAAGACATGCTCAGTGCAGGTTTCCCTCTGCTATACTTGGTAACATCTGAGTACAGCCGAGTAACGCAAAAGCTGAGAAAAATTGCATTCGAGGGCGATTATGCTTTCCATACATGGGATTGTGTGGACTTCCTGAGAACCCACAACAAGACTGTAAGTAATCGTTTGGATGGAATTGTCTCACATCCTGAGCACGAAAGTACCCAAGATTGTGAAACGCTCTTGGAATACCTGCATAAAGGTCTTGGCAAGTCAGAAGATAAAACAAAGGAGATATTCGTCATTGAGGACTTTCACAAGTATTTTGACAGAGAGAAGGTGATCGTAAGTCTCCGAAAACTCTCGAATGAGATGAAGATGCTGAATAAGCATATCATATTCCTGTCTCCTTCATATCAATTGCCTGATGAGATCGAAAAATACGTAACGGTTATTTCTGTTCCATTGCCAGACCGCCGTGATCTTGATCTGCGATTTAAGAGTGTCTATTCTGGACAGATAGATGAAGATTTAAAGAAGTACATTCTTGACGCAGCATTGGGACTTACCGATACTGAGGCAGAACTTGCATTCCGTTTGGCAAATCAGATGGTTGGCTTAAACAACAGGGATGCCGTGCAGATTGTTGCTCATGAAAAGGAGCAAATTATCAAGAAGAGTGGCATTTTGGATTACGTCCAGGTTAATCTTGACATGAAGAACAATGTCGGAGGTTTGGATAATCTCAAGATGTGGCTGAAACAGCGAAGCAAGGCATTTGAGCGTAAAGCCAAGGATTTTGGTCTTCAGGAACCAAAGGGAATAATGCTTTTGGGTGTGCCTGGATGTGGTAAGAGCTTAACTGCCAAATGTGTCGCAACAGAATGGAAGCAACCATTGCTCCGCTTGGATGTCGGTAAAGTATTCCAGGCAGAAGTAGGTAGCAGTGAGAATAATATACGTCGTGCCATTGCTACAGCCGAAGCTGTTGCTCCATGCGTGCTTTGGATCGATGAAATTGAGAAAGGCCTCAATGTCGGTGGTGAACGTGATGGTGGTACAAACTCTCGTGTTTTCTCAACAATCCTGACATGGATGCAAGAGAAAACCAAGCCGGTCTTTGTCGTAGCAACAGCAAATGACATAAGCCAATTGCCTCCTGAGTTCTTGCGAAAGGGTCGATTCGATGAGATTTTCTTTGTTGATTTGCCTACCAAGGAAGAACGAAAAGAAATTCTCCGTATTCACCTTACCAAGAATAACCAAACAGGTATTCACGAGTTGGATGGCTTGGCTGACGCAACTCAACTGTTTAACGGTGCGGAGATAGAAGAGGCTGTAAAGGAATCTATGTTCCTGGCTTACGTTGATAACCCGACTAATCCAGTAGTCAATGTTCGCCATCTTGAGATTGCTTGTTCTCAAATTATTCCCCTTGCGAAAACGATGTCAGAGAAGATCCGTGGTTTGAGAGGATGGGCTGATGACCGCGCAAGACGTGCAAGCCGTATTGCAAATAAGGAACTTCTTCCAGAGATACAAGCTGGAATCAAGAAAACGAAACGAGAAAAGGACGAGGACACATTCGGATAAACGAATGAAGATATTAAGAGTTTAGAGGTTGACAAATCACCTTTAAACTCTTTTTTTGCTATATGGTGGAATGTTGTAATTTTATCTGATTTTCCCCTTTTTTGCCACAAAAGGCGGTCCAAAACGTTAAAAACATGTTAAATTTGGCCCTATGTGTAAATATTACGCATATAAATTTGGAGGATTAAACAAAACCCCCTACCTTTGCGTCATAATTACACATTCAATACTTTTAAATAGCAATCTTATGAAGAAGAAAAAGTTTAATGTCAATGAAATGAACGTGGTTAATTCAGGGGCTGAAGCACCAAAGAGTACAATCAAATCAAGCCCCTCTAAGCGTAAGCTGAAAGCTGCTAAGAACTCCAACAAGAGTTGGCTATATATTCAGTCCTCTGACAAGTATCGCAATCATGTTGCTATAGAGACCTGCCGTAGAATAACGGAATCTCTAAAATCTGAGCTATATGATGGAATGTCTATCGTTCTTAACGAGCGTAATTGTGCTAAGAGCGAGAAGATGCAGAAGAGAATAATGCGTCGCATCATAGAGAAAAGACAAGCTCAAGCCACCCATCATAAGCTGGGTAGGACTACAGACATGTTTGTTCCAAGCATAGAGAGAGCAAATGTCAGCAGATGTATGTATGAGTTTGCCTAAAAGAGGAACTTATGTAATCTTATATAGTCGAGCCTTAAAAACTTCGCATATGCGCGCATGCGTAAAATTTTTAAGGTCGACTATTAACCGTTGATAAGATAGCACACGGTCAAAGCATTTCACTATATAAGAAGACTACGATTTACACGCTTCACATGGGGCTCTATATGTTCGGATGGATGTATGCACCACAGGCGGCATGGGCTAATATGCAGATGGCTTTTCCACACTCGTCTGATACAATCTATTATAAGTCAGATTGCATTGTGACACCACAAATCACAGAAAGAGTTAAAGCTAGGCGATGGATAAATATGGCAACTTCAATGAGCAAAAGTGAAAATAATATAACACTGTGTAAAAAATACGCAGAAAAGTTTGATGGTTAGATTTTTCTCTGTAATTTTGCACCATAAATCAGTTGTAATATGAAATATAACGAGAAAACACAAATGTACGAGTCCAAATACTGGCATCCAGCATTAACAACCGATGCGGTAATTTTCGGATTCGACAAGGATGATAGCTCGCTACAAATCCTGCTTATTAAGAGAGGAAAAGCGAAAAAAGGAGAAATCCCTGCATTTGAAGGATATTGGGCTTTGCCTGGTGGATTTATTCAGAAGGATGAATCAACCGACGATTGTGTAAAAAGAGAACTTATGGAGGAATCTTCTATGAAGCTCTTTGACAACGACAAGGGAATTGAACCAGAGTTCCTTGAACAGTTGAAGACCTATTCTGGTAAGAATCGTGACCCACGTGAGTATGTGGCTACTGTTGCGTATTATGCTCTTGTAAAAAAAGATAAATATGCTATTAAAGGTGGCGATGATGCAGCTGAAGCCAGGTGGTTCCCAGTGGACAAGGTCTCAGAACTCCAACTCGCGTTTGATCATGCCCAGATAATTCAGGATGCAATAGAAAGGTTGCGAGAAAAAATCCATTTTGAGCCTATTGGTTTCAATCTTTTGGATGACATGTTTACAATGCCACAGTTACATAAAATATATTTGGCTATTTTGAATCCTCCCGAGAACGCTCCAATCTGTGACCGTAGAAACTTTCCTAAAAAGATGCTTAAACTTGGCTATATAAAGGAAACCCAGAAGAAAGTCCAAGGCACTCCTTATAAGCAGCCAAAATTGTTTTCTTTTGTCCCCGAAGCATACGAAGCAGCAAAAAAAATCGGAATGAGACTGGAATTTTAACCTCTATATTTATTACCTCCCAAAATGGGAGGTTTTAATGGCGAAAATCCTCACTGTGTATTTATAACACTTAGATTTTCGTCAGGGAGGTTTTGCTTCAAAAAGTCTATGCGTAATAATTACACACTAATATAGAATAAAATTATTCATCAAAAATAAGAACAATTATGAGAGCACTTTTAACTATTATCGCTACCGTGTTTGCACTCTGTGGATATGCTCAGGATGCAAAAACCATTGAATCAAGGCCAGACAGCTACAACTATCTTCGTGGTGTGGAAGCTGTACAAAATGGCAACAATGAGGAAGCTTTGGAATATCTTAACAAGGAAATTTCAGAGAACCCTAAGAATGGCTATGCGTATTCCTGGATTGCTATGATAAGAGAGCAACAAGATGAATATGGTCGTGCATTATCAGCAGCTAACCTGTCAATTAAACATCTCCCCAAGAAGGATGTAGAATACTTATATTTTGTCTATGAAGTCCGAGCTCGTGTACATGCTGAATTAGAGGACACTGTCAGTGCTTTATCAGATTACACTGCAGCCATTAAGTTAATGCCAGAAAAAGATGGAGCATATGAAAATCGTGCACAAATATATTATGAGCAGGGGAAATATGATTTAGGAGATAATGACTACAGAAAGCTTATCTCGTTAGATCAGGGCGGTGTCATGGGGTACATGGGCTTGGGAAGGAATAGAAATGCCCAGAAATTATGGGATGAAGCTATTGAGCAGTTTGATTATGTTGCAAAACTCCATTCTGATTATTCTTCAGTTTATGCATTTCGAGCAGAGAGCTATATCGGCAAGAGAAATTGGGATAAAGCCACAGATGACATTGTGACTGCATTGAAGATTGACAGTAACGATATGGCCTTCTATTTAATGCAAGACCTGGAGGATGCACCTTTCACCATGCTAAAAGCAAAATTTCAAATTCAGGCAGCAAAAGAGACAAACGAAGGAAAATGGCCTTATTACTTGGGCATTATTCACGAGAGGAAGGAGCAATATAAGCAAGCTGTCAAATATTACGAAGCAGCTAATAAAAGGGATGCTTCTGCTTATAATCTTGAACGAATCGCAGTTTGTTACGAGAGAGATGGTCAGTACGAAAATTGTCTATTTACTTTAGACCAAGCCTTGAATATGGAGCCACAAAGAATGTCTCTGCAAACCCTAAAAGCAAATATCTTGTATGAAGCAGGTAGAACAAAAGACGCAATAGAGCAATGGGACTCAATTCTCGTGACACATCCCGATTACGCCTGGGGATACTACCGACGTGGTTGGTTCAAAGAAAACATTGATGAGGAGGGAGCAATTGAAGATTTTTCCCTTGCAATAACTCTTGATCCAGCTGACACATATTCATATATTTCTCGTGCCAATCTATACGATAAGCAGGGAAAGAACGAGCTTGCCAAAGCTGATTATGAAAAAATCATAGAGATTGAGAAGGACCCAAAGGACTACGAAAATGCTCACTACGCATTTCAGGCATTGGGCAACTATGAAAAAGCCATCGAGGTAATGGATTCCATAATAGCAAGAGACTCTACCGAGGCAGGAACTTTTTACGATGCAGCATGTCTTTATGCAAGGATGAAAAAGCCTCAGGATGCTATGCGTTATCTGGAGAAATCTCTACAAATGGGATATAAGCGATTTGCTCACATGGAAAACGATCATGACATGGATTCCCTACGTGAGTTGCAAGAATACAAGGATTTGATAAAGAAATATAAAGATTCTGCCAAGGACGAACTTCTTAGAACCAGATCCAACGCATCCACATCACAAGAGAAAATCGTAGAGGTACCTTTTACAAAAGATAATGGCAGCAGTTTATGTAATGTTAAATGTACCATAAACGAGCTACCTCTCTATTTTATCTTTGACACTGGTGCAAGCGATGTTTCACTGTCTCAGGTAGAAGCAACATTTATGATGAAGAATGGATATTTGAATAAAAGTGACGTGGTTGGCAATGCTTATTTTACCGATGCCGTTGGCAATGTTAATGTTGGAACAATTATAAATTTGAGGAAGGTTGATTTTGGCGGCGTTGAATTAACAAATGTCAAAGCATCTGTTGTTCGAAACCAAAAAGCACCTTTGCTTTTGGGGCAGTCTATTCTTGGCAGACTCGGTAAGATTGAAATTGATAACTCACAAAAGATATTACGTATTACTCAGCAATAGTTATTTATCATGAACAAGAAAGAAAAGTTTATATCACTCTTAAAGTCAACAAATCGCAAGGGCGTAAATCAACTGCTTTTACTCCTTGAAGAAAAAGGGTTTTTCGAGGCTCCAGCTAGTACTCGATTCCACCTTAGCAAGAACGGCGGTTTGTTGCAACATTCTATTAATGTTTATGATGTTGCAATGAAAGTGCGTTCTGCAATGATATAATTGGATGAACGCTTAAAAGACGTTTTCCCAAAAGATAGCGTTATAAAGGAATCATTTAAAATAGAAAAAGGATCCAAGCCAGATAAGTTCATAGATTACTTCGCAAAGAAGGATCTAAAAGGACTTTTAGGATTTGATCATGATGTTAAATATAAATAGCTTATATATGAAAATACTAAAGATGGCTCTGTGCACCTTGTACAGCCTTTTTGATTTTTCTAGTGTTTATTTGACACAAGAAAATATAAGTAAGTTAAGAAAGGAACTATTTAGGTTAAATACGGAAGAACATAAGAATAGTGATATTGATACAAAAACTATTATAATTGCTGATTTTTTATATACATCAATATTGGATTCTTGTAGAAAATATCCTAAAGATATTGAAAAAATTCTAAAGAAATATCAAAAGATAGTTCCATATGTCTTTGATTTAGGAGGAAGAGCTGAATTACATTCAGAAAATTTTGATGCCAAGAGAACAGCTAAAATAATAGTAGAAATCTTACTTTTAAAGAAAGATGAATTGGACAAAGTTGATGGCGGTCTTCCTGTTATTTAAGGATGGATTCTATTTATTCTTTATACTTCTAGGATCTATTTGTTCCAGACGAATACTTAAGTATTACTGGAATAAGTATAAAGTATTTAATACTCCTATGAATGTTTTTAATTTGTGTGTTAATTGGCTATACTATAAGAAAGATAAGTATGATATGAATATAGCATCCTTGTACATGATGTTTTTAAGGCAGATATATAAGCAGTGCATCAAACGTCAGAAAAACGATAACGGCTCATGGGTTGATACATTGGGATATGATACTGATTATTCTATATTTCCACTAGGTCACGGTGAAAAATCTGTAATTGTCCTGCTTCGATCGGGTATGGAACTGACCGATGACGAAATAATAGCAAATAGATGGCACATGAATGCCTGGGACTTGCCGTTCCAATCTTATGAGGCGAAATCAAATTTGAATGTTGCAAGAGAACATTCTCCACTTCTAACACTGATACAAACAGCAGATGGTCTATCTTCTGCATTGATTGAACGAACATAAAGACGAATTTAATATGAAAACCAAAAATGTCTTGTCACTGAACTCTAAAGAGGCAATGGATTTCTTCATGAAATCTGAGCAGTATCATACATTTGAGTTGCCGGAGTATTTTGTATTTGACGAGCTTCTCAAGTATGTCCGTGATTGCATAGGGAACAAGGGGTATGAAACATGTCTCAAGAAGAATATAAGCCCCGACTCTCTATCAAATGTAAACTTGGATATTCTTCTCAATAAGGATGGACATTATGCTGTTCGTCCCATTGTGCTTGCAAATCCATTCCTCTATTATTTCCTTGTCAGGGAGGTGTGTGGTAATACTAATTGGGATGCTATTAAAAACTTGTTTGAGAAGTTTACCGTTCCGCATATCTCATCCTGTGCAATTCCTGTAGTACCACAAACAGCTGAACCATTCCACAAAAGCGCCACAATATTCAATTGGTGGAATAGCATGGAACAACGAGCATTGGAGCTCTCACTGGAGTATCGGTACATGTTCGTTACTGACATTACAAATTGTTACGGTTCAGTAAATCCACAAGCATTTTGTTGGGCTTTCACATTAAAAGACACACCATTCCAGAACAGTCAGAATGTTCAAATTGCCAAAAATATACAGAAGTATCTAAGTGCTTTCCAGCAAGGCAGAAACATTGGCATCCCACAAGGAAGTACTATATTCGACTTTGTCGGTGAGATAATATTGGGGTATTCGGATCTGCTCCTTCATCTGGCTATAGCAAAGGAAGGCATCAAAGAAAAGTATGAGATTATCCGTTATAGAGACGATTATCGAATCTTCTGCAATGACAAGAACGTCCTTGAACGTATATCGTATATACTTCAGCAGGTTTTAGATGGGCTAAATTTCCGAATGAACAGCCAGAAGACTATGATCAGTGACAGCATTGTAACAGATGCTATTAAGCCAGACAAGCTTACATACATCTACAATACTCCTATATATAGCAAGAAAGGTGTTGATTTTGATAGTTTTGAAAAGCACCTTCTTTACATCCTTATGTTCGCTCGTAAATACCCTGATAGCGGTTCTGTAAAGACTATGCTTTCTGATATTTACAAGCGAATCGAAGAACATCTTAAACCATACGAGGAAGAGGTAACATATTTTACCTTCGATGATGAAGAGCCAAAGACAAAAAAACTTATGAAAACTCACCGACTACCCGGAGGAACTGTACGTGCCATGTCTGCAATATGTACTCAGATAGCATTGGAAAACGTTAATTCTAGTCACTATGCCCTTCGTGTTCTTAGTCGTATCGTAGAATCATTGAAGGATGAACATGAGAAATGGGATATACGTGCAAAAGTATATGAAAGACTCTGTTGTCAGCCAAACTCTTCCTACAATCAGCTCTGGTTGCAGAATATTACATATCAACGAGACAAAAAAGATGGTGTCTCACCATATACGATGCGCCTATGTCGTTTGGCTGCACTTGAAAAAGGTGTTGAAATATGGAATAATGAGTGGTTGGAACCTTCCTTTACAAAAGGAATTCCTTATAATTCCATTATCAATATGGAGATTATAAAGAAAGTTACTCCAGTAATCACTTTCCGAGAAACTAGAGCATATATATGATGAAGAAAATTTTGTCCGTTGGAAGACAACATGTCTGTTATCAACAGTGTGTAATGAAGTGTCTGCCCATGCTAGTCAGGAAGTCGGTGAAGAGTTTCAATGGCATTTCTACAGACTTTCGTGAGCATAAACCAAGAGTGACCTGTTTGTTCTGCCACATTCCTTACATTTTCGCCCATCAAAATCCGAAGAAGGATCTTGACTGATTCCCTGTCCTTGGTACAACCCATCAGACAATAGCAGTCTTCGATGAGCTGTTTTGTGTAATTCACGCTTTGAGTTTTGAACTCCAGTAGTTTGCGTTGTTCCTCTACCGCATCGCTCAGACTTTGCCGTTCTTTTTCGAGCGTTTCCCGAAATTCACTGATAGCCTTTTCCTTGTCGATAAGATCTGAAATCTCAGGCTTCAGGGCTTCGACTTCCTCACGGATGTAATAGGTAAAGTCATTGGTTTTGGCGTGAACGGTTCGCAGGACCCCACGTTCTACATAGTTGGAGATACTTTGAGGATGGACTTCCAGAATTTCCGCAGCTTCTGTACGAGCGATGTACTTCGCTTTCTTTGGGTTAGTCATATACTTGGTTTCTCCTCGTCTTCGAAAGTAAGCAGATTCACCTGTACAAAGTTGGGATTAAGATAAACACCATCCTTTTCAAGCATGGCATCGTAAGAGAAACTTTTGAATCTCAGACAATGATATGCAAACATCGCTTCAAAGGCACAGATATAGTTTACCCAATAGCAAGCCCTTTCCAACAAGTCATCCAATCGAGTGTCATGCCTGAAGATGTGCGGCACACTGACTTCTATAGGAATAGAAAAACCAATGATATTCTCTTCTTCAATAACCTCTGCCGTAAAAGCAAGGTATGGGCAATCCTCTGACGCATTTCCCTTGATGTTCATAAGGCTTACTGTAACATGCAACGTATCAGCAGACGCATTGAAATGGTATGCAAGGGTAATGATTGACTTGCCATCATGTTCTGAAGGAGTACATATTATGCCCTTTGCTTCCAAAGTTACTAAACGCTCAAACATAATAAGTGAAAGGTCTTTGTTCAACATATTTACATAACCATAGAACGCTTTAGCAAGCTCTCTGGTAAGAAGCTGAGGAATGTCACTCTCATGTATCTGATATAGACCTGCCAGATATTTCAGGTCAAAATAAGCCTTGTTGACAGGCTGTACTCCTATATGTTGTTCACCTCCTGAAATGCTTGATGCGAAAGGAAGTGACGGAATCTTTATCGGTTTATTCATCTTGCTCACCTAATTTGTAGTTGTTATACTTCGTTTTTTCGAGGATGCCCTCTTTTATCATGAAATTGATGTATTTCTTTGCCGTGCCCTCTTCGCAGTTCACCTCCTTGGCTATGAGGCTTGCCAGCACCCCGAAGGTATAGGCATCTTTGTTCTTGAAGATCATAGAGGCCGCCTTGCGCAGCTTGTCGATCTTTTCGTTCCTGACGTACTCCGAACTCTTATGCCCGGCACTGACGAACATTTTCAGTTCCTTGTTCCATGTTATCAGTGTCATAGGCATGTCAAGCGCACTGCCGTCACGCACCTTTACCGCCTTTATGACGGAAAAAGTCGGGTTTTCGTCCTTCTCCACGGAGAGGATGCCTGCAGCCTTTCTTAGCGTCTCGCTGCCGATATGGCCTCGTATCTTCAATCCGTTAGGGATATGGTGCAGGGCGAATACGATGCAAGTATGGTACATTCCTGCCAAGCGGTACAGTTCCTCAATGAGAGCCGTACATTCAGCCTCATTGTTCGCCGAGGAAACGAGGTCTGCCGCACCGTCTATGATGACGAGGTGGATGCCGCCATGCTTATGGTGGAACAAATCCATGGTGTCACGGATGGTCTTGAGTCGCTGCTGCCGTGTTTGTGCCAGCATATTCAAGGCATAGTAGAATGGAGGGTATTTCTCCAACTTTGCCCGACGCTTCGCCGTTTCTGTATTCTTGTACAGATGTGGCCCTGACTGTTCCGTATCAAAGTGCAGTACGGACTTCTCTTCGATGTTCGGTGCTATTGTGAAGCCCAACATGTCCAGTTCTTCGTGCTCCAGGGTTGTCAGCATGGCTCCGGCTATGAAGGTACTCAACAAGTTGCTCTTTCCAGTTCCCTCACCTCCGGTCACGCACATGAGGTTGTCACTGATACCTATAGGAACTTCCCCACATCGGATGATTACTGGTGATGGTTTTGGCGGATGCTCGAAATCCATAAGACATGTGTTTATCATCATTATTGATTGGGCGTACATACATTCGAGCTGCTTGCAGACTATTTCGTGCAGCTGCTTTGCCGTATGTCCTTCTGCAAAGAAGTCCGACACATCCTTGCTCTGCTTGGTACCCTCCAGAGGGAGGAAGATTGGCTTCACGTCATATTTCGACAGGTCCTGTTCAGCCTTGGCCATGGCCTTTTTCCCTGTTTCATCCATATCATAGAGAACATAGATATGCTTGAAGCGCATTGCCAACATGTCGAGGATGTCCGTATTGATTTCCGCTGTCTCGCTGTTGAAGCACACCGCATTGAACCCGTGTGAGGCAAGGGAAAGTACATCCTTTTCCCCTCCTGTTATGAAAACCATATCGCCACGGAAAGGAAGCTGGTGCAGCCCGAAACAGTATGGGCGCGGTTTCTTCCCTCCGAACTGGAACCGAAGTTTCTCCTTCGGGCGGTAAATCTTGATGAACTTGTCGCCTTTATAGCCAAAGATGGGGGACTCTTGGGTGGAGGTGTAGCTGTAAGGGCCTTTCTCACCGACACTCTCATAAGAGTCCAATGATACCACATCATATCTTATCAAGGTCTCCGGCATGATGCCGTACCGCTTCCAGTAGGCCAATTCCGTAAGTGAGAAATGCTTCTCTACGAACTTGTACCTCTTGGGGGCTTCTTCTTTTTGCGCAGGGCTTGAGGTAATGGTCGGCTGTGCTGTAGGCAGCTTCTTTGGAATGAATGGTGAATCCCTGCCCCCGACGTCAATGTTCAAGACAAGATCCCTATTGATGCACTCCAATATCATACGGAACTGCGTTTTGCAGTCCATGTTGAGACAGCCAGCGACAAAACGGAAGCAGTCACCGGAGATGTCACCGCCATGGTCTTTGTACAGATAGGTCTGCTTCTCGTGGGAGAAAAAGAAGTTGCAGGAAGGCTTGGTATCATGATACTCGGGATTCAGGAAGTTCTTGTGAGCCCTATCACACCCTGAGTAATGTTCAAATACCAAACGGCCATTGTCTGTACGTCTGAGGATTTCCTCCTTGATGTCCTTTGTCTTCATAATGCAGCTATGGGTTATTCCTTATCGGAGCTTTCAATATTGTTTCTGTACCAGCCCAACATTCTTTTGTATGCTGTGAAGCTGTTGAATCCACGTGCAGTAAGTCTGTCTTCAGCAAGTGCGTCCATCAGACTGACGTAGCTGTACACCACTTGCCTTGACCCTCGGAACATATATTCAAGCAGTTGCTTGTATCGCCATTTGGCAAGAGTCGATTCGCATACTTTCAACTGCCCCAGCACCACTTCCTTGCTAAGGTAAACGTCCTTCTGCTTATGGTGTACATACATTATGTTCTTTGGGATTTCTCCCTCTTGATTTACAGTCGCCTGATTCTTGCTTAATATATCATGGATGCCCACTACTGCATCTCTGATTTCCCGTAGGTAAGAACCGTTGTCAGGCGGTGAACTGTTGTTTCTGTTTTCTGCCATATAATCATTATCAAATTAAACCATAGGGTCATAAAAATGCCCCACAACCATTTTGATTGTGAGGCAAAATTATAGGATTGGCTTCAAATATCAGTTTGGCACTTTTGGCACTGCCAAAGATGCCAAAGTATTTTTCGACCAAAAACGGTAGATTTTATTCTCCAGAGTCACTTTCTGAGATTATTTATGGCACTTGGAACTTCTGATAAGACTCGTAGTACATCCGTCTCAATCTCTTTCTGCTTCTCACTAAGTTGAAACCTTTTGTAGCCATCATGTGTGTGTACAATGGCGCTGAGGTTTTTGCGCATCATCTTCGTCCCATTTCTGGTAATAAGCATTCCTGGCTTGCAGATTACCGAACACCAGTTGCTTGCCAATGCTCCTGCCGTTAAAAGCATATAGAGCACAAGTCCGAAATCGACGTTGTAGGTGTAGGGAGGAATCATGTACTTGCAAGTAGGTCTCCCAGTAGTCAGAAGAAGCACAAAGTCCTCTGTTGTAATGGCAGGAGTGAGCAGCTTATGCTTGTGGATTATCTCAACGAGTCCGTTGATTACCTCCTGCGGATAGTTAGTGATTGGTAGGATCCCGTCTGATAAGTTCTCCTTGTCTTTCGTGCCGATGCAGTTGTATGCAACGATCATCTTGATAGCATCAGCCTCTTCAAAGACAGGGCTCCTGAAGTATTCCTCTGTGAACTTGCGAACCTCCAGAATGTGTTTTACCTTGTCTCTGTCAGTTGCCTCCTGCAGCAAGTCGCTATAGGTGGCATCTTCGTCAAGGGAGATTGGCATTCTAAGCCGTACATGGAATTCTTCCTTGAAGGCTTTGTAACCAATGCGGTTGTTAGCAACTCGGTTGCGGTAGTCTTCATAGGCTTTCAGAAGCCACTGAACCGCACCATGAACCTCACTAGCCTCTTCTTTAGAGGCCAAGAGAGAGAGTAGGTAGGAAACATGTTCCCGCATACATCCAGAAAATCTTGTTCATAATGTAAAAAAATTAAATTGTATGTGTTGAGTGTCTTATTATTCATCGTCTTTAGCATCTGATATGTGGAAATCAAACATATTTTGACCTATTATTATAGGTTTTTTGGCACACGAAATGACGCGGAAGTGCGTTTTTCTTTTGCAAAGTTATCCATATGCTGCACCAAAATATGGTGCAAGCCAACAAATAATTTGTAAGGTGGTGTTTTTTGGATAAGTTTTATTAATTTTGCTTCACATGAAATCACATTTTCTCTTTAAAGAGTTCATCTGGCTGGTAAATCTCCTTCATTGCAGAAAGCGTATGAGGCTCTGCGACATCAATAGAGAATGGCTAAGCACAGATATGAGCGAGGGCATTGACCTTGCTCGGAATACCTTTTTGCGTCATAAGAATGCAATTCAAGATATTTTTGGGCTAATTATCGAATGTGATCCTCGTGATGAATACAGATATTACCTCCGTAATGCCCATGTCCTCTCAGAGGATTCCATCCAAAGGTGGATGCTATCGACAATCACGGTAAGCACCATGCTGACGGAGAATATGAGCCTTTCAGATCGTATTCTTTTGGAGTCTGTACCAAGCGAGGGGAATTTCCTGCATACCATCATTGGTGCCATGAAGCGCAAGGTGAGGATAAGTGTGAAATACCAAAAGTATGGGCATGATGACTATAGCAACGTGACTTTTGCACCATATTGTCTGAGGCTATTCCAATGCCGGTGGTATGTCCTGGGGCAGTTTCAGCGTCCCGCCAGAGAAGGAGAAACTATCAAAAGAAGGAAGGGACTGCCCAAAGGCTACATCGAATACTTTGCGACCTTCTCGCTGGACAGAGTGAAGGAAATCAAGGTGACAGATGAGAAGTTTGAGATGGACAAGGATTTTTGCGCTATCGATTTCTTCAATGATAGTTTTGGCGTTTATCGGGAAGAGAAAACACCTGTACAGAATATTGTTATACGGGCTTATGGTCTCCAACGTTACTATATGCGAGACCTTCCTTGGCACCATTCACAGAAGTTAAAATCCTGGTGCAAGGAATATGCTGATTACGAATACACCCTTAGACCAACTGACGATTTCATACGTTATATCATGAGGTATGGAAAGTTGGTCAAGGTGATTTCTCCATTGGATGTGGCAAGAAAGGTTCGGAAACAACTATTGGAAGCAGCCGATGTGTATGCCGACATTGATGACTCGGAGAACTCAAATGTAAAAGAATGAACTTTTGATAGGCAGGAGACAGCAAGCCAAATACAAAAGCAATGGGAGAAATGATGGTCTATATTCTAATTACCATCGTGGTTATGGCAGCAATAGTCGGCATTGGCTATTGGCGCATGAGTACTTTTTCACGTGAGTTGCTAAATCAAGGGATGAATGCAGAAGATGCAGAAGAACGCAGAAAGTACTTTCGGAAAGCCGCATTGCTGGGTAATAAAGAGGCAATACTTGCATATGCCTGCACGAATCCAGATATGTTTGCCAAACCTAAGATGTTACCTTTCGACTATTATATAGGCTTGCACCATTTTCCATGTGTCTTTGCAGATCACTACTTTGCAAAGGGATTAACCAGATACATCGTCAACGAACAAAAGGCATTCATGAAACGAGTCTATAACTTTGAAGGATTGGATGAAGACTGTAGTGACCTAATTGAAGCCGCTATTAGGGCACTTGGAATAACGATGGATGGTGTTGTCATAGTATTCATGCCCTGTAGTAACCCATTCCGATTCACCAACAAGTTCCAGCATTTATGTTGGAAATTACAGAGGAAAGGCTACGAGGCAAATCATTTGACCTATCCCTATCTTTCAGTAAGAGACCAAAAGTCTGAAGAAATGGCTTCTGATAGCCTGATGTCCCATGTTAAAAGGATAGTGGGTGTCGAAAACCGTAAGGTCTTAGTGGTGGACGATGTCATCAACACAGGTGAAACTCTCAATGCATTTGCTAAAGAGTTGAAGAAGTACAAAACAAAAATAGTTGGCGCTGTCTTTGTCTCAAAGGTATTCAATCCACCACATAATCCACTACTTGCATGGTTGAGAATCGTGTTTAGCCACAAATAAAGTCTAAAGCATTTACTTTTCGCGTCCAAACTCCGAAAAATATATACGCTAATGATGATAATTAAACAAAAAGTGTTATCTTTGCATCATGAACATAAACAATGGCCATTCACCTATGTCCTTGATAAATCATCGTAGGCGTAGTGCTAGATGGCATGGAGCGAGCCAAAAAGTGGGACAATTAGCGGACCCTCTTTTCTTAGACCGAATAGACCTACAAATTGAAGTAGTTCCTGTACCTTTTGAGAAAATGTCCGATGCACATCCGGGAGAAGCAAGTTCCATCATACGGGAGCGTGTAATCTCCGCCCGACAAATTCAGGAAAACAGATATGCAGATATTCCGGGCGTTTACTGTAATGCACAAATGAGCAGCAAACTACTTTCCCTATATGCTCGTCCGGATGACAAAGGTCTTGCCTTACTGAAAAATGCGATGAACAGGCTTAATCTTTCCGCCCGTGCCTATGACCGTATACTAAAAGTGGCACGTACCATTGCCGACCTTGAAAACAGTGACCTGATACAGCCCTCACATTTGGCAGAAGCCATCGGATACAGGAATCTGGATAGAGAAGACTGGGCGGGATAATCCAGAAAAAAACAATAGTTCACTATTTTCCCCCTAATTTGCATCATTTTCTCCCTAACTATAACTTCATTGGCTTAGATTTGCAGTAATCAAAATCTAAAATACTATGGAGGCAAAGACATTATCCCGTTTTTTCCCAAAGTTGTCACTTATAATAAAGGACAACATGGAACGACCGCCTTTATTCTTTACATTACATCTATCCAAAGATAGTAATATAAAGCAAATATCCTTTTGTCTTCCATCCATCTCAATTAATTGTATATCAAAATATTACAATAACCTTGTAATACATTTGAAATATATCTGTAATAAGTACATCCTACTTTTGCAGCCAGAATAATATTTATAAATATACAGAAGAAGAGAACATAATTTATAACTAAAACTTTATTTTATGCTGAATGTACAATTAAAAAGAAAAAGGACATTTGCGCAAAGCGTGCTCTTTGTAGTGTTCTTGCTAAGTAGTACCTTAGCATTTGCCCAGAACAAGGTTACCGGTACTGTTACAGACAAATCCGGTGAGCCATTGGCAGGCGTCAATGTATTAGAAAAAGGCACCACCAATGGTTGTATCACCGATCTTGACGGTAAATACTCTATAGAAGTGAAAAGAGGGCAAACCCTCATATTTACTTTCATTGGCTTTACTAAAAAAGAGGTTCAAGTGAACCAAAGCGCTATTAATGTAGTAATGGAGGAAGATTCCCAAACATTAGATGAAGTAGTAGTAGTGGGATATGGTAGCATGACGCGTAAGGATGTTACCAGCTCTATCACAACAGTGAAAGCAGACCAATTAAATAAAGGTGCATTTTCTTCACCTTCGGAGCTGCTACAAGGTAAAGTTCCCGGACTGACTGTTACGAATACGTCAGATCCTTCGGGTACAGGTTCTATCACCCTGCGTGGTTCATCTTCTCTACGTGATGGTGCTGCCATGGAACCTTATTATGTGGTAGACGGTGTGCCAGGTGTAGACCTCGCACTTGTCGCCCCTGAAGATATAGAGAGCATTGACGTGTTGCGTGATGCTACCGCTACCGCAATTTATGGTTCGAAAGCTGCCAATGGTGTTATCATCGTTACCACCAAAAAGGGAAGCAAAGAACGGACTACCGTAAGCTATAGTGCTTATGTGGCTGCTGACAATATAATGAAGCGCCTAGATGTAATGACAGCCAACGAACTACGCGATTATGCTAAGGCAAACAATATAACACTATTGAATGACGAAGGCGCTAACACGAACTGGCAGGATGAAGTATCACGTACAGCCTTGACACACAATCACAATGTCAGTATCAACGGGGGTAACGATAAGACCACCTACAGTGCCAGTATCAACTATATGAACAAACAAGGTGTTATCCGAGGTAGCGATATGGAGCGCATCACCGCCCGCTCGTTCGTTCAAACCAAAACACTCAAAGACCGTCTGGAATTGGCATTCAGTGTCAACGCCAGTATCACCGATGCAAATAGCGTACCTACCGGCGAATATAATGGTGAAAGTGTGTACGACGCTATGTACTACTACTCACCGTTAGCTCCTGTAAGGAATGCAGACGGAAGCTGGTATCGCCGCCAGGACATATCACAAAATATGAATCCAATGTCTATGGTTCACGAGGACCTGTACAAACAGAAGAACAAATATCTGCAAGGCATCGCTAAGGCTACCCTTGAGATCATAGATGGCCTGAAATTCAACCTCAACATGTCTATGCAAAACCAGCAGTGGATTTACAGCAATTACAATTCTATCAATTCGCAGCTGACCGCTACTTCTTCACGCCACGGGCAAGCCACACGCCAGACGCTTGAAAATCAGAAGAAGCAGTTGGAAGCATACTTCAACTATGACAAGACTTTTGCCGAAAAACACAAGCTGGGTCTGATGGCCGGTTATTCGTGGGAACAAAGCGATGACAATGACGGATTCGGACTAACAGCCTATAACTTCTATAATGATGATTTGCTGTACTATAATTTGGGAATGGCCAACAATATGGACATAGACGGAATCTGGAGTGATGATAACAAGAGGCTTTCTACCCTGCGCATGATTTCATTCTATGGCCGTATAAACTATAGTTACAACAGCAAGTACCTGTTCCAAGCCACTGTGCGTCGTGACGGTTCTTCTGCTTTCGGACGAAACAATCGCTGGGCTACATTCCCCTCCGTTTCATTAGCGTGGCGTATTACCGAAGAAAATTTTATGAAAGATCAAAGTCTATTTGATGATTTAAAACTACGCATCGGTTATGGGGTAAGCGGTAATTCACTGGGGTTCAATGCCTATACCGCTCTTCAAACTTACAGTGCATCCGGCTGGTTTAATTATACCAATGCAGAAGGTGTCACACAAGCTTATCGTACATTAGCCGCCACTCGTAATGCCAACCCCAATCTAAAATGGGAACGGACAGGAATGTTCAATGTAGGTATCGATTTCGGGTTCTTAGGCAACCGCTTAACCGGTACAATAGAATACTACGACAAACGCACCAAAGATTTAATCAATGGATATGCAGTATCAACCAACCGTTTTCCTTATGGCTGGATGGATGCCAACGTAGGTGAGATTAGTAACAAGGGTATTGAACTTACCATCAATGCTACACCGGTAAAGAACCGCAACTTCACTTGGGAAACCAGTCTGAACTTATCACACAATAAGAATGAAGTAGTAAGCCTTTCCAACAGTACTTATTCCGTAAATTATTTAGATAAAGCATACTTGAATTTAGGCGGATACAATACTGCCAACGTACAGCGCATTATGGAAGGCGAACCTATCGGGACATTCTACACTTGGAAATGGGCAGGGTATGACGACTCCGGAGCCTCCATATTCTATCAATTCAATGAAGATGGCACACCCGTGATAGGTGAAGACGGTAAACAGGCCACTACCGGAGACCCGCAAAACAAGGATAAAGTGAAATGTGGCAATGCACAGCCCAAACTAACTTATGGATGGAACAATACGTTCAGTTACAAGAACTGGTCATTAACAGCATTCATCCAAGGAGTATTGGGCAATAAGATATACAATGCCACTCGCGCACAATATAGCAATATATCACTGGTTTCAGCAGGTAAAAACGTTTTGGCCGATATTGTTACTGAGCAGAAAGCTACAGACAACCGTTCACAAGCTCCATCAGATCGATATATTGAAAACGGAAGCTATCTACGTCTCTCAACCCTGACTTTGAGTTATAACTTCGGCAAGTTGGGGGATTGGGTAAACAGCCTTCGAGTATATGCCACTTGCAACAATGTATTCACACTGACCGGGTATAAAGGTACCGACCCTGAAATCTCTTTAGGAGGTACAGCTCCGGGTATTGATGCACGTCATTCCCGCTATCCGCGCACACGAACATTTATGTTCGGCTTAAACGTAAATTTCTAACAACCTAAAATGCAAGAAATATGAAGAAAAAATATATCCTCCCTACAGCACTGCTAACTTTAGCAATAAGCAGCTGCACAGACTTGGATGTGAATGTCAAATCATTCTATACTGAATATCCGGACTCAGAAATCGCTATCGAGGCCAAAACCTCCGATGTATATTATGCTTTTGCCGGTCCTCTGAATCGCCGCTATAATGAATTAGTAACATTCTCGTCCGATGAGGCCATGGGTGTAAGTTTCGATGGTGACTACCTTGATTCAGGCAACAATTCTCACCCCTCATTGCACAATTCATTGGCCAATGATGCTTGTATCGGCTGGTATGGAGATTTATCAGGTGGAATTACCAAATGTAACCAGGTTATCATCGAATTAGGTGGTGACGAAGCCTCCCCTATTGCCATTGCCCCTGTCCGTGCGGCACGCGCTTTCTATCACTTTATTCTGATGGATTGTTTTGGCGACATACCCATCTTAGAACGTACTCCCGAGGAGAATGAATCAGTAGAGCGTTCGTCTCGTGCCGATGTAGCCCGCTGGATTGAATCGGAATTGTTGGCTATACGCGATGACATGACCACTGAAATAAGTGCCGCCACTTACGGTAAACCTACTCGCTGGATGGTAAATGCCTTATTGGCCAAACTTTATATCAACTGGAACGTATACACGAAAGATGTGACAAGCTCCGATTGGTCAGCTACAGCGGCTAACGAAAAATTGAATGACTGTATTGCTGCTTGTGATGACATTATCCGCAGCGACTTGTTCAATTTAAGTGATGACTATAAAGCCAAGTTCCTCTACAACAACGGTCCGCACATTAAAGACTTCATCTATGCCATGGATTACGACTGTGTGACCCGCACCGGTATGAATTATGCCCGTTTCCGCACTTGGCGACGCGGACAGAACGACGGTAGTGGCGGTGCCGGTTTCTATACTGTAGCCATGAGCAATTCCGTAGGTGGCAACATTGCTATGACCGAAGAATTTGCCAATCTATTCTGCCTGGAAGGTGACCGCCGTAACGATTGCGTCGTAGGAGGTGACCTCTATCAGATAGACGCTACAACAGCCGAAAAGACAGGAAACCGTAATATGTATCAAGGCCAGGCAGTCAACCTGTCAAAGAGTATCGCATTAAAAATACTATACGATAAGGATGGCAATCCGTATCCTATAGGTCCTGCTTACGAGGATTTAAACACAGGAGCCACCATCACCGGTTGGACACAAGGTTGGCGCTCTATCAAATTCGCTGCTTACGTAACGGAATACAATCAATACAGTCGCAACCAAAGTAATGATGTACCCATCTTCCGTTATGCCGATATTCTGCTGACCAAGTGCGAAGCTATCCTGCGTGGTGGTTCTGCCACTAATGGTGATACTCCGCAAAGCCTGTTCAATCAAATTCGTACCTATGTACATGCTCCTCTGATCAACTCCAACCCTACATTGGATGAACTGCTGGACGAACGCGGACGTGAGTTCTTCGATGAAAACTGGCGCCGCAACGATCTAATTCGCTTTGGAGAGTATGAACGTGACTGGGGTTTCAAGAATATTGTCAATCCCGCAGCTAAGACAAAACTGACCAACCGTATCTTCCCGATACCGCAAGGTATACTTGATACTAATACAAACTGGAATCAAAATGAAGGGTATTAATACGGAAAGCAGAATGATTTTACCAGGCGATATATAAAAAAGAGCTATTGTTTTCTTTTAGAGTTTCTAAAACCTAAAGCCCCGCATTGCAACTGATACACCCAAATTAGTCAGTTGCAGTGCCTGGCTTTTTCATTCAAACAAAAACTTCTACCAATGAAAACCAAACTAATCACACTATCCTTCCTATTGTTATTCTCAACAAATACTTTTGCACAAGATACCGGACTTACCAATTACGTCGATCCGCTTATCGGTTCCGAGGGACTGGGCCGTGTCTTCATCGGTCCTTCCTGCCCCTACGGAATGGTGAAACCCTCACCGGACTGTACCCCACGTCCCAACAGCGGCTGGTTGCCCATGCCCGAACAGGTGGACGGCTTCTCCCAAGTACACGTTAGCGGAACAGGTGGCGGCCCCAAATACGGAAACATCCTTGTAATGCCTTTCTGCAACGGAATGGACCGTATCAATCACATCGACCATCGCAAGGACGAAACAATAAAATTAGGATATTACTCCACCCAATTCCAGTCTTCCGGCATACAAACAGAAATTACCACCGCCCCCAAAGCATCGTTCTATCGGTTCACCTACCCCAAAGACTCCCTGAAATCACTGGCCATCGATGCCGGATTCTTCTTAGGTGAAAGCCCCGTACCCGATGCCCGCGAAGCTCAGCAATTCGTAGGTTCCGAAATACAAATCGTCTCCGACCATGAAGTCATCGGCTACACCCGTATTCGCGGCGGATGGAACAATGGCCGTGCCTATACAGTCTACTTTTACGCAGAAACCGACAAGCCTTTCGTAAATACAGCTACCTGGAAAAGCGATAAGATCACAGATGAGAAATTCCAATACGACTCACATCAAAAGACCGGAGCCCTGTTGCGCTTCAACTCTTCTGAAGACGTTATACAACTGAAAGTAGGTATCTCCTTCCTCAGCTCACTGAAAGCACGTCAGAATGCCCATACTGACATTCCTCACTGGTCATTCGAAACTGTACACAAACAGTTACTGGCCCAATGGGAAGATTTACTCCAAAGAATTGAAATCTCTCCCCGCACCCCCGAAGCACAGAAACGTATGTTCTACACCGGCCTCTATCATACCATGATTATGCCTGTAGACCGCAGTGGAGAGAATCCTCTCTGGGCAGATGACGAACCTTATTACGATGACTTCTACGCCATCTGGGACACTTACCGCACTTCTACTCCACTCATCACCCTGATAGACCCGAAACGTGAAACAGACATCGTCCGTTCACTTATCAACATCTACAAACGAGACGGCTACATGCCCGACGCCCGTAGCGGTAACAGCAATGGTCGTACCCAAGGCGGTTCGAATGCTGAAATCGTAATAGCCGATGCTTTCGTAAAAGGTCTGGAAGGAATAGACTATGAACTCGGTCTGCAAGCCATGCTGAAAGATGCAACCGTCTGCCCCGGCGACCGCCATGAAGCGGAAGGGCGTGGCGGACTAATCCCCTATCTGGAACTCGGCTATATCCCCTACGGCATCCCTCGCGCCGGAAACCGCACCGTAGAATATTCTTATTGTGACTATGCCATCGCCCTGGTTGCCAAAGGTCTGGGAAAAGAGGATCTTTACCAACACTACCTGAAACAATCCGGAAATTGGAAGAATCTCTGGCGTGGCGATTATGAACATGCCGGTGCCAAAGGCTTTATCCTGCCTCGTGATGAAAAGGGCAATTGGCTGGATGAAATCACTTTCGGAAAATCCAAGATACAAAAACCAACTTTTACCTATACCCCCGTCACCTTTGAAGGCCCCTGGTACACTCCCTGGTGGGACATGTTCTTCTATGAAGCTTCTTCGTGGGAGTATTCTCTGAGTATTCCGCACGATGTTCCCGGACTGATTGAGAAATGCGGCGGTGCAGAGAAGTTTGAAACACGTCTGGATATTTTCTTCGACAAGGGCTTCTTCAATGTAAACAATGAACCGTCTTTCCTCTCCCCCTGTCTTTATCATTGGCTGGGAAAGCCCTACCGGAGCAGCGACCGTATCCGTGAAATCATCTCCAAGAACTACAACGATGGTCCTGTCGGACTACCAGGAAATGACGACTCGGGTGCCATGTCGTCCTGGCTTGCTTTCCACATGATGGGATTATATCCCAATGCCGGACAAGATTATTATCTGATCAACACTCCTTTATTGGAAGAAACAATCTTTCGGTTGGATAACGGAAGGACTTTCCGGATTTCCACCCAGGGGCTTTCGGACAAGAACAGATACATACAATCCGTCACACTGAACGGAGCGGCTTACCCTTACTCAGCTATACGGCATAAAGACATCATTGCCGGTGGTGAACTAATCCTGAAGATGGGAAAGAAACCAAGTGAATGGGGGCAGCAATTATTGTTGAACGAAGAAAACAAGAAATGATGAAGAAACATATAATTCTATCCGTCTTATTGTGCCTGGGCTTCACCGGAAGCCTGTTGGCACAGAGCATTGTACCCGATACACTGCTATTTGTATTCAAACTGCACGGACAGACACGGAAGTATGAAATGTCTTTCCGCGAAAAGCAGGATTCAATCTGTCTGTATTGGGGAATAGAACGCAACCTAAAATGGCAATCGGGAAGTTATACCATGGGACCTAAGTCCATAGAGCAGGCCGTACAGCTCAGTTTCCTGCAACCGGAAGACGGTAAGCACGTACAGCTCTCTCCGGAGGAAACGGTTTACTTCCTTTCCCGCTCTGCCTATAAACAGCTGAAGGAACAGAATACACTTGTATACAATCAGACAACATACTCCGTTCTGGATAGCAATGAGAGAGCTTTGGGTTATCCACTCATTCATGTGAAAGATGCTGTGGAAGGATGCGAAATGTGGATACTGGATAATCCAAAACTTTCGTTAGTATGGAGAATGCGCAACAACCCGTTAGGGATTAACTGGGAAATAAGTACTCCTGAATTACCTTCCTTATAAAAAACTTTATTTATCACATAATCCCCTCATATAGAAGGTGGCATCTTTCGTTACAAAAGATGCCACCTTCTATCAACAAGCTTTCAGAATTCGTCATCCACTCCATCCAGTCAGCTACGTGAAAGGTTCTGTATATAAATATCCAGACTATCTGTAGCAGATAAAGCCAATTTAATCTTAATACGTTGTTTAGCCTTCAACACAGATCGGGGGTGGCACCATTCTTCCTCACTCGTCACAAGACCATAAGATGGGAGCCGATGAAGTCTCAACAACTGCCCCATCGCCAACATTAAAGAAGAAGAACAATCCGTTAGAGCCAATGTCTGCTGATAATCTTTCAGTTGCCTTGTCAGTTGTTTATTCCGATGCAATAGGCAAGCGTTGAAATTTTTATCATAAGTATCTATAGCTTATTATAATGTCACCGGCTCCGCCTGATTGCTGACAAACACCTGCACTCCATTCTCTATATGAAACACCTGTTCTTCCTCTCCTCTAGTCAGACAATGCAGATGAAACAACGCCCCTTTCGGCATATTATTATGTTACATCCATTATTCTCCAACTTAGTAATGACTAAAAAATAAATTGGTACAGATTATGCTGGTTTTATTAGGTAACACTTAAAAAACAACTTGGGACAGATGAACTCGGGACTATAAAGTTATTCAAGAGTTTCGCAAGTAGCCTGAAAGGTTACATGCGAAACTTGAGTAAAGTTACTTTCTTACTTTGTCAGGACATACTTTTATTTTCATTTTTATCTTTCAGTTCTTCAGCCTATTCCCGAATCGCCTCATTTATAAGCTTTACGGCTGAAACCTCCACTGAATGAGCTGAACCATCCCGAAATCACTCAGTGATGCGACCGATATGTCAATATGTCAAATTGACAAATTGATAATTCTAACGTGCAAGAATGCTTTCTTTCAGCGCTGTCGGAGGGGAAGAAGTGAAAAGCGCAAGGAGAACGTTTAGCAAAAACGTACAATGATTGCTGTCTGCGAGAAAAAGAATCACTATGATCTTTTTATCTACCGATCCGCTTTAAATAGTCTTTATAATTAACAGTATTACTGCAAAATGAAACTTGCCGGATGGTTGGGGCTCGTGTTCAGATAGAACAGAATAAACCAGTTTTGGAGAAGGCTACACCCTTTCATCCGGATGGTGTCACCCTTTTTGCAGGATAGCTACACCCTTTTGGGCAAAAGGTGTAGCCATTTTGCAAATTACATAGTTAGTTGTGCGCAATTACATTATTAGTTATACCTTATTACATGGTTAGTTATGCTCAATTACATGGTTAGTTCGAGGCAAACAGATGGTCTGTTTCAAGGAAAATGAGGATTCATTGAGCCAGAAGAGCCTGTTTGCATCAAGCACATGTTAGCGGAATACACATAATAATATCTTTATGCTTGCAGAATGAAAATATTAGCATCATTATTATTATTCTATTAAGTCCGCTCGTTGCACACTTGCGAAACTCTTAAGTCGTTCATCAACAATAGGCGTGACCCACCTATATATCGGACCTGTTGGGTCTATAGATCGGACGTGTCGCATCTATAGATCCAACGTGCCGCATCTATAGATCCAATGGCACCCATATATAGATACTAGAAGAACCGGCTGAAAGACTGAAACTAAAAATCCTGTAATTATAGTTTGCCAGTATATCCGTTTGACGGAATTCAGCCATTTGATGTTGACACAAATCTAAAAACTGATGACAAACAAAGACCCATTGATGAATCTCTATCATCAAAACAAATTTCCCATTCAACCGGATCAGAATCCGGGTTGAATGGGAAATATATTCTTTAGATTTCGTTTTCTATTCTATCACAAGAAGAGTAGCAGAATTACTGATTACTCCCACCAATTGATATTGCCGTTTTCCACTGCTGCCTGGAAATTCGGATACTTGATTTCAATGTTCTGCCGTTCATCAGTCCACTCACAGGTAGTCGGGCAGCACAGTTTCCCTGGAGCTTTCCCCACTTCTGCCGGCAATATCACATCATTCACGCGAACGGGTATATCTTTTATATCGTTATATCTGTTCTTTAGTCGGAATATTACCGGAGCTTTTGCCTGCTTGTCATAAGTATTCACCATTGTGGATTGAGAAACGCCAAACAGTTCGTGTACTTCATTGTCTTCAATATACAAAGGCATTGTACCACCGGCTGCCTGTAAGGTCACCACAGTTGCACCATTCACGGTTACGGCATCAAATACAACATCATTGAAATCGAAATCTCCACCAGATATTGTAAGATCTTCCGCCATGATTCTTTGGGCTTTTATATATTTAGCCGGAACAATTCGTACGATCCAATCGCTATAATCTCCATCCGGTGGAGTGTTTTGATTCATATAGCACTCAAAATCAAGTCCAACATAATAATCTCCTTCATAGAATATTATTATATGTTCATCATATCTGGTGCCTCCTTCGCCCTTATAGCTGAATGAACTTGTACCGCTGTCATACATAAACATGATACTTCCGGCTGATTTATTGAAATTGTAAACTTCATCCGGAGTCCCATTCTTCTCCTTATGTACAGCCAATTGATTCATATTGTCCTTATTTCCATAGTAGACATGCTGAACAAAGAAATCCGACCAATTCACACTCTCTATAACAGTGGCCTTTGAAGGATCTTTGAAAAGCTCTACAATTTTGTTTATTTTCTCAGAAGTAAGATCATCACTTGAGGGAACTTCCACGAAGTCCTTCCATTGATTGCTATTAGGATTGGAACTACGTGTTGTTGTCCCTCCAAATCCCCAATTCTGATTAGAAGCAATTGCTCCATACTTTCCTACAAAAGCTGCTTCATACTGAGCAAGCTTTACATCTCCTGCTTTGTCCGGATCGTATAGACTATCGGAACTACAAGAATACAAGGCGCCTACAATGACACTTAAAAGTCCCAACTTAAGAATTCTATTCATACGCTTCCTGTTTTTTATGTTAAACGATTCTTTTATTGCCTGTTACTTTAAAGTAAAAGCATATTCTCTGATACAAAGATATGTATTTTTTGCGCAACTTGTATTTATATTAGGATAAAAAATACAACTTTTAGTCAAAACAGGAGTTGATTGCTCTATAAACGCTGAGATTGGGTGGTAATCCTTTATATATTCTTACTTTACGGCTATTCTTTTCCTATTATCTCCGCCAGGAAAGTTTCAACCTCTTTCCATGAATAATAAGGAACCATTTTGCTCTTCAACGGCAGTGTCACTTCACACTCGTTCAACAGGAATTTCACCAGTATATCATTCTTCTTATCGCGATAGAAAATCAGTTGAAGATTAGCTCCCATAGGAGAAACCCGGTAATCTTGCCAGGCAAGATGAAACTTCTCCATATCCACCTCCTGATTACTACATCCTTCTATCTGCATCAAAGCAAGCAGACGAATGAGATGAGTATCATGTCCGAAACGGAGATCGGCCGCAGGGGTTCCTTTCTCTATGGCGGCATCCGCACTTTCCAGGATATTACGCAGCAAAGGTACGGCACAACGAGGCATCAGACCGCCATTGAGCGGAGCAGCAGCATTGCAAACATACATGCGGGCATTCACTGTCTTCCAGACTCCTACTAATTCCTCATATTCAAAGATATCATAGAAAGACAAATCCAACTCAACATTCTGCATATCAGCGGCAATCCAATAAAGGCTGCGCATCATGGCGTCTTGATCCGTTATCGCTTCAGGCTTCACAAACAGGGAGGCCATCAGACGTTCGGGACGGACGTTCTTTTTTTCAAACTCTCTGAAGCTACGCCTCCACGGAGCCTTCTCAGAAGCAAATTTCTCACCTTCGGGGGATGTATAGGCGATATAATCCATATACCGATGGTAAGCTCTACGGTTTACTTGCAGGCCAGGATTCAGTTCTTTCAGGCGTTCGGTGAAATAACTCATACTCATGGCACAACGCAGGGAAGTGGATGAGCGGGCGTCAATGAAAGCGTCCCCCCGAAATACTTGCGGAAAGTTATGATACATCCGTTCGGCTATCTCACGGTGCTGGCGCTCGCCAAGTGGGGTGATACTTCCACTACATCCGCGGGCATCTTCCCAAACCTTATGCAGACGTTTGCGGACATCCACGCCAAGGGGGGTCAGTTCGGAACATTGATAAAGGGAATCAAAGACGCAGATAACTTCCGTATAACGCTCATCCGCCGTCATCCAGCGGGAACCGTGACGACCGTAGTGACTGATGTAGAAAGGCTCATAACCAGCAGGAGCAGGAGTATAGGTGGATGAAGGAACAGGATAAGCATAATAAATACTTCCTGTCTGCTCCGGAGTTAATGCAGACTGGGAACGAGCTGTGAAAGTACACAGCAAATACAAGATAAAAATTATGCTTTGTCTCATCTTCGTGACGAATTTAAGTTATTAATATGAATCAGTAGCTTGTAGCTTATCACTTTTATTTCTTTATTTTCAGATTACGAACATCCCTCTGCCCAATGCCTTCTGCTGCCTGATCGGGACGGATATCTCCCCAAGTAACGGTGCAATCATCTATCAGAATATCAGATGCCGTATCGATATAAAAACCATACGTCTTATCATGGATAAACCCTTCGCCCACACACGGACGTTTATCATAGATACCACCCTCATAAGCCGTACGCTTTTGCAATAGCAGATCTACGTCTTCAAAGTAGATATGATTCACTTTGTCTTGTGTATCCCCACCTACAAAGATGCCGTTCTCGCTGGTGCATTTGATATTTGTGAAGTAAATACGGCTCACCTCTCCGCAACGTCCTTCGGTAGCTCCCTTCGGGAAACGCCAGCCGGCATCCTTATGATTGCCTACGGCACGCGGATAGGAAGTCACGTAAATAGGTTCCGCCTTTCCCCACCAGACATCGGAGAAGAACATGCAATCCACAATCATATTAGAGAAAATCACATTGGTAACCGTTCCTTCATCCCGGTTCTGAATACCGATGCCACGGTTACTGTTCTTGATGATACAGTTATTGAACAGTACATTATTAATCTTATCCATATTTTCCGAACCGATCTTGATGGCACAGGAACGGGAAACCATAGTACAGTTGGTTACAACTATGTCTTCGCACGAACCGTATTCTTCAAACTCACGACGATTCTTCAGACAGATGCAGTCATCACCCGATTCGATATGGCAATTGGCTATACGTACATTCTTGGAATGGTCTACATCGATGCCGTCACCGTTGCGTATCTTCAAGTTATTCAGGATAGAGATGCCATCGATGGAGACATCATTGCAACCGATGAGATGAACCGTCCAATAGGCACTGTTGCGGATTGTCACATCACGGATCACTGTTTTCTCTATATTGATAAGCGTCAGTACATGCGGACGGGGATCAAAGTCGGTCACCGGTTTCAGTTCATAAGAGTCTTCCAGTTCCTTACCCATAAAGGAGACACCGTTTCCATCTATGGCTCCTGTTCCGGTGATAGATACCTCTTTCAGATCTTGACCATGAATCCACATCATGCCTTCACCACGATTATCACGGAAAGCGCTCAGTGTATAGGCAGCCTCATCAGGATTGGCAAGCAGACAGGAATTAGGTTCCAGATGCAGTTCCACAAATGAGGCCAGATGGAAAGGGCTGCACATGAAAGTACGCCCTGCCGGAACCAGTACCGTTCCGCCACCCGATTTGGAACACTGATCGATAGCAGCTTGTATGGCCGCGGCGTCATCGGTGACACCATCACCTTTGGCTCCGTAGTCCATAATGTTATAAATAGTCCCTCCGGTCTTCGGAGTGCCGCATGCCCCTAACAGCAAGATGCTGCACAGGACAAACAAAAATGCTTTTGCTCTCATATAAGTTATCTTTCTTAAAATTAGTAAGCTACGGGCTACGAGCTGCAAGTTACGAGCTACAAGCTACGAGTGCTGCGCTATATAGTCCTATAAGCTATCAACTATTATTTTACACTAACATACCGGAAGGCACTTGTAGCTCGTAGCATGTAGCTCATCACTCAATCACCGTCGGCGGACAGTCTTCCGCTGCCGTTCCCCACTCCTTATTCGGTTTATCCCCCATCACAAACTCCATCACACCACCGTTCACTATATCTTGATGGGTAATGTAATTACGCGTATAAGGTTTTCCGTTCAGCGTTGCCGACTGAATATAGATATTCCTCTGCGATGCGTTACGGGCTTTCACTGTGAACTTCTTTCCACTCTCAAGATTCAGCGTGAAGCTGGGGAATGAGGGGCTGGCAAGTATATAATACGGAGTACCGGGACACACCGGATAGAATCCCATAGCGGCAAACATGTACCAGGCCGACATCTGTCCGGCATCGTCATTGCCGGAAAGTCCACCCGGTTCATTCAGATATTCCGTTTCCATAACGTGGCGAACAGCACGCTGAGTCTTCCAGGGTTCACCTGCATAATTGAACATATAAGCAACCTGATGACAAGGCTCGTTTCCATGCCAGTAACGTTGTTCACTGAACATGGAATCCAACTTGGCTACATACTTATCTTTCCCTCCCATACTTGCCATCAGTCCGTATGGATCTTGCGGCACGTACCAGGTATAGTGACAGGGGGCACCTTCAGTAATAAAATGGGCAAAATTAAAAGCATTGGCATCATTCAGAAAAGTACCATCGGCATGGCGCCCCTGGGCATATCCCGTACGGGGATCTATCACATTGCGATAATTGGCAGCACGCCGTATCAATGCCTGGTAATCATCCGTCTTACCCAAAGCTTTTGCCATCTGTGCAAGGGCAAAGTCATCATAAGCATATTCCAAGGTACGTGATACCTGTTCCTTTGTATGAAAAGCATCAGGTACACCGTCTTCAAGAGGAATATATCCGTACTCCAGATAAGAGGTCAGAGCTCGACGCCCCATACCATTTTTATATTCATCAAGGTTAGAAGGAGTTTCAAAGGCATTCTTACGCATTCCTTCATAAGCCTTGTCCACATCGAAATTACGAATCCCCTTACAGTATGCATCGCTGATGGCGGAGATACAATGATCGCCTATCATAGCGGCAGTATAGCTATTCCAACAAGGAAAGATGGGCAACCAACCACCTTGTTCATATTTATGCACCAAAGATTGCATCATATCTCCCCCCTTTGTCGGAAAAAGCAGATTGATCATCGGATGCAGGGCACGGTAGGTATCCCACATACTATAATCCTCATAATACGTTTCTCCTTCAGGAAGTTGGCATATCGGAGTGCCATTCGCAAAAGAGGGATAACGGCCATCTATATCATTGAATGTATGCGGCAGAAAAGAAGCACGATAGAAAGCACCGTAAAACATTTCCTTGTCTGCAAGTCGTTCGGTCTCTACATCAATAGCAGAGAGATGTTTCTCCCACATCTGTCTTAGCTCTGTGCAAGTCTGTCCAAAGTCCCAATGAGGAATTTCAGCTTTCAGGTTCTTCAAAGCACCATCCCGGTCGGTAAAAGAGGAGGCAGCTTTCACCAATACCTCTTCACCTTCGGTCACATCAAACTCCACATAGGCACCTATCTGCGCCGCATCTCCTATCTGAATGACGCCGGGAGACAAAGAATCTCCCCTGAACACACCGTAATCCGTCAGCTTCTTTTGGAACTGAATGATAAAATATCCGCTATACCCTGCCGATTTTCCCCAACCCTGATAAATGCGGTGAACAGGATTATATCCGTAAATCTGATTGTTAAGGGTGTCGATGCAGATATATCCCTGACCTTCATCACTGTTAGGGTTTACCACCAGATAACCTTTTCCCGCTTTGCTGTATGTGAAACGGAAAATTGCGGAACGCGAACGCCCCGTCATTTCGGCATAGATATTCTCATCCGGCAGGGAAACCGTATAATAAGCCGGTGTTGCCGTTTCTTTCTCATGGGAGAAACGGGTGGAACGTGCTTCCGGCTGGCAACGCAATTTACCGAAGAGCGGCATCAACGTCATAGAACCGTAGTCCTGCGTACATCCGCCCACAATCCAGTGGGAGTTACGAAAGCCTTGCAGCAGAGTATCTGCGTAATAATAGGGTGCTATGCATTTCTCCTCCGTGTCCCGCGTCTGCGCAGTCCAGAAGTTCATTCCGTTGGGTTCGAGTACCGCCGGGAGGGTTTGCCCGTATTCTTCCGTATCCCTGCCAAACAACCCCGCTGTATGGGTCGCACTGGGGGCGGTACCTACACGAGTATCGATATAGGATAATCGCGACTCGTCGACAGTCCCACAACGACTGGTACACGAAGTAGTACCCGGCAGCAACACAGTTGCCAGTAACAGAGAATAGCATGTATAGATTGTTCGTCTCATCATTATTATATTTTTATATAGATTTTCTTTTTATACAATGGATAGCCGCACGCTCCCATCAGCAGTGTAAAGGCAAGGGCGTAAACGACAGATGCCAGATAAGGATCGGTTATCAGAAAATGTACCCCTTCGTAAATCACCGGCTTACTTCCGGTGGCGCCAATGACAATAGCTGCTACCTCGCTGAGTACGTAGAGAAACAAAGGGTTAACACCGAATATTTCAAAGAAACGACACCAGTTCTTCTTTTCCTTCATGTCAATGAAATAAATCAGCACAGACTGAAGCATGGCTGCCAATCCACATGTTACCAACACAAATGTAGGCGACCAGATACGCTTATTCAACGGTAGGGCTTCTGTCAGCACAAAACCACATGCCATCAGAATAAAACCTGCAACAAACAATTTCAGTGTTTTCTGTTCCAAAGCTTCCTTAGCCAGAATGATTTTCCCACAACAGAAGCCGATCAATGTATGAGCGATAGCAGAAAGGGTACTGGTAAGTCCTTCCGGATCTATCGGGCTTTTATGATAAAGGTGGTCTGCACCTAATACATTCCGGTCTATGATAGCCAGAAGGTTTGTATCATCCGGTGCATATCCGTTGCCTATACAAAGCAAAACGGCATATCCGGCGATAAGGCAACCAATGATCCAGCCGATATATTTATGATTGACATACAAGGCTACAAAGGAAACTACACAATAGCACAAGGCTATACGCGGCAGCACTCCCGTAAGCCGAAGATGGGCAAAAGGAAAGAAATCTCCATCACAAATAAAGTGAAACCAGTGAATAGCCCAGCCGATGCATAAAATAACAAGAGTACGTTTCAGTACCTTACGGACCACTGAACCAGATGCTTGAAAATGGAACTTGCTCAAAGCAATATAAGTGGAAACTCCCATGATGAACAAAAAGAACGGAAAGACCAGATCACAAAGAGTCAGCCCATTCCATGCAGAATGTTGCAAAGAATCATAAGATAACTTCCCACCGGAATTATTGACGAGGATCATACCGACGACAGTAATTCCGCGCAGCACATCAAGAGACAAAAGTCGCTTCTTCTGTGGGGAAGTGGAAATTGGGGGGTGAGAGTTTTCCATATACTTTCTAAATATCAATATGCACAGTTGGTTGTATCTCAGTTATACTATCTCATTGCCTTCTCAAACACTTCTTTCGCCACATCCACACAGCTTCCTTCAGGAACCGAACTATACGGATTCTTTGCCAGTGTCCAGGGTTCTTCCATCGCATAATAATCCAGCTTAACTTCGGGTTTACCATCCAGTTGGTCCTGAAGAGTTTGCCAGTAGGCTGCCCAACGTTTATAATAGAAATCGCGCAGAATACCGTTCCATTCCTTATGGGCATAGTCGCGCAGACCACCGTCATCAGCGCAAACACGATTGCCCCAAGTGGTTATCTGCACGCGGGCATTCCACTCGTACAGGTCTTTTTCTTCGGGAGTAGTCCCCAAATTGCGTGCCTGCTCTATCCAACGGCCTACACGGAATTCACTACGTGTACCCAGCAATTTATCCTGCAACAGCAATATATCCAGGAATTTCCGGGAGTCACGGGCAAAACTGCGTTTATCAAAGCTTTTGAAGTCAGCAATGGTCCGGTTATAAACAATACGTCCTTTATCGGAAAGAGACTGTCGTACGATGTCTACCAAGTCATATTCAAAGTTATTATTACCACGATATTTATCGGCTACTTCCACCATCAGCCGTGCTGCTTCTTCCGTAACGGTAGGATCATAATAGTTCTTCATCTTCGACCAGCTCGATGCCTGGAAGTTATTCAGCGAAGGACGTCCGCAGAAAATAGACTCATGAGGACCTTGTTGGTTATTTCCGAAAGGACAGTTATAAATGGTATTGGCAAGCAAAGTCCATGCCTTTTCTATCTTCTCGTCTCTTACACCATAACGGGCAAAGAGATAATCTTTCAGCCATTCTTCTTTCGTGAATTTCTCCGGTCGCCAGGGAAGTTCGCACATCAGTTCAAACATCATGGGGTTATTCTCTGCACCTTCCATGGTCAGACCTATTCCTTTCAGGTGAACAGCTAACGGATTATTCTTAGTCAGGTAGAAATTATCGAGTAACTGGTCCATACGACCGTGAAGTCCCACATTGCCACCGAAATTGAGCAACATACAGAACAGCCAATTGTGCTGTTCATACCCCTTGTCACGCTTCCAGATGGAAGGGATTCCCCACATAGGACGACATTCACTGAACAGGTCCAGTATCAGCAGATCTCCATTCTGCATATTCTTTATCATCTCGGGACGAGGATTCTCTGTCCAGCCCTGCACTACCCAGGTAGCTTTCGGATTCACTTTTTTCATAGCCGCCATAATAGCTTTCCCGGCCGCATCAAAATCTACTGAAGCGGCATTCTCAGCTTCATGAAAAGGGTCCATAGAATAATAATCGACCTTGCCGAAAAGCTTCTCCTGTTCCTGATAATATAAATCAGCAATCTCGGCAAAGCGGACATCGGTAGGTTGCAGGAAAGCAGGACGGGTAAAACCGTTCCATAAATCAGACTTGGTCAGGTTCAGTCCCAACTTCTCATCAGCATCGTGGGGAACCATACCTGAATATCCCGGAAATACAGGTTTAATGCCATATTCGCGCATACGCTTCAAAATTTTCTTCTGCAAAGCTTCCTGCTGTACATACCAGGAATCCGGATTAGGTCCGCCCCATCCTTCCAGATTATTCATTGCCCACCAGGCAAGAAAAGCAGGGCCGGCAATGAATCGGTTAATTTCATCTTTAGAATATCCCAGTTTTTGAAGCATATTGAACCAGATACATTCCTGGCCTACGGCTGCCAAAGGGAGATTGATACCATGTAGAGCCATCCAGTCTATTTCTTTCTCCCAGCGTTCCCAATCCCAAAAGGCCATAGTATAGGAATAGGTACAATAGTTGAAATCGTAACGGAGTGAGAGAGATGTTTCGTGACGCTCTTTTCGGGAGACAGGAGGAAGTACCTGCGGCAATTTCGCCTGCATACCATTCCATGACAGTTGGATACCGGCATAATATTTCAGATACCAGTTGATACCTGTCGCTATATTCACATAGTTATTACCCCGGACTACGACTTTAGTTCCTTTCTGGTCCAGTTCGAAAAAATCATCCGCACCTTTCTTGAATTCGATAACAAATTTCTTCGATGCTCCCTTATCAATTCTTTCGAGCAAACCGTTTATAGGGTTGGCTGATAACTGAACGGATAAGCCTACTATTAACAAAATGAGTAAACAGAGTTTGGTTTTCATGGTATTCATTCTTCTGGGTGATGTGCAAAAGTAAGCGTTTATTTTTTTATGTAAGGAGAAAATAGAAAAGTTTGGGACGAATATAGTAAAGAATGACACACCTTCTTACCCCTTCTTCCCCAGCTTCGAGCTCGGTAAATATCCGAAGAACTCTTTGAAACACTTCGTAAAATATTTAGGATCGTTGAATCCTACAGCATAGGCTATTTCGGAAACATTCACATCTCCCGATCCTTCCTGTATCATCCGTTGCGCCACGTTCAGACGGTAGTTCTTCATAAACTGTCCGATGGGCTGTCCCGTCAGGTCCTGCATTTTCTTGTTGACCAATGTCTTGCTGTAGCCCATGTCGCGTACAAAGCGTTCCAGGTTATATTCCGCATCGGCATAGTGTTCCTTCATCAGGTTGACCGCATTCGTAATGAATGTCTTGTCTCGCGATTCTTCCTTTACATGCAGCTCTTCCACATTACTGCTGGATGAGAACATCTTCTTATATTTCCTTCGCAGACTCAGTATATTACGGATACGAAGCCGGAGCACTTCTTCATCAAAAGGTTTGCAAAGATACTCGTCCACACCTATTTCAAAGCTTCTTTTCTCTTGTACGTCCGAGCGAAGCGCCGTAAGCATTAGGAAAGGAATGTGCGAAGTCGCCAGATTCTCCTTGATACGGCGGGACAACTCCATACCATCCATCACAGGCATCATCAAATCACTGACTATTAAGTCGACGGTATGTTTCTGAACGATTTCAAGGGCCTCCTGCCCGTCACCTGCCTCAAACAAACGATAATCCCCCACAAGCAGTGTGCGGATATACGAACGCATATCTTTATTATCTTCCACAATCAGGATAGTCTCTTTCTTCTGGGTATCCTCCGGTTGCAAAGTATCCGGTAGATATACACTATCAGGCTGTACCCACTCCCCATTCGTCTCTACCCGTTCTCCGGGAATCAGCGGCATCAACATACGGAATGAAGCCCCCTGCCTGTGATTATTGCGGGCAAAGATTTCTCCGCCATGCAAATATACAATCCGCTTGCACAGGAAAAGACCGATGCCTGTGCCGCTCTGCCCGTAAACCGGATATTTGGTACTCTTCTTAGACTGGTAAAAGCGGTCGAAAATCTTTTCCAGATCTTCTGCCACAAGGCCATGTCCCGTATCGCATACATTCATATAGAATAGTTTCTCCCCGTTCTTTCCTTTAACAGATGCCACAAATATGTCAATACGACCGCTATCCGGTGTAAACTTAATAGCATTCGAAACCAGATTCACCAACACCTTACGCATATATCCTGTATCGATCATCAGAAAGGGATTCTCCAAACGGAAATAAGTACATATGTCGATATGCCTTTCCTTGGCAAAGACTCTGAAAGGTATCAGCAACTCAGACAAAAACTCGATAAAATTCGAGGAACGCTTATCCAGCACCACCTTGTCTATGTCCAGTTTCCGGAAGTCCATCAGTTCATTGACTAGAGAAAGCAAATACCGTGAATTTCGCTCGGCTATCTGCAACTGTGCCTTTACAGCCTCATCCTGCGTCTCCTTTAAAGCATGTTCAATGGGGCCATGAATCAGTGTAACCGGAGTACGGAACTCATGAGTGATGTTCGTAAAGAAAGCAATCTTCTCTTCCGTAATCTCTTTTACGTGTTGAGCCATGGTTTCCAACTGTTTGTTCTGGACAGCCAGTTCCTGCGTGCGCAGTTCCACTTCCTTTTCCAATCGCGCTTTCTGTTCACGATAACTCCGCATCTTCCGCTTATAGAATAAATAAATAGCAAGGCAAATAACTACGACAAGAAGCAGATAGAATCCAATGGATTTATAAAAATAAGGAGTGATCCCCACTTCTATGTCAGTTATTTCATCCGACCAACGCCCCAACTCATCCGTCGCACGCACTTGCAGGGTGTAGTTCCCCGGCGGGACAGCTGCATATCTTGCCATACAATCACCCGGTTGAGTTTCATTCCACTCTTCCTCGTATCCCTCCAGACGATAGGCAAAACGAATACGGCTGCTGTTTCCATAATTCTGTGTGGTAAATCCTACGGAGAAACGATTCTCCCTTTCATGCAGGAAAATACCGGAGGCAAGGGTGATATCCTTTTGCAGATAATCACCACTGGAAGGATAGATAATATTTCCTCCAATCGCCAGTGAAGAGAGTTTCACATGCGAATCCGCAGACAGCGAAGTTTCATTATCAGAATGAATAATGACCAGTCCGTCTATAGTAGCCATATAGATAAAGTCGTGCTTTGACGAATAATGGATGCCATTCCAGTAGAACTGAGTAGCAGGCAGGCCATCAGCCTGCGTGTAGTTACTGAATGTCATCGACTGGATATTCAGACGGGACACTCCATCATTCGTAGTCAACCACAAGTTTCCCTTCCCGTCTTCAGCCATACCGATAATTGTATTATTAGGCAACCCGTGACGTGTGGTATAGTTTTTAAAGACAAAATGATTATTCTTGTCACTCGTCAACTGATACAGTCCGCTTCCATTGCCACCCAGCCAGATAGTACCATTCTTGTCTTCCAAAATGCTATTAATCTTTTCCAGTTGTGTTGACTGTGGATTATCCAGTTTATACCGAAGATATTTATAATCAAAGCGCTTGTTCGACTTAGCAAAAGAAGCAAGGTCTACAATGAAGACACCTTGCGTGGTTCCCACCCACAAACGTTTATTTCTATCAATCAACAGGGCGTGAACCGCTTCGAACTCATTATCCGACTGATCGAATAACACACGGATGAAAGTATCTTTCCGCTTATCGTAGAAATGCACTCCACGTGTAGAGCCGAACCATATTCCGTGATTGATCACATCTTCACAGGCACTATTAATAAAGTCACCTTCCAATTCGGGAATATTCTCACGGGTATAGCGCTTAAAGGTACGGTTATTGGGAATATTCAGGTTCAGTTCGTTAATGCCCACACCCCAGGTATATGCCCACAAACGATTATCGGAGTCAATCAGCAGTCCGGTAATAGTGTTATTACTGATGGAAGTAATATCGTTAGGAGAAAAAAGATGATGGGCACAAGTCTTTTCCTCCTGATTCCATTTCATCAGTCCACGTTCTACTAATCCAATCCAAAGATTGCCGTCTTTATCTTCACCTACAGCATTAACAGGTGTAGGAGTATCTGTTTCTGTGACAGAAGTGCCGCATGTCCATAATTCTGTTTGCAAACGCTTCGGGGAAAGCAGGTTAATGCCTCCGGTTTCAGTACCCAGCCAGATGGTCTCTCCATCGGTGAACAGGCAGTTGATGGCATTACAGTTAATGGTTACTCCACCCCGGTCACTGGTCTGACGGATGAATGAAAAAGTATCCGTATCTTTGTTATACACATTCAGTCCATTCAGGGTAGATACGATCAGGTGTCCCCGTTCCGTCTGTTTGATATCTGTTATATAGGCTTGGCTCAACATTCCGGGACGATGAGTGGAATAGCGATACCTCTTCAGACTTCGTTCGGCATGATTATATCTGAATAGACCACGGTTAGAGCCAATCCACAAAGCATCCCCATCCGCCTGCATACAGGAAATCCGCCAATCTTCACTGAAAGAAACCAAACTATCGGACAAGATATCTGCCTTTAAGAGATGATCCGGTTGCTTCTCAACACGATATACCTGGTTGTCAATACCTGCACAAACTGTCCAGCCTATATCAAGAATGGCATGTACGGGAGATTCGCATTCGCTCTTCAGACGATACCAGGTCTTTATATCTCCCTGATCGTCCAAATCAATACACCACAGTTCTTTATTGCCGGAAATCCATAAATCTCCCTGTCTGTCTTTATAAATGGTACTAACGTTTTCATTCAATAACTTTTGCAGCGGACTATCCGGTGGAACAGGGAGTTTTACCAAAGCATAAGTATCCAGGTCGAGGATATCTATCCCACCTTCGGATGCAATCCACAATCGCCGGAAGTTATCTTCACAAATCTTATGGACAAAGTCATTCTTTAAGCGTATCGGTTCCGTTTGTGTACCATAATTCAGGAACTGATAACCATCATATCTGCCTATACCATAATGTGTGGCAACCCAGACGTACCCTCCGGAATCTTTAAAGATATCACTTACAAAGCTATAAGGCAGCCCTGCATTTTCAGTGATAAACTTAAAGTTGTACTGGCTGAAAAAGCGATCCGCACTTTTCGGAAAAAGCGCCAAAACATGTATCAGACAGATGAGAAAAAGGAAAATACGTTGTTTCATTTCTTTTCGATTCGGATACGCGCGTCTACTGCAATCACATATTTTTCCGTTGCCAGTAGTGGGTTGATATCCATTTCCTTGATCTCCGTTGCAAAACGCAACAAAGTAGAAAGGCGTACGATAATCTCGGCGAATTTATCTTCATTCACCCCCTTTTGTCCGCGTGTTCCCTTGATAATTTTGTAAGCACGAAGGGAATGAATCATGGAGTAAGCCTCTTCATACGAAAGCGGTGCCAGACCGGAAGAAACGTCCTTAAGCACTTCCACAAAAATACCACCCAAACCACACAGCACTACATGCCCGAATTTCTCTTCATACTTGGCGCCTACGAAAAGTTCCGTACCCGTCAGCATCGGTTGTATCAGGATACCTGTCACTTCGGGAATCTGCATCATACGTTCAAATTCAAACGCCAGATGCTCTTCTCCCTTAATGTTAAGCACCACACCGCCTACGTCGGATTTATGAACAGGTCCCACTACCTTTGCCACTACAGGGAAACCCGTGCGACGAACAAAAGCCAGCACCTCGTCTTTATTGGCCGACACAAATTCCTCAACTATGGGAATGCCGGCAGCATGCAGCAATGCCTGTACATAATGGGGCTGAATATATCCATCTTCGGGGATAGAGTCTATAATACGACGAATACGCGGCACATCCACACCAAAGAGTTCGATCTCATTGGCGGCAGGCCGGGAAGCATTCATAATGCGAGACAATGCGGTACCCAATGTCACTTCGTCAGCAAAATTCACATGGCCTTTAGCAAGGAAAGCGGCAACTTCCGCTCCGGCAGTATTGATGGAGGGAAGAATGGGAAAGATCGGTTTACTGCATGTCTGCATCTTCTCATGCAACACGTCATACATCTCGAACATGGTAACCAGTCCCGGTGTCCCGAAGATAGCCAGAACAGCATCAATATTATCAAATTTCTCTTCACAATATTCCAGGCAAAGACGCAAATGGTCGGGAGTTCCCGTAGCCAGGATATCAATCGGATTTCCTACAGCTGCACCGGGGAAGAGTTTACTTTTCAATTCGTCCACAACCGGGCCTTCCAGCTTGGGCACATTCAGTCCGCCTTTACTCAGCGCATCAGTCAGCATAACGCCCGGACCTCCGGCATGGGTAATGATGGCAAAATTCTTCCCTTTTAGTTCCGGCAGAGTGAAAATACAACCTACCGTCGTCAGTTCCTCGCGCGAATAGCAACGTACAATACCTGCCTTACGGAACAAAGCTTCCACTGCCGAGTCCGAACTGGCAATGGCACCTGTATGTGAAGATGCCGCACGACTACCACTTTCACTGCTACCTGCCTTGATGGCAGCAATCTTACAGCCTTTCTTTATCAGAGAGGATGCATGGAACAACAGACGGTCCGGGTCACCGATACTTTCAATATAGAGCAGTTTTATTTTAGAATCTTTATCTGCCTGGAAATTCTCGTCCATATATTGCAGCACATCTTCCACACCTATCTGCTTGGCATTCCCCACAGACCAGACAGAATTGAACTGCAAACCTTTTGTTACGGCACTTTCCAAAATGAAAACGGCAGTCGCACCGGAGCTGGATATCAAATCGACTCCTTGAGGATGCAATTGCGGAATGGGTTGACTGAACACACTATGATGCCAGGTATTCATCAGTCCGATGCAGTTCGGCCCTATCAGGGAAGCATCGTACTTATTTACCGTTTCCAAAATACGGTCTTCCAGCAGAGCGCCCTCATGTGTCTCTTCACCGAATCCGGCGGAGAGAATGATAAACGCCCGTACCTGCTTCTCAGCTGCAAGCATTTCCACGGCATCAGGACACATCTGTGCGGGAATAGCGAGTATCGCAAGTTCCGTATCGGGAATGTCCTTCACATCAGCATAAGCTGTTACACCTTGTACTTCTGTCTCTTTCGGATTCACGGCACGAAGTTCACCGGTATAACCACCATTAATAAGGTTACGCAGGATAGCGCCTCCCGGCTTGTGCACATTATTGGATGCTCCCACCACTACAATACTGGCAGGACGAAGCAATTGGTTTGTTATCATAGTCTGTTCACTTTAAGTTCAGGATACAATGTGACAAATATACGTCTTTTATGCAATCCTGCAATCGGAAAAGAAAAGAAAAATAGAAGTGTAATCGGGAAAGGGGGGGGCAAGTAAGCAGTCTTTTTGAATGGCAGAACAAGAGATATTGCAACAATTCAAAATAATTGTCAGTATTCCGTATAAAGATTTCATATATTTGAAGCCTCATTCTAAAAATGGAGACATAACGAAACAGAATTATGGACATCAGAGACAGAATACAACAACTATTAACCGCCATCAACCAAGGGGTTTATGAGAAGGATACGGAATTAGGCTTGTCATTATTGGCTGCACTGGCAGGCGAAAGTGTTCTTTTGCTGGGTCCTCCGGGGGTTGCCAAATCCATGGTGGCACGCCGACTGAAGGCTGCCTTCAAGGGAGCAAAGGCTTTCGAATATCTGATGTCACGTTTTTCTACTCCCGACGAGATATTCGGCCCTATCAGTATCAACCGGCTCAAGGAATTCGATAAATACGAACGTGCCATTGAAGGATATCTCCCTACGGCAAGTGTAGTATTCCTGGATGAGATATGGAAAGCAGGGCCTGCCATACAGAATTCATTACTCACCGCCATCAATGAGAAAATTTACCGGAACGGAGACAGAGAAATCAAACTACCGCTTAAACTTCTGATTGCCGCCAGTAACGAGTTGCCCGCGCACAGCGAAGGACTCGAAGCATTGTGGGACCGATTTCTGTTACGCATCATCTGCACCTGTGTGAAAGATGAAGCGACCTTCTACAACATGCTGCTCGATGATATTGATAAGGAAATAAGCATACCCGCAGATCTGCAAATCAGTGAAGAAGAATATGCAGACTGGCGCAGAAAGATAAACCAGGTTTCACTATCCACCGAAATACTACATTATATTACGAATATCCGCCATCAATTGAAACGTCTTCCGCTGGATGATGAAGACACAGTTCGAAACGTATACATAAGTGACCGACGCTGGAAGAACATCGTGCAACTATTGAAAGCCTCAGCCTTCATCAACGGACGCACAGCCGTGAATTCGGCAGATTTGCCGCCTCTATACCATTGCCTATGGAACGAGATGGACGAGTGCGAGCCCATTCATCAATTAGTTCTCCGTGAACTGTTCACTTCCTGCCTTGAAAAAATGGAAGAAATCACCGAAGCGATTAAGAGTGATATACGAATCAGCCGGGTGCGCCAGGCGCTGGAAGATTTTAAAAACAATTGCTCGCCCAAGAATGACCTTGAAATTACGGATTACTTCTACTATCATGTAGCAGAACATGGCACAGGTCATACCTATATCTTCGCCGTAGACTATCTGGCACTGAAAGAGCAGAAGAGAGAGAATGCTCCGAGACAAGCCGTCATCTATCCCGATCCGTTGAATCCGGGACGCTCAATTATCCGTTGTTATCCGGGTGGAGCACCCTCAGGCGCAGTTCAACAACGGGTGAACCTGTACAGAGAGGGAACAGAATACCTGTTAATAGATGGTATGCGATATCCGATGACGCAAAGGAAGAAAGGAGAAAAAATGACTAAAGCATCTCACCAGTCCGAACAAACTTCCCAAAACCTGTTCGACAAACTGCCCCAGATCACCTCCCGCAATTACCGGGATGAACTGAACCGGCTCTTTCAGCATCTTCTCACCCTTACCAACTCCTTATGCACGGACAATCTGTTCGTCCGCCCCGCTGACAAAGAGTTAATCACCCGTTACTCGGACGAAGTGCTGAAAAAACTGCGGAACGTAGAAATCGAAGAGGAAAAGTTACAATTCAACTTGCAGCAATATGGCAGGGCTGAGCAAAAGGAAGTATGATATCCAGTTCTATGTAAAGGTAGTCGAGAAGTTCGTACAGACGGGAGAATGCGCCAAGACGCTATACGGTGAAACGGAAGATCCCCTGCTTCTCTATCTGCTGGCCATCATGAACGATCCGTCCATCAGGGTTCTGGTGCTAGGCGATGAGGTCCGTGCACGCATATTCTACGATATCACCACGCAATTTGTCTGGCAGTTTCTGGAACAAGAGAAATTTCAGATGCAAAGAGCGCAATCCGAACTTGGAGAAATGGAAAGTGCCCTGAACTGGATTAAAGAGAAACGGGATGGATGGCAGGCCCTACTGAGGAAAATCAAAGATGACTATAAAGAGAATGCCTTCGATGAACCATTCTACGAACATATGTTCGGGGACAAAGACAAGCAACATGATTCCACCGTTTGGGAGAAGATGTTGAAAGACTGGGAAGATTCTTTTCAACAGAAGCTGCAGGAACAGAAAGAGAAAAATCTGGATGCCAAGAAAGACTTTCTGGAAAAGAAACTGAAAACCAGCCTGAACAAGATACCGGAATACCTGGAAGAGCACCAAGTGGACAAGGAGGAATTCTATCAGGCATGGAGCATGATGAACGGATTGTGGAATACCATCGATTTTGAGAATATCCGGAAGATTGTAAAACTGCAAAAGGAATACCCCGAACTGCTGAAGGTAGCCAACCGTATGGGAAGAATAGCCGACGATGAAGGCAGCAAACAGGTATATATAACGGAAGGCAGTGTCTACAAACTGGCTCATTCCCAAAAGAGCGATATTTTGGGTGTCACCATCGGTAACGACCTGAACGCCCTGCTTCCTTCGGAATTGCTATATTATGCAGACAGCGAACTGCAAGATGTCTTCATGCTAAAATACTTCACGCAGAAGCTACAAACCTTCCGTTATAAATCGGAAATCATGCAGCCTTCCAGACGTCTGGAAGCAAAACCGGCAGTTCTGAAAGGGCCTATGATCGTATGCCTCGACACGTCGGGCAGCATGACGGGGAAACCGGAGCGAATGGCCAATTCCTTGCTGATAAAACTGATTGAAATAGCTGAACTTCAAAACAGGGAATGTTTCCTCATCACATTCTCCGTATCCACCAAAACCATTGACATACGCCGCGACCGGCTGAAACTGATGGAATTCTTCAGCCACCCCTTCACCGGTGATACGGATGCCACCCAAATGCTGAAAGACACTTTCAGAATGCTCGACGAGAACCGCTATATGAATGCTGATGTCTTACTTATCAGCGATTACCGCATCCCCAAATGCAAACCTGAGCTATTAAAACAAATGAGCGTACACCGGGAAAAGGGTACTCTCTTCTATGGTCTACAGATTGGCATTGCTCCGAATGAATGGACAGAGCATTTCGATCACATCTACAGGATAGAGTATCATGTAGATCGCAAATATTAAAGCCAATCTATCAGTTCCGCAATAACCATATTCCCATAAAACGGTCATAAACCATATATCCACCGGTCGATTTATAGACAAGTTCTTTCTCTACCAACGACTTCAAAGCGGCATTGACACTGCTCGGAGTTTTCAGCCCATGCCCCAAAATGAAATCTCCACTGTTGGGTGCCGTCACTTTCCCTTCATGTGCAATGGCTTTCATCAGTGCCAACTGATTGTCCGTCAACATAATAATCAGGTTCTGATAGACAGGTGTATTCTCTTCAAGAAGCCCCATCAGCACTTGCTCTGCCTGAGTGATATCTACAACCGACTCATTTCGCTCATACAACCGATTCAACATTGCCTGCATATACCAGGTATGTCCCTCAAAACGGGTATATATCCAATGAAATACAGATTTGTCCAACTCTTGCCCCCGCAACTCAAAAAAGTTCCTTGCAAACCAATAATAAGATTCTTCATCAATCTCACGCAGCACCATCAATTGCGTACTCTGATAGAAAGGACGCTTGGCGGAAACAAACATTTCCTGCATCAAATGCTGACTGCTACCTGCAAAGATGAAACGGACATTCGGGATAAACTGGATATAAGAGCGAAGCAAAGCCTCTGTACCTTCTTCAGGATAAGAAGTGATCTGCTGAAACTCATCAATAGCCAGATAGCAATTCCTGCCGGAAGCAGCCATATAGTCAAAGATTTCCTTCAATGTCTGTTCAGACTTGTCGACAACAAAGTCTAAGGTTACTGTAGGAACTCCCGTCAACTCATCTGCACTAATCACCGGTCGGCAAGAGCGAAAAAAAGAAGTCAGCTTATGCAAAGCACTTTCGCTGAGCGTATCAAGCTGCCCTAGTACGGTTTTTGCCAGCAGGCGAACGAAAGAAGCTAAATCGCGCGTTGCAAAAATATCCATATAGAAACTGACAACTTCCGGTTTCTCCTCTTGCAGGGTATAGAAGACATTTTTTATCAATCCCGTCTTACCCATACGCCGAGGCGCTATCAATGTCAGATTCCGTTCATTCTCCAAAGCCGACAACATCTGTTGTGTTTCAGCTTCACGGTCACAAAAATAACGAGGGTTCGCATAACCATACACTAAAAAAGGATTCCGGGGTTGCATCTTCTGAGGTTTCATAAGCAACATTACATATTTTACGTTACACTTTTTATGTAACACAAAATACGGAATAAATATCGGATAAAGCAAATAGATGCGAATATTTAACCTGCATCATTAAAGCCAGTCCATCAGTTCCACCAGACTTTTCATCTGTTTCAATCTGGGATGAGCGAATGTATCCACCACCTCATGCTGCCACATCACCTCAAAAGGAATGTGTACCCCGTATCCTCCAATAGCCAGTACCGGTTGAATATCGGATTTCAAGGAATTACCAATCATCATGAATTCTTCCGGAGCGACCTGAAGGATTTGTAGCAGGCGGGTATATTCTTTCTCCGTCTTATCAGACATTATTTCAATATGATCAAAATAAGAGGTCAACCCGGAGCGGTGCAATTTACGTTCCTGATCCAGCAAGTCACCTTTCGTAGCCACTACCAGACGATAACGGCCTTGTTCCTTCAGAGCTTTCAAGGTCTCTTCCACACCGGACAGCAACTCAATCGGCATCTGAAGTAGAGATTTACCTAAAAGAATAATCTGTTGTATCTTATCTGCTGACACCTTCCGTTCACTCACCCGCAAAGCAGTCTCAACCATTGAAATAGTAAACGCTTTGGCACCATAGCCCAAACATTCCAGATTTTCCATTTCTGTTTTAAACAGTTCTACCGAAATCTCCTTTGCGTTACCATATGCACTTAATAGCTCCGTATACTTTCGTTCCACCTCCTGAAAAAAAGGTTCATTGCTCCAAAGAGTATCGTCTGCATCGAAAGCAATGACTTTAATAGTATGTTTCATTTCCTGAGTCTCCATCCGGTTCATTACATATTTTACATTACACCATTTATGCAATGCAAAGTTCCAAAGAAATTACAGATAAAGCAAAGGAGTACGGACTTTTAACGTCTTTATACTCTGAAATAAGAACAGATCAAAAGACTATGCAGCATAACCTGAGCCGTACTTGCTCCGTACCAACTCCGTAGCTTCTCCATATAGAGGTCCTCTGACCGAAGAAGGTACGGAGCAGGTACGGCCCAGATACGGTTCGGGTACGATTCGGATATGACTCACATCGAGTTTACACAAGACTTATATATATTTTAAAATATAGTTACATTATCATAAAGAAGTTTTATTATCCTGTTTTTTATAAAAAGCTACCTATTTTTGTATGTATTAAAGCATTAACAACAAAAACAAACGAATACATGAAACTAATCAAGCAATCACTTATCATTACCTTTTCACTATCGCGACTCCACTCATGTGAGCGTATATAAAACTCAAACTATGGAACACAGAATTAAAGAACTGGACTATCTGAAAAGCATCTTTATCCTCCTAATGATCGTTTTCCATCTGGTATACATTGGCGATAAGTATCCTTATATAAAGCAAATCGTATATACATTCCATATGTCCGCTTTCTTAATCATATCCGGTTATCTGGATAATGTTCAGAAAGACATCAGAAGTTTTGTAAGGAAACTATTCTGGATTTTTGTTCCATACATGTGCATGGAGGCAGGCTACGTAATTATGTCACATATCTTACCGGTCAGGGAAAGTATACCAGAAGTTACTCCAATTATATTATTACACAAGATATTTATAAAACCATTAGGTCCCTACTGGTATCTTCACACCTTGATTATTTGCAGTCTCCTACATTATCTGGCCTTCCGTTATACTCACATGAAAACAATATCACAGTTGATATTGCTTGGCCTTGGTTTATTTGCTACCGCATACTGGGGTGGACTCATAGTATTTGCCAATGCCATTTATTTCCTTGCAGGAATCATTATCAAACAAAGTAAATTACCATTCACTCAAATCTTTCAGCCCTCTTTTTTAGCCCTTATTCCTATTATGTTACTATGCTACTTCCCTGACAATCTGGACAGAGGTACATTAGCAGGCATTGCAATTACTTATCTGGTCATCATTATATCATTATATGCGCACAACTATCTGCCTAAAGATATCAAAGAATACTCTTATTTTATAGGCAGGAACACTCTTGTCATATTCCTGTTCTCCCCCATTTTTACAATTTTATGCAAGCTTTTCCTACCCTTCCTATTCTTTGATTCCACCGGAATGCTTTTCATGGTGATATCTGTCATTGTTACCATAAATGGATGCATAGCGATAGCATGGAGCATGGATAAACTGCACTTTTCTCGTTTCTTTTTTGGACAAGACAACATATTAAATTAACAATCGCATAAACCCGATAGAATCTAAAAAACAAACTTAATATAAATATCATGCAAGAACGACAGAAAAACAGAAGATTGTATTTTGAGGAACTTTCCATAACAAGCAGGAAATATTACATTCCATATATATCAAAATACAAAAAGATTAAAAAGGGAATGAATATTTTAGAAATAGGGTGCGGAGATGGAGGTAATTTATTACCTTTCACCGAACTGGGATGCAACACGACAGGAGTCGACTTATCAGCAGGAAGAATAAAAGATGCCATCCTGTTTTTTGAAGAAAGACAAATAAAAGGGAATTTCATTGCCTCGGATATTTTCAAATTGAAAGGACTTGAACATAAATTCGACTTAATCATTTGTCACGATGTTATAGAACATATAAAGGACAAAGCGACATTCTTATCAAATCTTCCCAAATACATTAATCCTGAAGGGATTATCTTTATGTCATTTCCCGCGTGGCAAATGCCTTTTGGAGGACATCAGCAGATATGCAAAAGCAAAATAATTTCCCACTTCCCTTTCATTCATTTACTACCAGCACCTATATATAAAGGCATTTTGAAGTTTGGCGGTGAGAGCACCGGTTGTATTGAAGAACTTCTCTCTATAAAGGAAACTAAAACCTCAATAGAATTATTTGAAAAATTAGTGCATGAGAAACACATTACAATTATAGATAGGCAACTGTTCTTCATAAATCCTCATTATGAAATAAAATTCCGATTAAAACCCCGGAGACTATATGCCATAATTGCCGGCATTCCATATCTGAGAAACTTCTTTACTACCTCATGTTTCTATACTCTAAAATGAAATTCTCCGTATTACTCATTCAAAGTAAACTGCCAGGCGCAACAGCAGCTATTATCGGTAATATCCGGATAGCAGCTAAGACATTCGCAAGTAATGCGTTCATCTATTGTTTTAGCAAAACCGCTATATTCAATTATACCTACCGATTTACAAGGATGATACTCCATCTGTTTTCGTTTGCGGGCTGTTTGCACATGACATTCAAGCGTGCGATACACCAAAGTTTTATTGTCTTTCCCCAGAATAATCTCATCATTATTTATATTCGCATAAAAACGTAGCTGCAAGGCTTTTGCCAAGCCCTCCAGTCCTGCATGTTCCGGCAATCCGAGGAATTGTTTTATTCTTCTCGCCTCTGTTATCGTGAAAGACTTCCATGCCTCCCTATCGTGATGCATGGCTTCATCCATTCCAAATTTCCGTTCTATTGATTGAAACCACACGCCATCCATAGCCAACCAATTTTTGGAATAGGCTTCGATGAGTTTTATCAGTTCTTCTTTAGTGAGGGAACTTAAAAAGTTGTTTTGTTTCATTGCAAAAAAGATTCGTACAAATAACCATACAAAATGGTTGAATAACAATACTGAATTATCAGACCAAGCATGCAAATGTATGAAATTAATCTAAAAGTTAAAGAGTATTGCTTTTATACTTTATGGAGACATATTCAGAAGCATTATTAAGATCGGACAGATATATAGAGATTTGGGAGATACACAGTAGGTATTGAATATTTTTTTCAAAATTATTAAATCTGCAAAAGATAGCACAAACTATAAGTAAGTCAACCGAATCTATAACCAAACAGGAATGTTATATTTATATCAGACACATATTAATGAAGCTTTAGAAATTTCCCTAAAGTCTATCAATACTGCATATTAAATAAAGATTGTATAGGTATATTTCACTAAGACATACTTTTACCCCACTTAATTACACAGACAGTTCAGTCTATTATTACAAAAATGCTTTCATAAATGCAGAGCAAATACATGATAAATTTCGACAAATATAATTATAAGAAAAATATACAAACTTATATTCAATCACCTTTTTTAGACAAACTCAGAATTCAGAAAAATTTTGAATTCAGAAATAAGCCATAAATTTAGACTTTATACAAAGTAATTTTATACATTTGCATGATACTTTATTAATTATGAAGTAAACGTCAATCTATACAAACTTTATAAACACCCTAATTATGATGAAACTATCGCATTTCTTTTTCCTGATATTAATACCGGTTCTGTATTCTTGCTCATCCGATGAACATTATCTTGATTTCACCATTGAAACACAAGATATAAAAATAGCAAAAGCATTTTGGGGAAGAATAAAAATATTAAGCGGTAATATGGATTATAGTATAAATAACTTGAACTCTGATATAGCTGAAGCATATATCTATGAAGACGGGGAATATGGCAACATAGTCATAAAACCGATTCAGAAAGGTAAAGCAACTATTGAAATAACAGATAACATTTGCCACACCAGTATTATTATAAAAGCAGAAGTTGTAGACAATGAAATCGGAACCATCATACGTGAAAGCAATCACCCTTTATTGAAAGAAGGCGGCTTTTTATGGTTCAAAGAGGATGAAAAGCGCTCATTTCGCATAACCGTTCAAGATGTGGACATTGCAAAAGGGCTATATTCAATATACAAATCCGAGAAAAAATACTACCTCTCACTCGCCTATAAGAAGGATGATGGCAATGAGGCTACGGAAGTTTATGATATAGGAGAAAGCGACTATGTAGCGTTGTATATGTTGGACACTGTTTTAAACTTAGGTTTATTCGAAACAACAAGATCGGCTCCTCCTCCTAAGGCTCACTGGCTGAGAATGAAAGGGATTAACAACGAATATAACATCAATTGCATAGCTTCTAACGATGAAGGATATGACATAGAAGGGGAAACTCGATGAAGCACCCAATTTATCGCTTTTTATCACTGTCAATATAAAAATTAAAATATGAGACTGAACTACACTTTATTTGGGGTACTGTTACTGCTTTGGAGTGGATGTGATTTTTCGGAACCGGAACCGGAACCAGAAATCGAACCGCCGACTGTAGTAGAGAAAGATCCTGTTGATATAAAAGTATTTATAGAAACAGTAACGAACGATAAAACCTATGATTACATAGACTTATTGGGCAGAGGATTTGACTGTAAAAAGAGTACCATAAAGGGATATATAAATGTAAAAGGCAAAGTTATTGATGTAGAACGCCTGTTAGCAGGTGACGGATATGATTATGTAAAGCAGGAACCAATTAAACTATACCCTTATTCTACAGTAGAAATATTTTTGCTTTACAATGGGGGAGGTTGGGTTATAAGTGAAAATCGAGACTTGAATAAATATATAGATAATATCTATTTAAATAGCCAAGTGGAAACAAAGATAGGGGATGATGTTCTTAGGCTATTTACCGAAGATATAGGAAATATAGAGGAAAACTTGCAAGGCAACTATTTTCACAAAGCGGAATGTTTTCACCCTACCAGCAGATATACCCTTCCCCATGTTTGGCCACATTATTTGTGTTTTTTCTTGTCTAAAGAGTTCCTGAATGATTTAGAGAAGAGTAACGGGGATGAGATAGTGAAAAAATATGGTACCCATGTTCTTACCGATGTACTCTTGGGGGGATATACCTCTCTTTCTTATGTTGCTCAATATAGCTATATGCTATCTGATGTGGATTTTAGGAAGCGGGTTCAAGCTTACACCAACTATTTTAATGCATCTCGTTATCCTCTGGATGTAAACCCAATTTTTGAGGAATGCAGTAAAGTAAATATTCATTTTAAAGCAAATGGAGGAAACCCGTCACATTTTGTTGCCGAAGGCGATAAAATCATGGGCTTTGACAAGTGGATTAAAGAAATTAATAATCAGGTGGGAACTTTAATCGGAATCGGACAATCTACCACTCATATATTTTTAATAAGTGATTTTGTGAAAGATGAAAAGAAGAAAACCGAAATAGAAAAAGCGATTCTACGGTATTGCAATCAATAACCGACACACAATTTCTGAATCTTTTTGAATACATCATTGGACATTTCATTGTCTTCTCTTTTTCTTTGAGTGGAAAACCGTTATCTTTGCACACCAAAATGCGCTCATAACAAAAGAGATACATATATCACAATGGAAAAGAAATTCAAACGCACTACCGTTACGTCGGCATTGCCCTACGCTAACGGCCCGGTTCATATCGGACATCTGGCAGGAGTTTATGTACCCGCTGATATCTACGTCCGCTATCTGAGACTGAAAAAAGAAGATGTAATCTTTATCGGAGGTTCGGACGAACACGGAGTACCCATCACAATACGCGCCAAGAAAGAAGGCGTAACACCGCAAGATATAGTAGACCGTTATCATACGCTTATCAAAGAGTCTTTTAAAGAGTTCGGCATCTCATTTGATGTATACAGCCGCACAAGTTCAAAAACTCATCACGACACCGCTTCGGAATTCTTCCGTAAGCTGTACGATAAAGGCGATTTTATCGAAAAAACAAGTATGCAGTATTACGACGAGGAAGCCAAGACTTTCCTTGCCGACCGCTATATCACAGGCGAATGTCCCCACTGCCATGCAGAAGGTGCCTACGGTGACCAATGCGAAAAGTGCGGTACAAGCCTCAGCCCCACAGACCTGATTAATCCGAAAAGCGCCATCAGCGGAAGTAAGCCCGTAATGCGCGAAACGAAGCATTGGTATTTGCCGCTTGACCAACATGAAAGCTGGTTGCGCCAATGGATTCTGGAAGATCATAAAGAATGGCGTCCCAATGTATACGGTCAGTGCAAAAGCTGGCTTGACATGGGCCTGCAACCCCGTGCGGTAAGCCGTGACCTTGATTGGGGTATTCCTGTACCCGTAGAAGGAGCAGAAGGAAAGGTGCTGTATGTATGGTTTGATGCCCCTATCGGCTACATCAGCAACACAAAAGAGTTGCTGCCTGACACTTGGGAAACTTGGTGGAAAGATCCCGAAACCCGCCTGATTCACTTTATCGGTAAAGACAATATCGTATTCCACTGCATCGTATTCCCTGCCATGCTGAAAGCAGAAGGAAGCTTTATTCTACCTGATAACGTACCGAGCAATGAATTCCTGAATCTGGAAGGCGACAAGATTTCGACTTCACGCAATTGGGCCGTATGGTTGCACGAATACCTGGTAGACTTCCCCGGCAAGCAGGATGTGCTTCGCTATGTGCTGACAGCCAATGCGCCTGAAACTAAAGACAATGATTTCACCTGGAAAGATTTCCAGGCACGCAATAACAATGAATTGGTAGCCGTTTACGGTAATTTCGTGAACCGTGCCCTGCAACTCACCAAGAAGTATTTCGATGGTGTAGTACCCGCTGCCGGTGAATTGACAGAGTACGACCGCGAAACACTAAAAGAATTCTCTGATGTAAAAGCAGAAGTAGAAAAGTTACTGGATGTATTCAAGTTCCGTGATGCACAGAAGGAAGCCATGAACCTGGCCCGCATCGGAAACAAATATCTGGCAGATACCGAACCCTGGAAGATTGCCAAAACGGATATGGATCGTGTAGCCACTATCCTGAACATCTCCCTGCAACTGGTTGCCAATCTTGCCATTGCATTCGAACCATTCCTACCGTTCAGCAGCGAAAAACTACGCAAGATGCTGAACATGGACAGCTTCGACTGGGCTACTTTGGGCAGCACTAATTTATTGCCAGCCGGACACCAGTTGGCTACTCCTGAATTGCTTTTCGAAAAGATAGAAGACAGCGTTATTGAAGCACAGGTACAGAAGTTGCTCGATACGAAAAAGACTAATGAGGAAGCCAACTACAAAGCTAATCCTATCCGCCCGAATATCGAATTCGACGACTTCATGAAGCTGGATATTCGTGTGGGCACCGTATTGGAATGTCAGAAAGTTCCCAAAGCCGATAAATTACTGCAATTCAAGATTGCCGACGGACTGGAAAACCGTACTATCGTCAGTGGTATCGCACAACACTACAATCCGGAAGAATTGGTAGGCAAACAAGTATGTTTCATTGCCAATCTTGCTCCGCGTAAGCTGAAAGGCATCGTCAGCGAAGGTATGATCCTCTCTGCCGAGAACTTTGACGGTTCACTCTCCGTAGTTACAACCATGAAGGAGGTGAAGCCGGGTAGCGAAGTGAAGTAAAAATAATCTTAATGCCGAATGACAACTCAAGAACTCATATCTGCACGTAGCAACGAAGCCAATCTTGGCCAGGAAGAATTTGCGTGGTTGTTATTCGGCATTCATGATAAGACTCACGCTGTTTTAGGCAGCTCATATAAACCGACACGTCCCTCGCTTGACGCCCTAAAAAGAGAAATAGCCGAAGGGACCAACTGTGGCATTACTTTTACGGAAATACATGAAATCATGTATCAAGGGAAAAGAGTTATCATGTTTCAAATTCCGGCAGTTCCTAAAGGAATCCCGACTTCTTATAAAGGATACTATTATGGGCGCGATGGCGAATCATTATCAAAAGCTTATTGAAGGAAGAAAGCCGAACCTATTTATAGCAAAACCGGTTGCTCAGCAATTAGATCAGAAAACAGCCTATTCCAACAATAAAGGATTTGAGGACAGTTATTATTGTGATTTAATTTTAAAAGCACTCACTGAACACGGTACGTTTACAAAAAAGGAAATAACAGAATTACTTTGGAATAAGTTGCCAGATGTATTGAGCGAAAGCCAAAAACACTCAAAAGTCAGAAACCTACTTACCAAACTGAGGAAGCAGGATAAGATTAGAAATGTATCCAAAGGCATACACTCGGATTGGTTTCTTAATGCGGATAATTTAAACGCAATTAAATGATATCTTAATCATAAATCGAACAAGGAATGACAGAAGCATCACTCAAAGAGAAAACAGCAAAAGGATTATTCTGGGGCGGAATAGGCAACGGCGCCATGCAACTGCTAAACCTCGTCTTCGGCATATTCCTTGCTCGGTTGTTATCCACAACAGACTATGGCATGGTGGCCGTATTGACCATCTTCTCCGCCATGGCCGGAATTTTCTCGGAGAGTGGCTTCATCCTGGCACTTGTCAATAAGAAAGAGGTAAAGCATGAGGAATATAATTCCGTATTCTGGTTCAACATCAGTATCGGCGCATCACTTTACCTCATACTTTTTCTTTGCGCTCCTTTCATCGCCGATTTCTACCATACACCCGAGCTTACCCGGCTGGCCCGTTTCCAATTTCTGAGTTTCTTCATCGGAAGTTTCGGTACTGCCCCTACGGCCTATTTTTTCCGTAATCTCATGGTGAAAGAGCGTAGTCAGATACAGATAGCCGCCATCCTCATTTCGGGTATTACAGGTGTCAGTTGTGCCTACCATGGTTGGGGATACTGGGGAATTGCCGTACAGACCGTTGTGTATGTCAGCACCAACACTATCCTGCTTTGGATATTCTCTCCCTGGCGGCCTACTTTTTCGTTCCGCTTTCACCCATTACTGGAATTATTGCCTTTCAGCAGTAAATTACTCTTTACCTCGCTCTTCACTCATATCAATAACAACATCTTCTCCGCATTGCTGGGACGTTTCTACACCATCCAGCAAGCCGGTTACTACTCACAGGGAAGCAAGTGGACGACGATGGGATATTCCACCATTTTCGGAATGATAAACAGTGTAGGGCAACCTGTGTTCAGGGAAGCCTCGGAGGACAGGCAACGATTGCAAAACATATTCCGCAAGCTGATGCGCTTCACCGCCTTTGTCAGTTTCCCCGCTATGTTGGGGCTTGCCATTGTTTCTCAGGAACTGATCGTAATAAGCATTACAGAGAAATGGCTACCCTGTGTCCCCGTCATGCAGATACTGTGCGTATGGGGAGCCTTCATGCCTATTTCAACTCTTTACTCCAACCTGATGAATAGCATCGGCCGGCCGAACGTATATATGTGGAACACCATCGCACTGGGCATCTTCCAGCTATTATGCGTGTGGGGTAGTTACCCGTACGGTCTGAATATCATGCTGATAGTCTATACAGCAGCCAATATCTTCTGGCTACTCATCTGGCATTATTTTGCTCATAAACATATCGGAATTTCCCTGCTTAATACACTGAAGGATATAGCTCCCTATCTCATTATATCTGTAGCCGTAATGACTTTTACTTACTGGGTGGCAGGTTATGTGAAGAACATCTATCTTTCCTTACTGGTGAAAATCGCTTTAGCTGCCTCACTCTACATATTCCTGATGTGGAGCCTGAAGTCGACCGTATTCAGGGAAAGTCTTCAATATCTATTTAAAAAGAAAACCATACAATAATGACACTGCAAAATGTAACTGTAATCATCCCTGCGCACAACCGTCCCGAGCGCTTGCGCAGATTGCTCGACTACTATAGCCGCACAGATATCAAGGTTCTTGTTCCCGACTCATCCGACCATCCGTTTGCCGATGCGGAGAAGTACCCGGACATCACTTATCTGCACCGTCCTAAACTACATTTCCTGTTGAAGCTGAAAGAAGTGCTTCCGATGATTAGTACCCCCTATGTACTTTATTGCGCTGATGATGATTTCGCTGTTCCCTCCGGCATTGCGCAGATGACCGCCTTTCTAGACGAACACCCAGATTACAGCACTGCACAGGGACATTACCTGACCTTCACTCCCCATAAAGGGAAAATATCATTCTACCCTCGCTATATCCGCTACTTCGATAAACAAGTAACGGGCGATACTCCCCGGGAAAGACTTTTGCAAGAGAAGAATATGTATGCCTCATTGCTCTACTCCGTCATCCGGACACAAGCTTTTCAGAGGATGTATGCAGCTTGTTTCAACCCGGACGGAAGCCTGCGTTTCCGCAATCTTTTCCTGGCTGAAGAGTTCTTTAACCATGCTGCGCTTATCTTCGGCAAATATGCTACACTACCCTATTTCTACAGTGCCCGCGAGCGTATCAGAGGTTCCGCCACGGAAACCACCGTACCTGTTTCAGTTATCAAAACCTCTCATAAATATCGGGAGGAATATCAAGGTTTCCTTCTGGCGTTATCAGAATTACTGGCAGCCCGGGAAGGTGATACGCTTGAAGATGCTTTCTCCTTTATTTGTAGCATCAGCGATATGCCTAAAGACACTGCCGAAATCTCTGGCAAAAGGAAGATTATGGAATTCACTCATAAGCATCCCCTGTTACGTTGGGTAAACAGGCTGGCTGACTGGAGATATACTCAGAAAGGATTGAAAGCGGTACAAGGTATGCAAAGCTACCCCTGTACATTCTCCACACCGGAAAAAGAAGAAATTATCAAAGCTATTGAACAATCTTAAAGACACGCAAAAATGACAAATAAAACTGTTTTCTATTGTAATAGGTACTTATACGACACCTACCTCTTTCCGGGAAATCAAGGTCTACAAAGTATGGGAAAAACCTCAGGATAGAAACTGCTGAAGCACTCTTTCAAGCATCCCATTATCAGAAAGCAGTTTCTCCACAAACTCACGAAAGGCACCAAAGCCCCCATGCTGTGCGGTGACGTAATCGACCTCACGTTTCACATAATCCGGTGTATTACTGGGGGAAGCGCTGAATCCAACCTTACGGAGCAGCGCCAAGTCGTTCACATCATCACCGATGAAGGCAACATCCTGCAACGTAATGCCCAACTCACGACATAATTCTTCCGCCTGTGCCACTTTATCTTTCACCCCCAGGTAGCAGTAATCTATCTTCAGTTTATCAGCACGCTTCTGAACAATCTGCGTATTCTCACCCGTCATAATGGCTACAGGTATATTCAGCTTGCGAAGGAAAATAACTCCCCAGCCGTCTTTCACGGAGAAGCGTTTCATCACATCGCCCTGTTCGGTATAGTACATTCCACCATCAGTCCACACACCATCAATATCAGTAATCACTAACTTTGGTAACATAGTTTTTTCTTTTTATTCAGATGATACAATCATTTATTTCCACTTCCCGCTCTTCCCCCTCAGCCCATCGCGATAGCCACACAGCAATGCCCACAACTTACTGAACTTCTGCTGCTCATACAGTACGATAAAAACCACACGCTTATAAAAATGATAGCGCAAATGCGACTTCAAATTCAACGCCTCTGGATACAGACGATGCAGGAGAATACCATTGCGCACATTATAGTAGGAACGGGCCGGACCGTATTCATTAGGAAATACTTCTTTTCCCAGCAAACGCCTTTTCTTCTTCTGATAACCCAAATCGTGTGTCAACAGAATATTCTTGAAACATAAAACGGGAACATCTTTCCTTTTAGCCCTCCAACAAAACTCACAATCCACTCCCCAGACAAAGAGGGATTCCATAAAGTCGCCCAAAGTATCGAACAGGCTAACCGGATATATACTTCCCGAAGTCATTGCCGAATACACTTCATCCACAGAGTCCGTTGGCGGATACATGGTGGTTTGCTGGGATTTAATGAAATAATTGGTAGAGAAAATGGCAGCCTTGTCCTCACCATAGCTACGGATTGCCCGAAGGTAGCTTTCGAAGTTCCGCCCACCGAAACAGCTATCCTGATCCAAGGTCAGCAGATGCGTAAATCCATTTGCACGGGCATATGCCACCGCCTTATTCAGCGCAGAACCAATGCCCAGATTTTCACCGCAACCACCCAGAATGATTTTCCCTCTCCCGTCTCCCAAAGAATCCAAATCCAGATCCCTGCGATCTGTTGCCGGAGTATTATCCCACAACATCAATTCATCCAGTTGAGCAAGATAGGTAGCGATATTCTTTACTACCGCATCATCCGGATAATATAAAATGACTATGCCTAAGAGTTTCATAAATTATCGGATGACATCCGGATAGATAATCTCATTCCGGGGAATTTCTTTCAGTACTTTATGCCCTACCACTTTCGCACGCTCCACCCACTTAAAGCCGTCACCGGGACTCAACAGATGGATATCCTGTTCGGTAATGATATCTCCGGGATGCAGCGTCTTATTCGTTGCAATGGAACGCTCCAGTTTCACCTTTGCCGAGGCTACGGAAGAGTCGATATACAGTTCTTCTTTTCCCAGCCAACGTTCGGCAATACGGATATCACGTATCATGCGGTTCACACCGTCGGGACCAAGAGAACCTTGCTGATCAGTTCCCTTCATACGGCGGTCGATGGTGACATGCTTCTCTATGATTTCCGCACCCATACCCACGGCAACGATAGGAGCGGCAATACCGATGGTATGGTCGGAGAAGCCGATGCAATACTGCCCGTAGTGCTGTTTCAGATAGGTGATAGTCTTCAGATTCAGATTATCAGGCTGGGTAGGATACTGGGATACACAATGCAAGATAGATATGTTGTTATGATAACGGGTAATCACCTCCAAAGCATCATCCAGTTCTTTTCTGCCTGCCATGCCGGTAGACAGAATAATGGGTATCTTGGTTTCAGCCATCACTTCCAGCAACGGCAGGTTGGTAAGATCGCGGCTTGCCACTTTCAGACGGTCGGGCGTGAAGAGTTTCAGCAAAGAGAGGCAGCCTTTGGAGCAAAGTGTTTCCACGAAATCAAGCCCTAAAGACTTGGCGTGCCTATACACTTCGAAGTGTTCCTCGTCCGTCAGCTCCAGAAAAGCACGATGTTCGCCGTAGGTACGTCCGAAAGAATGGGGGGAATCATACGGACGGTTCATCTGTGAGTCCGTCAGTTCTTCATTCAAATCCCGTTTAGTCAATTTCACCGCATCCATCGGACGAAGTTCTATATTGAACACTTCTTCACGAACAGGGCGGGACACCAGGTCTACGATCAGTTTGGCTATATCGACGGAACCGTTATGGTTCTGTCCGATTTCTCCTATTATATAAGTACTATTCATTTACGAATTATAAATTACGAATTACACTTGGCTGCACGGCGGTAGAAGGTATACATGGGCTATTTTTCATTTCTTGCAATATTCTCCAACATTCTGGCACGATAGTCGGGATGCGATTGCACCAGTTGCAACAGGGCATGCACACTACGGTCGGTCTTCTCATGGAAGGTGGCATAAAGTTCCTGTAGCAAGGTGAAGTCTTCCATCGTATCGAGAGTGAAACGAAGATCGAAACGCCCTTCCAACTCAGCCGGCAACGGAAGCAGACGCACCTTGAATTTTTCGGGATGCGTATAGAGATAGATAGTGACATGCTCGATGTAAAGTTTCTCTTGCGTAGAAACGGCGGCACGACGCAGAGCGTCAATCGTTGTCAACTCGGAATATAAGCCCAAATGGGATTTGATGGTAGGACGTCCATCGGCAAAGCCATAGGCGATATAATCTGCCGGACAGAAATTGTGTTCGGCAAAGAAGGTATTGAAAGTTTCGGGACGAAGGAACGGATTATCCGAACAAACACGGATAAAGCGGTTGATACCGAAAACTTCGGCAGCACGGATAAAGCGGTCGAGTACATTGTCCTCGTCGCCACGAAAACTGAGGATACCCGCCTGACGGGCGGTTTCAGCAAGCACGTCGTCCTGCGGGCGATTGGTGGTGGCAAGTACAATACATTTGTCCGGACAAGCCTGTTTGATATTGGCTATCAGAATGTCGATGATGCGCTGTTCGCCATAGAAGGGGAGCAGAATCTTGTTGTGCAGCCGGGTAGAACCGGTGCGTGCCTGAATGATTATTCCATCTTTCATAATTTCATCCGTTTAAAAGCGTCGATATAAGAACCGGGAGTGACATTGATAATCTCCTTACCCAGCCGGCGTGCGTAGGCTTCGAGTATAAAATAGGACTTGAAGGCTACGTGCATGTGATAGAGAATAATGTGAAGCCGGGCACTGTTCAAGTTTTCCTGTTTCACGGTTTCGGCCTGCGATTTATTCTGGTCGTAGAAGTGCTTTTGGTGCATCAGTACTACGTTGTCGTCCGTTACGGTGATCTCCGGCAACCAAGAGTGGTCAGCACCTGCCAAATAGATTTTCTTGAAAGGCAGGCGCAATCCCATAGCGATAGAAGGTATCAGCACGTTATGCGGACGGGGAACGCCCCAGCCTTTGCGGAATATCCAGTTGCAGAAACCCTGGAAGCCTTCGATAGGCGTTGTATTATAAACATAGAGCTTGATGTGGGGGTTACCCGCCAGTAAGGGTTGCCATTCTTTATTCTTCAGGGCACGGGCAGGGACAAAGAAGTTCATATCCCAGGTAGTCTTCTCGGCCATTGTCTTGAAAAGCTGTATACGCTTCTCGGGAACGATCCAGAACAGCGGGTCTGCAATCAGATAAAGTTCGGGGCGGAGACGCTCGAACATAGGAGAACTTACACAGAAGTTCACTGCCAACAAGGTTTTTCCCTTGATGAAATCCGTCGAATCTTCTACCGTGCGGTTCAGCGAAGGGCCGTTAGCCAATATCAGCAATTCATCCGGATTACTGAAAGAAGACGGCAAGCGCGTGCGCCACTTGGACTGCAACAGGATTTTCACTATACTGAGGAAGCACTGCCAAAGCTGTTCCAACCATTTCAAACCTTTTTCTCCCATATTGTTATAAAAGTTACGAGCTATAGTTATGAACTACAAATACCAAGTACTTTCAGACTACCTGCGAACAATTATTCGCCCTACCATGTGGCATCATTTAAACGGCAGATTCACAACGCTTATTCGGTTCATTTGCAACACTTGCAATACATTTACGTAACACCTGCAATACATTTCCACAACACTTGCACGGTACAAATCAAACACTTGTGTCCCGTAATCATCCTCTTGAACACTTATAAACAGAATCTTTCCCCTCCAATCACAACGCAGCCACTCGTAGCTCGTAGCCTGTAACTTGTAGCTAATTTATTCTCCTGCAAAGATAGATACTTTAGCGGTTACTGGCTAAAAAAACCGCGAATTTGTGGATAGAAAGCGGTAAAAGCTGTACTTTTGCCAAAACATTCCGCAACATGAGAGTACTTATAATCAATACGTCCGAGAAAACAGGCGGAGCCGCCATTGCCGCCAGACGCCTGATGGAATCGCTCCATACAGCGGGAACAGACGTGAAAATGCTCGTCCTGCACAAGGAAAGCCAATCGAAACAGGTGATCCCTGTAGGCAAAGACTGGCAAAAGAAATGCACTTTCCTCTGGGAAAGACTGGTTATCTGGACGAATAATCTCTTCAGCCGGAAGAATCTCTTTACCGTCTCCATAGCCAATACAGGCTTCAACGTCACCAAACTGCCTGCCTTCCGGGAAGCCGACATCATACACCTCCACTGGATAAACCAGGGAATGCTTTCACTGAACAATATACAGGAAATCTTCGAATCGGGCAAGCCCGTTGTCTGGACCCTGCACGATATGTGGGAATGTACCGCCATCTGCCACCATGCCCATACCTGCACCCTCTTCAAAAACGAATGCAGAAACTGCCGCTTCCTGCGCTTCCCAAGCAACAACGATCTGGCGCACCGGGTATTCAAGAAGAAACAAAAACTATTCAGTCATGCCAGCCCCCTGAATATCGTCGCAGTCAGCACATGGCTTTCCTCACAAATACAGCAAAGCACCCTACTTAAAGAGAAACCTGTATCTGTGATCCCTAATACACTCTCGCCCACCGACTTCCGGATGATGGACAAAGAACTGTCCCGAAAGGAACTGTCCCTGCCCGATAAACATATCATTCTGTTCGGAGCCGCCCGCATCGACGATCCGATCAAGGGAGTGGAATATCTGCTCCAGGCCATCCGGTTATTGATTGAAAAGAAGCAATTCCCGCAGGAAAAACTTCACCTGGCACTGTTCGGCAAGATCAAATATCCGGAGAAACTTCTCAACTCCATCCCCGTCAGCTACACCTATCTGGGACGAATAGGCGATACAAACAAACTCTCGCAACTATATTCCGCCGCAGACGTCACCGTATCCGCCTCTTTCTATGAGACATTCGGTCAGACTCTGATCGAGGCCCAAGCCTGTGGTTGCATTCCGGTTTCTTTCGGCAACAGCGGACAGGCCGACATTATCCGCCACAAAGAGAACGGCTTCCTGGCCGACTACCTCTCTGCCGACAGCCTAGCAGAAGGTATCCGATGGGGAATATCCGAAGCCCGGACAGCCATCCCCAAAGAAAATATGCGAAGCGAAGTATTCAGGAAATACTCCGGTGAAGTCGTTGCAAAGCAATATCTCAATCTCTACCAAAACTTAATCAGAAGAAAGGTAACACAATGAGAATACTACTTATCAATACAACAGAAAAGATAGGCGGCCCCGCCGTAGCCGCAAGCCGCCTCATGGAAGCCCTCAAGAATAACGGCATCAAAGCCAAGCTATTGGTGCGCGACAAACAGACCGAACAGATCACCGTAGTGGAGTTGCCTCACAACCTGCGCATGGTATGGAAGTTCGTATGGGAGCGAATCGTTATCTGGAAAGCCAACCATTTCAACAGAAACCACCTCTTCGCCGTAGACATTGCCAACGCCGGCACGGACATCACCAACTTGCCGGAGTTTCAGCAAGCGGACATCATACATCTCCACTGGATCAACCAGGGGATGCTTTCTTTAAAGAACATCGAGAAAATTCTGGCTTCGGGCAAGCCCGTAGTCTGGACCATGCACGATATGTGGCCCTGTACCGGCATCTGCCACTACTCCGGCGGATGTACGCATTACGAAGAGGAGTGTCATCATTGCCCCTTCATCCACAACGGAAGCCGGAAGAAAGACCTCTCCCACCGCATCTTCCTCAAAAAGCAAAAGTTATATGAGGGCCGTCATATCAACTTTGTAGCCTGTAGCCACTGGCTGGAAGAACGCGCCCGGAAGAGTGCCCTTTTCAGCGGACATGCCATTACCAGTATCCCCAACCCTATCAACACCAATCTCTTCAAGCCGCACAGCAAAAAAGCCGCACGAGAAAAATGCAGGCTTCCGCAGGACAGCAAACTGGTTCTGTTCGGTTCAGTGAAGATAATGGATACCCGGAAGGGAGTGGAATATATGATTAAAGCCTGCAAACTCTTGGCAGAGAAGCATCCGGAACTGAAAGACCAACTGGGTGTAGTGGCCTTTGGCAACCAGTCGCAACAGTTACAGAATATGTTGCCTTTTAAGGTTTATCCGCTCGACTTCGTCAGCAATGAACATCAGTTGGTAGATATCTACAACGCCGTCGACCTCTTCGTCACCTCATCGCTGGAAGAGAACCTGCCAAACACCATTATGGAAGCCATGTCCTGCGGTATCCCTTGCGTAGGATTCAACGTAGGCGGCATACCGGAGATGATAGACCATCTGCACAACGGCTACGTGGCACAATACAAATCAGCCGAGGATTTTGCCAACGGCATCTACTGGATACTGACCGAGCCCGAATATACCACCCTCTCCGAGCAAGCCTGCCGGAAAGCCGTTTCCAATTATTCGGAAAGTGCCATTGCCAAGAGATACATCGACGTTTATAACAAAATAACCGGAAGACATGCATAACCGTCCCACACCCAAGTTCAGCATCATCACCGTGACCTACAATGCCGAGGCCGTATTGGAAGACACGATACAGAGCGTTATCTCACAAACCTACCACCACGTAGAGTACATCATCATAGACGGTGCATCCAAAGACCGCTCCCTCGCCATTGCCGAAAGGTATCGCGACCGTATCACCCTGCTTGTTAGCGAACCGGACAAAGGACTGTATGATGCCATGAACAAAGGCATCCACCTGGCAACGGGCGACTACCTCTGTTTCTTGAATGCCGGAGACAGTTTCCATGAAGACGACACCCTGCAACAAATGGTGCATACTTTAGGAATCGGCGAACTGCCGGACGTACTATATGGCGAAACCGCTTTAGTAGATAAAGAAAGGCATTTCCTACGTATGCGCCGCCTCTCCGCCCCCGAAGTGCTGACATGGAAGAGTTTCAGGCAAGGTATGCTCGTTTGCCATCAGGCATTCTTCGCCAAACGGAGCCTGGCGGTACCATACGATATGCAATACCGCTTCTCCGCCGACTTCGACTGGTGCATCCGCATCATGAAAAAAGCGCGGACGCTGCATAACACGCATCTCACGCTTATCGATTATCTGGAAGAAGGTATGACGACGCAGAACCAAAAGGCTTCCCTGCGGGAACGCTTCCGCATCATGGCGAAGCACTATGGACTGATAAGTACCGTGGCGCACCATGCATGGTTTGTATTCCGTCTGCTGCTGAAGAAATAGTACCTGGCTTTCAACACCTTACGGCAAGTAATCCGCAACCCCGCATTCAAGTCTTAGTTTCATGCCGTGAAACTCACAGTTTCAAGGCATGAAACTGTTGGTTTCACCTATTGAAACAGGAAGTTTCACGGCATGAAACTTACAGTTCCAAACGGAGAAACTGATAGCATCAAACAGACAATAGTTTCTTCAGCTCCTTCACTCCTTCCGAAGCACCCTTCTGAATGATATGTATCTGCCTCATTGAGTGCGTATCCACCGGTTTCGGATCAATCAGATATACTTCTGCCGTTCGAGGCACATAGTTCAGCAGTCCCGCTGCCGGATATACATTCATCGAAGTACCTATAATCACAAAGATATCCGCTTTCTCTACATAGTCGACAGCCGTTTCTATCTCCGGCACCGCCTCGCCAAACCAAACAATAAACGGACGCAACTGCGAACCGTCGCCCGCCTTGTCACCCATCTTCACCTCATATTCTTCCGGTTTCAACTCCTTTACATAGCGAGGATTATAAGGGTCACGACTGGAACACACCTTCGTCAGTTCACCATGCAGATGAATGATGCGCGTGCTCCCGGCACGCTCGTGCAGATTATCCACATTCTGCGTAACCACCGTCACATTGAAGTCCTTCTCCAGCTCGGCAAGTCCGATGTGCCCTGCATTGGGCTCCACATCAAGCAACTGCTTACGGCGCTCGTTATAAAAGTTTATCACCAGCTCCGGATCGCGCACATATCCTTCGGCACTGGCTACCTGCATCACCGGATATTTGTCCCACAATCCGCCTGCGTCCCGAAACGTACTGATACCACTCTCGGCACTCATACCGGCACCGGATAAAATCACTAAATTCTTCTTCATACCAAAATCTCCTTTCTATTATAGCAGTTTCTTTTCTACAAAAATACAGAAGATTGCCGAAGTTGCCACAGATATAAGAAAATTTAAAACCTAAAAGCATAAATCATTCAAATAAAACACTTACTTTTGCGACTTGTAATTTTGCAACTGATTGAAAGAGATTATACTTTCAGTCTCAACCCCAAAGATATATGGATAAATTCAGTTACGCTATCGGCCTCGGAATAGGTCAAAATTTATTAAGTATGGGTGCAAAAGGCATCGAAGTAGATGACTTTGCACAAGCTATCAAAGACATACTGGAAGGAAACAAAACCGCCATCTCACACGCAGAGGCACGCGATATAGTAAACAAATACTTCGCAGAACTGGAAGAGAAAATGAATGCAGCCAGCATAGAGCAAGGCGTACAGTTCCTGGAAGAAAACAAGAAACGCCCTAATGTGGTTACTTTGCCAAGCGGCCTGCAATACGAAGTCATCAACGAAGGCAAGGTAGGCACTTATGCAAAAGCCACCGACCAAGTGAAATGCCACTACGAAGGCACACTGATTGACGGAACCCTGTTCGACAGTTCTATCAAACGCGGACAACCCGCCGTATTCGGTGTGAACCAGGTTATCCCCGGCTGGGTGGAAGCGCTTCAGTTGATGCCCGAAGGTGCCAAGTGGAAACTTTATATTCCTTCCGATCTTGCCTATGGCGCACAAGGTGCAGGCGAAATGATACCGCCTCACAGCACATTGATTTTTGAAGTGGAATTACTCGAAATATTATCCCAAAAATAAAAATAAACAGTAAAAGCAAAATGAAAAAAGTAACATTTATCATGGCTCTTGCAGTAGGCGCAGGTTTAGCTTCCTGTACTGCACAAAGCCCGAAAGCAAATCTGAAAACAGATGTTGACTCATTGTCTTATGCCATCGGTATGGCTCGTACAGAAGGTCTGACTCAGTACCTGATGCAACAAGGCGTTGACACTACTCAGATGGCTGAATTCATCAAAGGTTTCAACGAAGGCGCTGCTAAAACCAGCAAGAAAGACGTTGCTTACATGACCGGTATGCAAATTGGCCAGATGGTAGGCAAACAATGGGTAGAAGGCTTCAACCAACAAATCTTCGGTGGCGACTCTACTCAGACTATCAGCCGTGAAAACCTGTTGGCAGGTTTCATCGCAGGTATCACAGACAAGAGCAACGTTATGACTAAAGAAGCTGCTACAGCTTACATGCGCGACGGTATGGAAGCCATCAAGGAAAAAGCTTTAGCTGTCAAATACGCTGACAACAAAGCTGCCGGTGAAAAATACCTCGCAGAAAACAAAGGTAAAGAAGGTGTTGTAACTACTCCGAGCGGTCTGCAATACAAAATCATCACCAAGGGTACAGGCGCAATCCCTGCTGACACCAGCAAAGTGAAAGTAAACTACAAGGGTACTTTGATTGACGGTACTGAATTCGACAGTTCTTACAAGCGCAACGAACCTGCTACTTTCCGTGCCAACCAAGTTATCAAAGGCTGGACAGAAGCCCTCACAATGATGCCTGTAGGTTCTAAGTGGGAACTTTATATTCCGCAGGAACTGGGTTACGGTGGCAGAGAAACCGGCGGTCAGATCAAACCGTTCTCTACCCTGATCTTTGAAGTAGAGCTCGTCGGCATCGAAAAATAAGTATCAGCCGAAGATTTTTTCTTCAACGGTACAGACTTAGCGGGCGAAACGGATGTAAACAAAAACATCTGCTTCGCCCGCTTCTTTTTTACTCTTTCCCTATTTTTTCCTCCTTTTATATAGAGAAATTAAAATAAAGTCCTATATTTGCTTACTATTTGATAAAAACAAGAACTTACACAAATTGATATTATGGAAAAAATAGACAATCTTGACCGGCAGATTCTGGAAATCATCTCTCAGAATGCCCGCATTCCTTTCAAAGATGTAGCTGCTGAGTGTGGCGTATCACGTGCTGCCATTCATCAACGTGTGCAACGTTTGATAGATTTAGGCGTCATTGTCGGCTCCGGTTATCATGTGAACCCCAAATCTCTGGGCTACAGAACCTGCACGTATGTAGGTATCAAGTTAGAGAAAGGTTCCATGTACAAATCAGTGGTTGCCGAAATGGAGAAAATACCGGAAATCGTGGAATGCCACTTCACTACGGGTCCTTACACGATGCTGACGAAAGTATATGCACGCGATAACGAGCATCTGATGGACTTGCTGAATAACAAAATGCAAGAAATTCCGGGTGTAACCGCTACCGAAACGTTGATTTCACTGGAGCAAAGTATCAAGAAGGAAATTCCTATTTGCCCGGAGAAATAACAGATAATTTATGGAATTCTTAAACGAATATCATCTTTCGGGACTGTTCATCGGCATTTGTACATTTCTTATCATTGGATTGTTTCATCCTGTGGTAGTGAAAGCCGAGTATTATTGGGGTACCAAGTGCTGGTGGATTTTTCTTGTATTGGGCATCGGAGGCGTTGTGGCCTCGCTTTGCGTAGAGAATATCTTGATTGCGTCCCTCTTGGGCGTATTTGCTTTCTCTTCGTTCTGGACCATCAAGGAGGTCTTTGAACAAGAAGACCGCGTAAAGAAAGGTTGGTTCCCCAAGAACCCCAAACGTACGTATAAGTTCTAAAAACAAAGCAACAAACAGTATATTTTGCCCGAAAGGTTTGCATATTTCAACTGAATATACTATTTTTGTGCCCGCTATCCGATGAGGATAACACCGGACTTGTAGCTCAGTTGGTTAGAGCAACAGACTCATAATCTGGAGGTCCCTGGTTCAAGCCCAGGCTGGTCCACAAAGAAAAAAGGCTGATTCCTAAGGGAATACAGCCTTTTTTCTTTGTAATACCCCTCCAGTTATAAGTCCGTTGTTTTAGTAGTTTTAGCCTTAAATTGATGCAGTTGTTTCACTATTGTTTCACCGAACCAAGCAAATTAGAATTTACTCCTAAAAAGTATAATAAGAGAAAAAACTCATTTTATGAGTTGCTTATCATTCTAAACTTATTATATTTGCTCCCATAATCTAAAAAATGAAAGGTGATACTAGAGAAACAACATATTGATTTTGAACAGATTTATCTTTCTTATTTCTCGAAAATGAAACGTTTTGCCCGAGAATATGTCTTATCGGATGAAGATGCAGAGAATATAGTACAAGATGTTTTCCTCGATTTTTGGGAAAAGAAAGAACTATTGCCACTACCTATCAATATTCTGGCCTATTTATTCACTTCTATAAAAAACCGTTGCATTGACTTTCTACGGCACAAAATAGTGCAGAAAGAAGTAGAAAATAAAATGCAGGAAGAATATAGATTGACCTTACAAATGAAATATTATTCTTTAGGAGAATTAGATGAAGGGATTTTTGAAAAAGATGATGTAGAACAATTGCTCTCTAAAGTAATAGATTCGCTGCCTGAAAGATGTAGAGAGATATTTTTGAAAAGTAAGATAGAGGGCAAAAAGCAAAAGGAAATAGCAGAAGAGATGAACATTTCAATTAATACGGTTGAAACTCAGATGGGAATTGCCTATAAAAAGCTACGAAACGAACTAAAAGACTATTTTCCTCTTTTTATCTTTCTGTATTATTTGTAACCTGAACAAAAAAAGTGATTTTCTTTTAGCGGATTCTTTTTCTACATTCGTCTATACTATGAATTAAGTCATAAAAAGATGGATGAACGTATATTAAAATATTTCCAAAACAGCCTAGCACCCAATGAGAGGTTGCTACTTCTTCGTGAAATAGAGAAAAATGAGGAGCTAAAAAAGCAGTTTGCCGAGTATCAGAATATCCAGGCATTACTGAACTTATCCTCACACACAGAAGATAAGAAAGAGGGAGAAACAAGCTATCAGCATTTCCAAAAACGGATAAAAAGCAAAAAAATGCGTATTTGGCTGGTGAAAACAATGAAATATGCAGCTGCAATACTCATTTTAATGATAAGCACATATCAGCTATCTATTTGGCAGATGTCACATAAGCTACAAGATGACTTCCAAGTGCAAACCAATACTTTATATGTACCAGCCGGGCAACGTGCTTGTATATCTTTGCAAGATGGTACCGTGGTCTGGTTAAATGCTCAATCGACCTTGACCTACCCCTCGCATTTTTATGGAAAGGAAAGAACTGTTTCCATTATAGGCGAAGCCTTTTTTGAAGTAGCTAAAGACAAAAACAGACCTTTCATCGTAGCGGCTCAAGATGCGAAAATACAAGTATTAGGAACAAAATTCAATGTATATAGCTATCCGGATAGCAAACAAATCAGGACAAGTCTGATTGAAGGTGCCGTTCAAGTGTTCTACAAGAGTAAGCAAGTTATATTAAGGCCCAATGAAGAAAGCATTGCACAAGACGGGAAATTGACAGTCAGCAATATAAAAAATCCTGATATGTTATTATGGAGAAATGGCATCTACAGCTTTAATAATGAACGCTTGGCTGACATTGTTAACAAATTGGAGCTATATTATGATGTCACAATCAATATTGCAAATCCCAAATTGAAAGATATAAATTATACATGTAAATTCCGTCAAAGAGATGGAATAGAGAAAATACTACATACCATTCAAAAGATACATCATTTCAAAATTGAAATAGACAAAGAAAATAACGTGATCACCTTAAAGTAATACAATTGTTTAACCCTTAATACATTATCCACATGAAAACATAGAATTATAATCAAGAAGGCGACAAGTGCACCACCACCTGTCGCCCGTAGAAAGTAAACACCGGAAAAAAATTTAGTATTCACTCTAAATACAAAGATATGAAAATAAATCCTTTGTTATCACTCTTTATTGTCCAAAATCAAAGCTTTAAAGATTATTTTAGAATTATGAAAATCTCTTTATTCTTGCTATTTGCTTGTGCCCTCCAATTACTGGCAGTAAATACAGAAGCACAAAACGCAGTCATAACCTTTCCTTCTAATTCTATATCTGTAGGTCAGCTAATAGAAGAGATAGAAAAGCAGACAGATTACTTAGTTGTATATAGCAATCGCGAAATAGATACCAACCGGCAGGTCATTATACAAAATAAATCTGCTAAGGTATCTTCATATTTGAAAGAGACATTGGCGAAAGTAGGTATTGGCTATAAATTCGAAAACGATTATATTATTTTATCGAAAAATACCAGCTTATTAGATCAGATACAACAAGAAAAAATAACAGGAATAGTGACTGATGTAAAAGGAGAGCCGATTATAGGTGCAAATGTCAGTGTTATAGGCAAATCAATAGGTACAATTACAGATATAGATGGCAAGTTTACCATCCAAGCTTCACAAGGAAATACCCTTCAGGTTTCATTCATTGGCTACAAAACTCAAACCACCAAAGTTGCAAACAAACATATCACAATTGTTTTACAAGAAGATATGGAAATGCTTGATGAAGTGGTTGTAATTGGCTATGGAACTGTGAAGAAGTCAGACTTGACAGGTTCAGTTTCTTCCATTTCACAGAAAAATATAAAGGACCAGCCAATGACTCGACTGGATCAAGCTTTAAGCGGAAGAATTCCCGGCGTCGTTGTTATAACAAACTCCGGTGCACCGGAGCAGAGTACCCAAATTCGTATACGTGGTGCAAATTCTATTTATGGTGGAAATTCACCACTTTATATTGTAGATGGGGTACCTAATACCGATTTATTTAACAATCTGGCTCCTAATGACATACAATCGATAGAGGTCCTGAAAGACGCTTCGGCAACTGCTATTTATGGTTCTCGCGGTGCAAACGGAGTAATACTGGTCACTACCAAAAGAGGGGCTGAAGGTAAGACAAATATTCACTTGGAAACAGAACAATCAATATCTACCATTGCCAAAAAGCTAGATCTATTAAGTGCAAGTGAATATGCAGAATTCTATAATGAGTATCGTCGGGAAAAGGGGGCTAATCAAGATTTCTTTTCTCCGGATGAAATCACTCAGTGGAAAAAAAATGGGGGTACAGACTGGCAAGATCTAATGTTCAGAACAGCTCATACTCAAAATTATAAACTCTCTATTTCAGGAGGTATTCCGAAACTTCAATATTTGGTATCTATGAATATGATGGACATAGAAGGCATTTTGAAGGAATCGAAAAGTCAGAAATTCAGTTTACGGTCTAATATAACTGCTGATGTAACTAATTGGTTAAAAATGAACTTAGACGTAAATGCAGTAAGACGAAAAACAAATAAAAATGGTCCCCGTGGAGGAGTCGGAACTATTATAGCAGATGCAATTACCTATAGTCCTACCTTGAAATTAAAAGATGAAGAAGGAAACTGGTTGAGAGATAATATCAATTCAACAAAAGATAACCCTTATGGCCGATTAACTCAAGATTTGGATGAAAGTTACACTAATTATCTAGCAGCAAATTTACAGTTTATGGTACAATTACCAGTAAAAGGGTTGAGTTTGAATTTCCAAGGTGCTGCCCATTATAAAGATTACAAGAATCGTTGGATGAAGTCGAATGCAAAGGATTTACGAGCTCAAAACAATTCTGCAAATAATAATCAAAACGATAGTTTTGACTGGTATAATGTAAATCAAATAAATTATGCAAGAGAATGGAAAGAACATAAGTTGAATCTTATGGGAGCCATAGAATTATCACAATCAACAACTACAGGATTGTCTAATGAAGTAGCTAACCTGAGAACAGAATCTGTTGATTTTTGGAATTTGAGTTTGGGAGATATGAATCTGTTTAGCAATTCATTTTCACGCTCTTCGTTAGTTTCACTTATGGGACGTGCAATGTATCAATTCAAAGATAGATACTTACTTACTGCGACTATTAGACGAGATGGTTCTTCCAAATTCCAAGGTAAGAATAAATGGGGAAATTTTCCATCAGTTGCCGTTGCCTGGAGAATGTCAGAAGAATCTTTTATAAAGAATCTCAATATTTTTGATGTCTTAAAGTTAAGAATGAGTTGGGGCAATACAGGTAACCAAGCCATTGGAGCCTATTCAACCTTAGGGCTTCTAGCTGAGTCGAAGTATGGTTGGGGAGGTACAAGTGATTATCCCGGATACGGAGTTTCCGGACCTGCCACTCCTAATCTGACATGGGAAAAAACTACTCAATATGATTTAGGCTTAGATATGGCATTTGCAAATAATAGAATTCTGGCAAATATCGATCTATATCAAAAGAATACAACCGGGTTGTTACTAAAGAAACCTATACCATACTATGATGGCGGAGGAACCACTTGGGTAAATCTTGGTGAAGTGAAAAACAGAGGTCTTGAATTCTCTTTAACCGGAATTCCTATTCAAAACAAAAATTTAATATGGGAGAGCACATTTAATGTATCCTACTCAAAAAATGAAGTTGTCAGCTTAGGAGATGAAATAAGATTACATCCGGGAACAAAATTAGACCAAGCTTCTCTCAATACGGCCGTATTGCAAGTAGGAAAACCATTAGGTAGTATCTATGGATATATTTGGGAAGGTTTATGGCGTACTGACGAGGCCGAAGAGGCAGCCAAATGGGGGCAAAAGCCAGGAGATAACAAATTTAAGGAGAAAAATGTGAATTACAAATTGGAATCTGATGACGCAGATATTATCGGACAAGCATTTCCTGATGTAATATTAGGATGGAATAATACCATCAAATGGAAGAATTTAGATTTCAATTTATTCTTTCAAGGTTCACTGGGAGCTGACCGTTTGAATTTATCACGCTATCTCACCAATGAATGTGTCAGTGATTCACGTTTTATCACCTCTAAAGAAGGTTATTATAACAGATGGACACCCGAAAATCAAAATACTAAAATACCAAACCCGTTCAGTTCGACAATCAATTCCAGATTTGAAACTGCTCAATATTTGGAAAAAGCTGATTATCTAAGATTAAAGAATATAAGTATTGCATATACAATCCCCAGAGCAAAAACAAAATTTGCAGATATCAGAATCTCCCTGAGTGCTCAAAACCTGTTTACGATCACGTCTTACACAGGATATGATCCGGAAGGAACTATGGATATCACAAGCAATGGCGGCAATAGTGACATTAACGCAGGCGTTGATGGCGGTTCATACCCATTACCAAGAACATTTACTTTGGGGCTTGGATTCTCATTTTAGTTTAACCAATAAAATAGATGCAAAATGAAAAAAATATTGATTTATAGCATATTATTATTTGCTTTATGTTCTTGTGATAATTTCCTGGAAGAAGATCCTCGTGGTAAACTTACCCCTTCCTCTTTCTTCTCAAGTCCGGAAGACTTGGATATGGCTATAACTGGGATGTACAACAAATATTACCAGACTAATGCTCGCGTCTTCAGAGCCATTTATGTGTGGTGTGCAGATGATGTAACAGCCCATAGTGGTGGTAATAAGTCACGTTTTTCGGAATATGACCGGTTTAATTTCAACTCGGGAAATACAGATATTCTTGAAATGTATCAACTCTATTATCAGACAATCAAAGCTTGCAATTATGTAATTAATAATGCAGAAAGAACACCGGTTGAGAAATCTTTCCTGGAGCCGAGACTGGGACAAGCCTACTTTTTAAGAGCATTAAACTATTTTATGCTTGTACGCATTTGGGGACGTATACCTCTAGTCACAGAGAATGAGATAAATTACAATACCCCAAAAGCAGAGGTGAATAAAATATATGAATTAATAGAATCGGATGCATTAACAGCAGAAAGAATGCTGCCGGATAATCATAAGATAGCCCCCTATTTTCAGAACGGAATTAATGTAGCTCCTAACAAAGGCGCTGCAAAAGCTTTACTAGCCTCTGTTTACATGACGGAAGCAGGCTGGCCTTTGAAAAAAGGAGCGGAATATTATGATAAGGCGGCTGCAAAGTATAAAGAAATCATTGAAAACGAAGATACGTATGGTTATATATTAGAACCGGACATACGTACATTGACTAAAGAACCTGAAGCTAATTACTCCAAGGAAATAGTATTTGGAGAGTTCCATAACAAAACGAAAAACTATTTCTCTGGACCCAAAAGCGAATTACCAGAGGAGTCCGGCGGATGGTGTGACTATATGGTTGAATTGGAATTCTTTAAAAGTATGCCGGAAGGAATACGCAAGGATGCTTGGTTCCTGACCAAGGTGACGATGACCGGGCAGGAGCGTAACCCAGAAACGGGACGCTATCCATTACTAAATTGGGATGATCCCGCAACCAATCAGAAGCATCCTTACTGGAAGAAAAATATAGAAAGTTCAGACTGGGTATTTAATTATGATGACGGGTATTATGAAACCAAAGGAATTTCAAGCGCAAGCGGGAAAACCAGAATGATATTTAGATATGCTGATATCTTACTATTGTACGCAGAAGCAGTTGCTTATGGAACTAAGAGTATTGATGATTTAGCATTTGACTGCATGTGGAGAGTACAAGAAAGAGCTGGAGTACCACTTATTTCAAAGGATGTCACTAAAGAATATTTCCAAAAAGCAGTTCTGGATGAGAGACGGTGGGAAACCGCAGGTATGGAACATAGCTGTATGGGGCGTTTCTTTACTATGCAAAGACATGAGATTCTTCATTTGCAAAAGAATTATAGAGATGCAGCCGAGCTTTCTTTAAATCCCAATTTAACATTAAGCGAAGAATTCTATTATTTTCCGATACCAGACAATGAACTCTTGATAGTTCCTGGATTAAAAGATTAATTCTACTTTTCTAAAATGAGGGTTTTAAGAGTTCGCGTTTCTTTTGAAACCCTCTTTCATTTATAAAACATTTAATATGAGATACTTTAGTATAATATTTGTATTATGCTTGACCCTTTCTATGGTTCAAGCTCAGCAAACCTCTTTTGTAAATCCTTTCATTGGTACTTCCGATGATCATGGACAAACCGATCCATCCGCAACCATTCCGTTCGGGATGATTAAACCGGGGCCAGAAACTATACCTCGCGGAAACGGAGGTTATGATTATCAATCACAACAGCTGAAAGGATTCTCACAGACCAGAATGTCTGGAGTAGGCTGTATAGGCGTCGGAGGAAACCTGCTGATAACACCTTTTGTCGGAACAGCATGCAAGACTTTAAAAATGGATAAGGCGTCAGAAACTGCAATTCCCGGATATTATAGCGTAACTTTAGATAATCAACTTAAAGTTGAAATAACCACAGGTAGGACTGCAGCTATCTATCGTTTTACCTATCCTGCTACAGAGACCGCCGGCATAAAAATAAATTTCAAACATTCTTATGGTAAGCATATTGCCGAAGAACATAGCATTATAGGAGACAATGCAGTAAAAGGATTTGTGCGTTCTGCTTGCACTTGTGATTTAGGCAGTTACAAATTTTATTATTATATTGAAAAAGATAAATCTACTTATAAACCAGAAGATAACGATTCAGAATTACTATGGAAGTTTCAAACAGAGCCTAATGAACAAATTATACTGAAAATAGGATTATCCTCTGTCAGTGCAGAAGAAGCTGAAGCGAATCTCAAAAAAGAGTGCTCGAATCAGTCTTTCGAACAGATACGCACCAATGCACGTATTGCCTGGGAAAATCTATTGGGGCAAATACAAGTCGAAACTTCTGATGAAGATTTAAAAACATCATTTTATACGCGGCTCTATCATGCCTGCCAGACCCCTTTCACAATCAATGATTATTCCGGTAGTTATAAGGGAAGTGACGGAAAAGTATATAAAAGCCAGCAGTTACCCTATTATCATGGTTGGTCTATTTGGGATACCTACCGAACAAAATATCCTCTGTTATCTATTGTTTGTCCCACGGAATACAAGCACATGATCTCCTCACTTGCGGAATTATACAAACAAGGCAAGCCTCGTTCTGCAACAAAGACAGAACCATTTCTGACAACACGTACTGAACACTCTATTATCACGATTTTAGATGCATTACAAAAAGGAATGTTTGATGGTTCTCTCAACGAGCTACTTCCACTGATGCTAAAAGAGGCAGAAGATATCTCCAATGACTCACCGGACAAAGCATTGGAACGAGGATATGATTTCTGGGGAGTTTCTGAACTCGCAGGGAAAATGGGTAATAAAGAGTTAAAAAAAGAGTTCTCTTTACGCTCAAAAGAATACAGACCAATATGGTTACAAAAATTTAAGGACATTGGTCCAACTTCAGATATAATGCATGGTGACGGTTTGTACGAAGGTACTATATGGCAATATCGTTGGTTCGTACCTCATGACTTCGATTGGGTTATTGCGACTTTGGGCAGCAAGAAAAAGGTTTTGAGTGAATTAGATTATTTCTTTGAGAACAATTTATTCAATATGGGAAACCAACCTGATATACATGTTCCATTTTTATATTATTACCTTGGAGCGCCATGGAAAACGCAAAAGTTAGTCCGCCAAATATTACTTGAACCGACCACTAATTATTATGGGACACATGAAAAGTGGGAAAAACCTTATATCGGCAAAATCTTCAATACCACTCCACAAGGGTACTTGAAAGAAATGGATGATGATGCCGGAACCATGTCCTCTTGGTTTGTGCTCTCTTCCATAGGATTATTTCCTGTCTGCCCGGGTATACCCTATTATTGGATAAATGCTCCGGTCTTTGATACGGTTACATTACACCCAACGTCTCAACAAGAATTTAAAATCCATGTAAATCGCCCTGATGCAGAGTGTATCTATATTCAAAAAGCAATTTTAAACGGTAAAGTTTTAAATAGAAGTTGGTTAAGCTATGACGAAATCATGCAAGGCGGAGATTTGACCCTAGAGTTAGGAAAGCTTCCTAATAAACATTGGGGACATAATACTGATTTTATAAAGTCACTATTTAAAAAATAAATTAAATGAAAAGAAAGGAATGTTTTTGGTGGGTATTTGCGATAATTGGAGTATGCTTTCTGAGCATAAGATGTAGTAATGTAAAAGAGGATTATTGCTGTTATGTAAATCCCTTTATTGGTAATGCAGATAATGGCCACACATTTCCAGGAGCTTGCGTACCATTTGGAATGATACAAGTAAGTCCGGAAAGTGGAAATGGTTCGTGGAGATATTGCTCTGGCTTTAATATTGAGGATGACTCTATCATGGGATTTTCCCAAAATCATTTGAACGGTACGGGATGTCCCGACTTAGGAGATATATTGATTCTACCATTTTGTGGTGATATACAAAATGAAAAATATAAAAGTAGATATGAGAAAGAACATCAAAAAGCTCATCCAGGATACTATTCAGTAGTTTTATCTGATTTTGGAGTGGAGGTAGAATTGACTGCGACACAACGCACGGCCATGCATCGTTATACTTTCAGAAAAGCAGAACCGGCACATATTCTGGTAGACCTTCAAAGTGGAATCGTAAGTAAGAATGAGCAGCTGCGAACTCATGTAATAGATGCAGAAATGCAACTGTTAGACCAATATAGCATCGTCGGAAAGAACAAGGTGAAAATGTGGGTGGAAAGAGAGTTCTTCTATGTTATCAAATTCGACAAACCCTATATAGATATTGAAGAACTTCAACCTCAAGAAGGAGAAAAAGCCAAACGCCTTCTTCTTTCATTTGATTTAAAACCAGGAGAAAATGTTCAAGTAAAAGTCGGTCTGTCTACTGTCAGCATAGAAGGTGCACAGAAAGCATTAGAAAAAGAAAATCCAGATTGGAACTTTGAAAAAGTAAAGGCTCAATCTGCCGAAGCCTGGAACAATCTGTTGTCACGGATAGACGTATCAGGCACAGAAGAACAAAAAGTAAACTTCTACACTTCCATTTACCATTTATGTATCCAACCTAATAATATAACTGATGTGGATGGAAGATACAGAGGTCCTAATGACAGCATCCTCTACTCTCCCATAGGAGAATACTATTCTACCCTATCCTTGTGGGATACTTATCGTGCAGCTCATCCATTATATACTCTTTTAGTACCGGAGAAAGTTAACGGATTTGTCAATTCAATGTTATCTCACTGTGATACACAGGGTTATTTACCCATATGGGCTTTATGGGGTAAAGAAAATCATTGTATGATCGGTAACCATGCCATCCCCGTTATTGTAGATGCATATCTGAAAGGATATAAAGGTTTTGATCCTGAGAGAGCTTATGAAGCAATCAGAAAATCATCATTAGAATCTCACCCGAAGTCTGATTGGGAAACCTACAATCAATATGGATACTATCCTTTCGATCTTATTCCTGAAGAATCAGTTTCCAGAACTTTAGAGAGTTGCTATGATGACTATTGTGTGGCACAAATGGCAAAAGAATTAGGAAAGAAAGAAGATTATAATTTCTTCTCCAAAAGAGCCCGTGCATATACATCCCTGTTTGATCCGGTAACCAAACTAATGCGCGGGAAGGACTCACAGGGCAAATGGAGAGAACCTTTTGATCCTTTCAGACTATCACATGCCGGAACTTCCGGAGGAGATTATACTGAAGGAAATGCATGGCAATATGTATGGCATGTGCAACACGATGTAGATTCTTTAATTGAGATGATGGGAGGAAATAAAGCATTTACAGCAAAACTCGATTCACTCTTCTGGCTTGAGAACAATACTGTAAATACAGGTTTTGTATCTGATGTGACCGGACTCATAGGACAATATGCCCATGGGAATGAACCTAGTCATCATGTAGCTTACCTATACAACTATGCAGGGGAATTCTGGAAAACCCAAAAACTTATCCGAGAAATCTTTGATCACTTTTATCTGCCCGTTTCCGACGGTTTGTGCGGAAATGACGATTGTGGGCAGATGTCCGCATGGTATTTGTTCTCAGCTATGGGATTTTATCCTGTAGATCCTATCAGTAAAGAGTATATTATTGGTGCTCCTCAACTGAAGGAGATGATATTACGTCTGGAAGGTGGAAAGAATTTCATCATTCGTGCCGAAGGCTTATCAGAAGAAAATAAATATGTAAAGGCAGTCTTTTTGAATGGAAAAGAATTAAAACGGTTTAGAATCTTTCATCATGAAATCACAGACGGAGGTATTTTAGAATTTATCATGACGGATAATCCGTCAAAATCATTTAATTAATTATGAAAGTATACATATTATCAATCCTTTTCTCCCTGTCTTTTTCGTTAGTGTGGAGTAAAGAGTATAATGCATCTTTTTTTGGCATAAAGTCTGATGGAGTAACATTGAACACCAACTCTATCCAGACTGGTATTAATTATATTCACAAAGAAGGGGGAGGTGTTTTAGTTTTTAATGTCGGCCGTTATTTAACAGGTAGCATTGAACTCAAATCGAACGTAGCGATACAATTAAAGGAAGGAGCAGTGCTGGTAGGTTCCCTAAACCCTTATGACTATAATATGGAAGGTCCTTGCTATAGTATGATTCGAGCTATAAACCAAAAAAATATAGCCATTTATGGAAAAGGAATAATTGATGCACAAGGGCGTCAAGTATCATACAACATAATCGACCAAGTACATAAAGGTTTTATCAAAGACCCTTTGGAAAACGACAGACCGCGTAGACCGCGAGGAATTCATTTTAAGCAATGCCGAGGCATAACTATAGAAGGGATTACTATAAAAAACACCTGTGATTGGACACAGGAATATGAAGAATGCGATTCGCTATGGGTCAGGGGTATTACAGTCGACAATAAAGCATATTGGAATAATGATGGTATTGATATAGTCGATTGCCAGAATGTTTTGATAGAGAATTCTTTCTTTGACTCTTCGGATGATGCAGTTTGCCTGAAATCCCATAAAACTGAAACTGCATGCCGGAATGTAGTAATTCGTAATTGTACTATGCGTTCGAGTGCCAACGGGATAAAATTAGGTACTATGACAGTTGGAGGATATGAAAATATCCGGATCATAAACAATAAGATTTATGATACTTATCGTTCGGCATTAACAATAGCTACTCCCGATGGAGGATACGCCCGAAACATAGTAGTGGATAGTCTGCAAGCCTATAATACAGGAAATGCTATATTTCTTCGAATAGGCAACCGTACGCATTCGAATAAAATCGGAACAATGGACTCTATCCTTATTTCTAATTTGTATGTAGAAATTCCCGAAGGAAAACCGGATGCAGGCTATGAATATGAAGGCCCCATAGAACATATGCCTAGAAATATATCTCCGGCAAGTATCATTGGGCTAAAAGGGCATCCCATAACACACGTGACACTGAAAAATGTGGTAATCAATCATCCGGGTGCAGGAAAACCGGAAATAACAAAAGTTGGTGTGACTCCGGAAGAATTAGATAGAGTTCCTGAATTAGCTGATTCATATCCTGAATTTTCATGTTTCAAGGAACTTCCAGCGTGGGGCCTCTATCTTCGACATGTTGAGCGGATTATTTTAGAGAATGTTACATTTATTGCCCGAAAAAAAGATTATAGACCAGCTATAGTACTGGACGATGCACATCATGTCAGCATGAGTAAAATGAAAATCCAGGAACCGGGGAAAAAGAAGCAACAGATACATATATATCAATCTACTAATATCACTAAATAGAAATTACAATGAAACAATTACTAACAACTTTACTATTATTTTGGAGTATCAATATTTTTGCACAGCAAACATATGATATTGTTATAGTGGGAGGAACACCCGGCGGATTGACCACAGCACTCGCAGCTGCTAAACTTGGGAAAACTTCTGTTATTTTAGAACGAACACAGCATATAGGAGGTCTGCCCTCCAATGGACTGGGAGCAACGGATATTGTAACCCGGGCAGCAACAACAGGATTATTCAGAGAGTTCACCTGCCGTATCAAAGACTATTACAAAAAAAAATATGGTGTAACTTCTATACAATATCAGAGATGTGATGATGGTTTCCGTTTCGAACCTTCAGTGGCAGAACAAGTATTCACAGACTGGTTAGAAGAATATAAAGATCTAATCACAGTTTTGACAATGCGGCAATTCGATTCCAGTCCTCATAATATAAAAAAAGTAGATGATAAAATTGTGAAAATCAACGTTCTGAATCGTGATAATAATACTCAAGAAGAGTATCAAGGCAAGATTTTCATTGATGCCACTTACGAGGGAGATCTGGCAGCAGCAGCCGGTGTCCCCTTTAGAGTAGGGCGCGAAGGCAAAAATGAGTTTGGAGAACCCGGAGCAGGAAGTGTTTACAAATACTGGCATGGCCCGGAAATGGATGCTTCCACTTTTATTGGAGATAATGCTGTCCAGGCATACAATTACCGATTGTGCCTGACCAAAAATCCGGATAATAAAGTACCTATAACAAAGCCCAAAAATTATGACCGTAATGAATATGCATCTATTATCGATGATGTCTGGACGGGACGTCATACCCAAGCAGAAATGGTGAATGTTACTTTGGAAATGTTAGAAGCTAATAAGAAACATATAGCTAAGGGCAATCCGACTATGATTCCTGGTGACAAATGGGGGCTTGGTAAAGTAGTAAACCTGGTTGAAATTCCAAATGAAAAAACAGATGCTAACAACCAGCATGCTGCTTTTGTCTCATCAGATCTGCCTGAAGAGAACTGGGCATGGCCTACAGCCGGTTGGGCATGGCGTGACAAGTTTGCTACAAGACTGAGAGAATATACAGAAGGACTGCTTTGGTTTGCCCAAAACGATAAAGAATTACCGGTTCATTTTCGGAAAGCAGCTCGCGAATGGGGGTATGCAAAAGATGAATATACTGATAATGGGCATTTTCCCAGACAAGTATATGTACGTGAAGGACGTCGGTTCGAAGGACTTCATTTTTTCATAGCAAGTGATGCGATGCCTGTAAAAGGCAGTGGAAGGCCTCCTGTGTATTCATCAAGCATCACAGCCAGCCATTATGGATTTGATTCACATGCCACCCATAAACGGGAACCCGGTATGGTGCACCTGAATGGATTTCTGGGTTATCCAACATCACCTTACACTGTACCCTATGGAGTGATTGTTCCTAAGGAGATAGATAATTTATTATTTCCAGTTCCCATTTCCGGCTCTCATATCGGTTTCTCTACACTTAGAATGGAACCATGCTGGATGGCTATGGGACAAGCTGCCGGTGTAGCATCTTCAGTTGCAATAGAAGAAAAGGTAAAAGTCAGGAATATCAATATAGCTATGATGCAAGATGTCTTGCTTAAACAAGGCACTACTCTGATTTATTATAAAGATGTTTCATTAGATGACGAAGATTTCTTAATGGTACAATACATGGGACTTCGGGGCTTTTTGCCCGAATGGGAAGCAAAATTAGATGAAGCGATAGAGGAACAGACTTTAAGTAACTGGAAGCGTTTGTCTAAATTGAATATAAAAATTCAACCGGGAATTTCTACCCGAAGGGAAATTTTGAATGAGTTATATGCAAAGATGAAAAAATAATATCTTGATACAATGCTGAAAAGAAAATTACTATATACTTTGTTGACTCTATTCCTCTATTGGACTGGTGTCCAAGGAAAAGATTACTCTATAATGGATTTTGGGGCAAAACCTGATGGGGTAACTTTAAACACGCATACCATCCAATATGCAATTGATTATGTTCATACAGCAGGAGGGGGAAAACTCATTTTTGATGCCGGAAACTATTTGACCGGCACCATATATTTAAAATCCAATGTTACTTTACACTTAGCGCAAGGGGCTGTCTTATTAGGTTCGTATAATGCCTTAGACTATAAGAAAGATGAGTATATACAACGAACAGCTTTACTTTTTGCCGTACAGCAAGATAATATCGGAATAACAGGTGAAGGTACAATTAACGGTAGGGGATTCATAGTAGCCAACAATCTGATATCATACATTCAGAGAGGATTGATAGATGACCCATTGCATATGGATAGGCCTGATGAAATAAACCGTCCCCACAATATTTATTTTAGAGAATGTCGAAATGTAAGAGTTGAAGGAGTACGGATGCACGATCCGGCAAGTTGGAATCAAGCCTACGACCAGTGTCGGCAAGTCATTATAGATAATATAAATGTTGATTGTAAATCTTACTGGAATAATGACGGTATAGATATCGTAGATTGTGATAGTGTCAGAATCAGCAATTCTTTTTTCGATGCTGCCGATGATGGAATCTGTTTCAAATCGCATGAGCCATCGCAAATCTGCCAAAATGTAGTAGTTGATAATTGCATCATACGTTCAAGTGCCAGTGGCTTAAAATTCGGAACAGCATCAAAAGGTGGTTTTCGTGATTTTATCATCAAGAATCTCACGATTTATAACACTTACCGTTCCGCCGTGACATTCGCCACTGTGGATGGAGGCATTATCGAAAATATACTTGTTGATAGTGTACGTGCCGTGAATGTAGGAAATGCATTCTATCTACGAATAGGAGACCGCTGGAATTCCGGACGAAGACCGCTTATGAAGAATGTTACCCTTTCCAACTTCAACGTGAAGCTGGCAAGCTCTAAGCCTGATGCAGGTTATTCATACGAAGGCCCGGTAGAACATCTACCTCGCAACATCTCTCCTGCAAGTATTATCGGTTTACCTGAAGATAGAATTCAAGGAATTATTCTCAAGAATATAGATATAGAATCTCCAGGAGGAGGTAATCCTTTCTATGCTAAATGCGGAGTGACCGCGAAAGAACTGGAAGGAATACCTGAGATGAGAACAACCTATCCGGAGTTTTCACAATTTAAGGAGCTTCCTGCGTGGGGAATCTTCATACGTCATGCAGATGACATCCGGTTGGATAATGTGAAATTAAAAGTTCACACCTTTGATTACAGACCTGCTATTGTAACATCGGACGTAAAAGGAGTTATTTTAGAAAAAGTAGATGTACAATCAACCCTTAATGATAAAAAAGAACAGCTTTTTATGTATAAAACATTTAATGTCATCCAATAGATATGCTGAAAAAAATATTAGCCCTGGTTATTATATGTTGGACTGTAACACTTGTCCACTCTCAGGAAGTATTATCTGAATGGGAGAATCCTGAAATAAATAGTGTAAATGCAGAACCAACTCATGCCTCTTATATACCTTATCGATCTGTTGCAGAGGTAGAACGAGGAGAGTCTTCCATGGTACATTCTCTGAATGGAAAATGGAAATTTAAGTATATTTCCGGTATAGAAGCCTCCCCTACTGCTTTTTATAGTGTAGATTACGATGATAGTTCATGGAATTATATTAATGTTCCTGGTAATTGGCAACTACAAGGAGAATATGATCCGCCTATTTTTACAAATGTGAAATACCCCTTTGAACCTAATCCCCCCTATGTTCCCAAAGATTCCAATCCAATAGGACTATACCGTCGAAACTTTGTTATTCCGACTGACTGGAAAGATGAAGAAATCTTTTTGCACTTTGCCGGAGTACAATCCGCCATGTATGTTTGGTTGAATGGGGAAAAAGTGGGATACCATGAAGATGGAATGTTACCGGCAGAGTTTAATATCAGCAAATATTTGCAGAAAGGTGAGAATCAGTTGACTGTCCAAGTCCTAAATTGGTCTGACGGCAGTTACTTAGAGGATTTGGACTATTGGAGATTAAGTGGTATATACCGTGATGTCTTTTTATTTGCACTTCCTAAAGTCCATATCAGAGATTTCTCCATTTTCTCTAACTTGGATACGGAGTATAAGGATGCAGAATTAAATGCAATCGTTTCTATAAAGAACGAGACAAGCGAATTTGTCAAAGATGGTTGTTTGCGTATTTCTTTAAAAGAAACATCCGGCAAATTAATATGGACAAGAAAGTTTTTGTTCAGTGTAGCTTCGGGTAAAGAGCAAGAAATCTCATTCTCAGAGAAAGTTTCTTCTCCTTTAAAGTGGACGGCAGAAACACCTGAATTATATCGCTTGGATATAGAATTATCCCAAAAGCATGGCAGCGTACAACAAGTTATTCACCAAAAGGTAGGATTTAGAAAGGTAGAAACAAAAGATGGACATCTGTTGCTTAATGGACAACCTGTAAAAATAAAAGGGGTTAATAGACATGAATTCGATCCTTATACCGGGCGATATATTACCCGTGAAACGATGGAACGTGACATCAAATTGATGAAATTATTTAATATCAATGCGGTGAGAACTTCCCATTACCCCAATCACCCGGATTGGTATGACTTGTGTGACGAGTATGGACTATATGTAATGGATGAAGCTAATGTAGAGAGTCATGGTTTGTGGGCAAAAGGATTCTATGTAGGAGAAAGAGATGAGTGGAAAAGTGCTATTGTCGAAAGGAATGTGAACATGGTAAAAAGAGATAAGAATCATCCTTCTATCATCTTCTGGTCTATGGGGAATGAATCTGGTTGGGGAAAGAACTTTGACAAGGCTTATGAAGAAATAAAGAGATGTGACCCAGAGAAACGTCCGGTTCATTATGAGGCAAAAAATCCTGCTTATGCAAAAGTACTTTCAAGGTATGATTTCATTTCAAATATGTATAATCCTCTTAATGAAATTATCAAGCAGTATAATCAAGATCAGTCACGCCCTATGTTGATATGTGAATATGCTCACTCTATGGGAAATGGTTTAGGCAATTTCAGAAAGTTCTGGAATTTATTCTATAAATACCCCCGTATGCATGGAGGATTTACTTGGGATTGGGTAGACCAGGGACTACGTTTGAAAGATAAAAATGGCAAAGAATATTGGGAAGTAATAAATTATAGTGACGGTGCAAATTCAAATGATGGTTTAGTAAATCCTGATCGGGAAGTTCAACCGGAGTTATATGAATTGAAGAAAGTTTTTCAAAATTTCAATGTAGAAAATATAGATATAAATGAAGGACTTGTTTCTATATCAAATGCAAACTATTTCACTGATACAAAAGGAATTATTTTATGTTGGACATTATTAGAGAATGGTCTTCCTATAGATCATGATACGATTACGGCCTTGAATATAGCTCCCCAAAGCAAGCAATTGATAGAATTGGACTTACCCAGGCAAAGCTTAAAAGCTGGAAATGAATACCATGTAAACTTTAGTTTTTATGATACTGAACAACGGAATTATTCTGACGGTAGTATTGAGATCGCTTCAGAGCAATTAGCTCTAGATATACTTCCCGAACCGTTCATAGAGAAAGAAGTTCAAACAACCTCTCCTCTTCGGGTAGAAAGAAAAAATGGACTAACAGTTATAGGGAAAAGTTTTCATATACAATTTGACAGACTCACCGGAGCGATATCACAGTTCAGTTATAAAGGAAACAATTTGCTGGAATCTCCTCTATTACCATGTTTCTGGCGGGTTCCGACCGATAACGATGAAGGACGTAATAATTCTTATGCAAGTTCATGGCGCAAAGTAGGATTGGATGATTATAAAATAAAAACCAAGCAATTGGATTTCGTGATTTTACCTACCGGAGATGTGCAAGTTTATGTTAATAACCTATTAGAATTCAAAGAAGGTAATATCCTGCAAAAAGCAAATTATACAATCTCACATGAAGGTGAAGTTCTCATTGATGCCATCTTTTATATAAATATAGATGTGCTGTCATTGGCAAGAGTCGGAATGAAGTGTGCATTACCTGTTGAGTGGAAAAATCTCACTTGGTTTGGAAGAGGCCCTCACGAAAGCTATGATGATAGAAAAGAATCAGCTTATGTTGGTATTTATAATGGAATTGTCAGTGAACAGTCTTTTCCACATATTATGCCTCAAGAAAATGGAAATAAAACGGATAACCGCTGGTTGGAGATATATGATGATTTCGGAAGCGGAATACGTATAACAGGAAAACCATTTTTCAATTTTAATATTCAAAATTACTCCGATAAAGATTTGAACCGCAGTAAAAAAGCGCATACATTAATTCGTGGTGAAAAGAATTGGTTACATATTGATTATAAGCAGATGGGGCTTGGAGGAGATGACAGTTGGTCACCTAGAGTTCATAAAGAGTTCTTATTAAAGAACAAAGTATATCACTATACATATGCCATAGAACCTCTTTGATTATGGGACTCACATTATGACTAGTCCAATAAACCCTTTAATGGGGTTATTTAGGACTAGTCATATTTCAAGTATATTCATAATATCCCACAACGTTGTAATCATAAGTACTTCTTAACCCAGTACATACGACACAACACACCAATTACAATATAATTCAAAATCAGACGTAATTCTTCAACAACTTCTCCTGATATTTTGAATGTGTGCGATTTATTCTAGTCCCAAATTGGGGATCGAATCTGGAAGTCATCATACAACTACCATTCAATACTGTTTTCTCCTGGTACGAGAGAACGATCAACTCCGATAAACAAATTTATTACTGTCACCTATTGGGGTAATTTTTTCCCATACTATTTCATAATGAATCAGTTTCCTATCAACTCTTATTTTAAAGGTAAACTAATCTCCAATTTGGAGTCCTTGCCCGTATAGCAATTTCCAACTATTATTTTTCCTTCTTTCGGCAACTGCAAACGTATAGTTTTGTTGGCAGGCAAATTATATTGGAAATTATTTATCAAAAGGATATAATTCAAATCGGAAGTATTACATAGTTCCGTATAGCCACTATTGTTTTCTATCATCCTGAGATGTACAGATGCTAAGAAAAGTCTTCTAAGAATATCCTCTTTCCCCGCTAACACGCCATTGAATAATATAGCTGTACGTCTAGCAAACAAAGCTTCCTTTACTCCTTCTTCAGATCGTTCAGAAGAAAAAACCAATGTTATGGGACGTGCTAATTTTTCTCCACCATAAGTTTCAGTAACTAAATTATGAATATCAGAATTACCCATATAAGCCAAATTATATTTATTAGCATAATCAAATGCAATGGGATAATACTCTAGAAAATTGAAGCATTCAACTCCATCTATAACTTTATCTTTCAAAAGTTGTTCATGAATTGAATATAAAGTACTCTTATCATCGGGCCATCCCGGATGATTCCACATAATGAATGCCCCTTGCTTTTTAGCTTCACGCAAAGCATCCACAGGATCTTCTTGATCAAGTTTATTAGCATCATTTATGAATAAAGCATTAAGATGTCCTATGGGTTTTTCTCGTGTAACCTCTGCACCTTTGATAACAATGAACCCCAAATAATCAGCATGAGCCTTAGCTATTTTATAACTTTCATTCAAATCACCTATAACCATATCTTTAAAAGGACGATATTCAATATGGTCTGTAATAGCTATAGCATCCAACCCTTGTTGCCACGCCTCATTGACTCGCATGTCCGGCCATACTCTCCCATCAGAAAAAACCGTATGAATGTGAAAGTCACATTTCAACACTTCATATCCATCGAAGCCTGGAATATTAATATTTTCACGAATATTTTCTTTCCCCATTTCAGGTAACTTATAAACATCAGCATTTCTTAATTGTCCGAAAACTAATATTGGAAACACTAGCAGTAAACTAAAACAAAACTTTTTCATACTCTATCTTAATTTATTATTAAACATTCTTTCTAAAAAATCGTGTAGTCCCACGAATATATTTCATAATCCGGGTGAGGATTATCGATTATCATTTTTACCTTATATTTTCCATATGGCAAGTCATACTTCCAAAAAAAATCATGCTTACGAAGCTTATAGGAAGTAGGAAGAACACAGCGCTCTACTTCTTTATCATTTATACAAAATGTTACATTAAAGACATAGTCATTTAAATCTTTGTTTTTTTTCGTAGCTTCACCACGCCAAGCAAACCCAGTACCTTCAAATTCAAAAGAAACTTCTTTATCAACAAGCCTCCAGAATGATTCTTTCTTTTTAGGAATCAGATTGGGGTAACTTTGTTCAAAGCGTACTTCCTTAAGATTTTGGAGTAAGATTTCAACACTATCTTCCTTTATAATTCCACCATTACGTTCAATCATCAACAAAGCATGTTTAAAACTAATTTCATAAGTCTTTTCTAAAGACATATTCGTATATTTAAAGTTTAATTGTTCCGCCTGAGAAAGGCTACTCTTCCAATATGTAGGAATTTTATCATATCCTATCATTGTTGCCAATACTCCGCCGGCCGTCGATGGATTACAATCTGAATCTTGCCCTGCCCGGGTACTTATTTCAAGCGTTCGAGTGAAATCTCCATTACCATATAATAAGCCCATAACCACATAAGCAGCATTTAATTTTGCATCAATATTGAAAGGTACAAATACACCTTCCGGACAAGCCTTATCTTCCGACCACTTCTTTTGTATCTCAAACCAAGTCTGATGCCAATCTTCCGGATATTCTTTATGCCATCTTATAACATCAGCTATACACTGGTAAAAAGTACTTTGCTGAGGTATAGTTTTCAAAGCTTCCGTTACAATCTCATAAATATTATCATAAACAAAAGCCAAACTATACATTGCCCCTACATATACACCACCATACCAACCATCACCATAACACATTATATGTCCTATTTTGTCACTAATATCAGAAGCTACATTAGGCATTGCAGGAGACATTAACCCCGCAAAATCCGCTTCGATTTGATAGTCAATATCATCGGCATGGGGATTATTCTTCCAATATCCAGATTTAGGAGGAAGTACTCCATTTAGTATATTATAACGAGCCGCTTGGTTAGCATGCCATAACATATAGTCAGCATTAGCGAAAGCATAAGCAAATGAGTCAACTGGTGCATCAAAACCTAGACGCTCAAATACTTCCACAAATGTAAGATCCATATAAAGATCATCATATAAGTCAGGCCATGAAAGCATTGTATTCTTTATTTGATTATCATTCCAAGGCAACGGCTGATAATCTTGAATAAAAGTGCCATTGAATTTGAATTCAGTTACTCCTCCAAAAGTTACTCCAATTGTTTGACCTGCCCAGCCACCCTTAATCTTATTCTCTAAATCAGCCTTACTTAAATGCAAATATTTCCTTTCTACATCAGAAGAAGTAGAATTACACGAACAAAATATTACGAGCAACAAAATAAATTCCAAATATAATCGTATCATCTTCATTATTAGTCTTTCTCTTTTTCAAAAATAAGATAATCAATTTTCACTATAGTATTATCCATCTTCTTTTTTCGTACGGTCAGAGTTTTAACCTGTTCGGATATTTCAATTTCTCCAGCAAAAGAAGTCGACTGAAGGTACTTATTGCTTACAATCCATTCTGAAACCTGATTTGTCCGTTGCCATATAGAGAAGGGCTTATTTTCTTCTAAACCTGTATGAACAACATATACTTTATATTTACCATTATCCATTCCTGTAAGATCGAATTGTACCATAGGTACAGCCTCAAAATCAATATTGGTAGTCCAATGTTCTTCTCGTTTTGATGAAATAATCATTGAACTTCCATCAAATGAAGCCTGAGTGAACCAATAAAGCCGCATAGTCATATCTTGAGCCAAAAGAATATCTCTACGTTGCACTTCGTCAGTAACATCAAATAGATGCTTGTTCTCAAACTGTGGGCTATCTGAATAGAACAACCCAACAGAAGTATAATCCACATTCAATTTATTACCCTCAGGACCATGTTCGATAGTTAACACATAGGATGAATCGAAATTAACCTTATCTGATAAATAAAAACGATATCCACCCGTACGTGCCGTTTTCAAATCATATAATAAAGCCCCATGTATAGGCAAACTTACTCCTCTGTCCCAACGATCCATCACAGCGTACCAGCCACCATTAAAATAATCCTCAGAGCCTGTTCCATGTATGCGCATTTCTCCATCAATCAGAGAACAATCATCACTTTCCCAGTATTCAGTCATTCCTTCATTCAACCCTTGAGCAATAAGAATTGTACCTATGTAATGACCTTTTCCAAGCACATTGGCAATTGTAAAGGGAGAACCTACCGGAGGCAAATATTCCCTACGCGCCTGAGCATACAGTTTCCCTTCCCTTTTCCTATCACGCTTTTCTTCTATAAAATAAACTCTCCCTGAAATCGTAATTTCCCCTCCGGTACCATTATCTTTATATTCTACAGACAACTTCGCCTTGTTATCAAATGGCATCGGTAAATAAGAATAACACATAGATAAAGTTGATCCAAGCAAAATAGAACTCATGGATGGCTTTCCTGACACATATCCAAAAAAGCTATTGAAAGGTACATCTATTGCAGCCCTTACTTCATCATCCCAATTGGCTTTCAATAGCAGTTTTTCACTTTTTCTTTGCAAATCATATCCACCATCTAATTCTATTCCTACTATCCTACCACCATTTTGAAGTTCAAAGATTTCCCCATCCTCTCCTTCTTTAATCGTTACATTTATTTGCTGTATGCTTACTTTATCACCATATACAGAAAGAGGGAGACAATTCCAAATTTTATCTATTTCAGGTAATAGCAACGTATTATCAAAATAGCTCCATGAAAAGCTTTTGACCTTTTCTTTACCAGACAATTCTCTGTATTGTATTTGGTGAAACTTCAAATCATTCCCTTTATATACAATTTTAATTGATTTTGCATAGGGTATAGGCATATAACAATAATATCCTCCTATTTCATTTCCACATAATGGGGCAATAAAAGGATAAACATTTCCGGAAAAAAGATCTATAAAAGGAATATTTATCCTCGGTTGTTGTTCTCCATCAAAATAAAACTGAATAGTATCTTTAGTAGGAGTAGGAGTCCATATCCGGTTAATAACCCCTGCCCCTTTGATATCAGCCACCACTAAATCATTCCCTTCTTTACGAATGTAAGAGTACCTGCCAGAAAACCCATCATCATTGCCACCAGTACGATCATAACTGGATAATTGATATATGTTGCCTGTACGATATTCAGGCAATCGAGAAATATCTGAGAGATTCTGCAATTCCCATTTATAAAAATCAATTTGAGAAAAAACTTGGATACCAAATAACAACAAGATAGCAAGTAATTTGATTCTTTTCATAATATATTTAATTAATGATATATGTTTTTAGTTGAAGGATACATCTTCAAAAGAAAACTGATGCTCTTTATCCAATTTATACTCACGTAAATAAGGAGAATATGTTTTCACATCTATCTGTTTTTCCTTTACATTAATATCTATAATACGTAAAAAACCATTTTTCCCCCTAATAGCTCCTTCCACACCATCTTGATAATTAGCTAACATTTGATATACCTTATTACCATGTATTCCAGTGCTAACTAAGGTACCAGTTCCATCATTTAAAACATGACCACTAAATACGAATAAAATATTAGGATACTTTTTTATTAGCTTATCCCATATCTGCTCTCCATTGTTCACTGTATTTTCTCCCGTATCTTTCCCAATTCCATATTCTTGGGGTAGCCAACAATCATTAGTTCCCATACGAGTATCATCTGAATACATATAAGCATGGGTATTTATAATTACTTTATAAGTAGGGTGAGAGTCTATAATCTTTCCCGCCCAATCTAAAACCATGTTACGAGGACCAAATTCCAAACAAAGAACTAACCATTCTAATCCACCTGCTTTAAATGAATACCATACATTATCCATTTTCCCTTCCTCGAATGCTCCACCAAAATGCCTCATCTGGCTATGTTTTATATACGGAAAGTATTCATTAAACAATTTAGAATCTCTTTTATCAGAATTGTTTCCTAAATCATGATTGCCCATTACAAAGGCATATGGTACTTGATTGTCCAATATGTTCATTCCAGATGCTGCAACTTTCCACTGTTCATCAATATTATTTTCAGTCATATCTCCTTGTTGCAAGACAAATGTAATACTATCTGCATGCTCTTTAATCCATCTAGTTTGGCATTCTAAGATCTCAGGATAAAGTCGCGTATAAGTCTGTATATCCGGCATTAAAACAAATCTTATGTTTTTTTGCCCAGTACAACCGGTCACTATAATTATAGTGACCAGCAGAATTATTGAGTTTGTCAGATATTTCATATCTTTTAATAGTCCTTTGTTATGTATTAGGCTTTTCATTCACCTCATTTCCCCACAATTTTGATCCATTTCCTGAATTCTTTCTCCATTCATGTCTCCAACGGTGCATATCCTGATCCCGAATAAATTCCTTAGGAGTTCTGTCAGCTTTAGGTGGGGCAGGAGGAAGAATACCAGCTTCAGACTGATACCAATAAGCAACACTACTTATATCCAAGGTTAGATTGTTATTATGCCCATGCTCAATAGTTCCCTTCAGTGATTTTTCAAAATATATGGGATCGGAGATAAAGAAACGATATACATGGGTTCTTCCCAACCAACCATTATCATTATTTACTCTTGCATAACCGTAATAAGGATGAGCAAAGATAGTTTTAGGGCACCATGAAGTATTAAAAAAGTCTTCTGTCCCTGTTCCTAATAATGATGCTTTTTCTTCACCATCTATAAATATCATGTCATCACCTTCACCATACCACATGGGTGAAGGAGAATGAACATAATAGTTAATTCCAACAAACTGTCCTTCACCTTTAATATCTGCAAACAAATAGTTACCAGCACCATCTACATTATTAGTTTGTGGTCCCACCAACCCCCATTCAGTTTCACCTTCTGGTAATGCATCTGTTAATTCATGGTTATACCATGCATGAAAACGCCCTAAATCATTCGGCAGTTTTTTCATTTCCACATAATCTATATAAAAATAAAGGCGAGAAATTGTTTCATCACTTTGATTCTCTATTTCCAAACGAGCACCATTGGCAAAAGGCATCTGGAAATAAGAAACAAGCCCCGTTCCTCCTTGAGGACCTACAGCCAATGGAAGAGAAGCAAACTCATAATATTCATCCCAACCATTACCGAAAAAGGCTGCTAGAGGCGCTTCTACAGAAGGATATGATTTACCATCCCAATAAATTCTAAATATAAGATTATTTCTCATGATATTCATTGGAGAAATAGTAAACCAAATATGATTAATAATGCCTGTACCTGAAATTGCCACACTCCATTTCTCACCAGGCTTTATTGAATCTATCCAATCACCATTATTACCATTTTTATCAGTGCTACTTATCCTACGATTACGAAACCCTTTTTTAATTGCAGCTAGATTCCCAAGTTCTCCTCCAACTTTTTGAGCCTGACAATCAATATTCGTCAACAATAGTCCAATAAAAACCGATATGACTAAAAATAGTTTTTTCATAATATATATGTTAAGGATTTAAACTGTTTGTTTCATTATCTAACCCATCTTTCCAAATAAACGGAGCTATTTTTAACCCGTATGTTCCATCGAACCATCCGGCGCTACTGATATAATAGTTCCCTTCTTTATCTTTGATTAATTCAGATGCCCGACAATCATTTATTTCCGCTATCAAGTTAGCCTGTTCAAACTGTAGCGGATCATTACTAATATATACATCCGTATGCCCTCCATCACATAAAAACATATAATATTTATCACCACGTCTCACAACGAAAGGAGACTCGGTAGGTCCTCCGAAAGTTCCTTTTCGGGAATGGACAAAAACTATTTTCCTATCTGACCAATGAAGTAAATCTTTACTAACATAAGCTGCAATGACATGATTTCCCCCCATTGGTGTAGAGTTTGCAGTATAGTACATTATCCATTGGTTACCATCCCTAATAATCATCGGATCACGTGCATCAAATCCATCCACAAACAACGGATTTTGCTTATATCTTTCCCAGTTCTTCAAATTTTTGGATATATAAAGATTCATTTGGTATGAATCATGAACATGTGCACCACCTTGCGATCCAGCACACACATACATGTAATATTTCCCCTTATGATGTACACAATAAGGAGCCCAAAGAACCGATTCCTTATATTTCTTAAAATCAGCAGTCAGTGCATGAGGATGAATCTCCCACGGAGTTTGAAATAGGCTATCTGCCGAAATATGAAGTAGATTGAGCCCAGGATCTTTTATATAATCCATTTTTCGGGCATGTGTTATACCGATCACATGCCATTTTTTCTTTTTTTTATCGTAAATGAAAGTATGGTCATTGATACACCATGGATCATCAGTCACCCCCCATGCAGGATTGTGTACTTCTTTGAAGTTTCCAACTTCAAAATACTTGTTGGAAGTTTGTAAAGTCTGTGCACACAACATGGTGGTAGCAGAGAATAAAAACACAGCTAATAGTTTCTTTTTCATAACTTTATTGTTTTACTTATTATCATTCAATAGAATAAATGGTTGCCCTAGGAAGGATTTAAACTCTTCCTCTCCGGCATCACCTTGTGTGGGTACACAATATACACCTCCACCATTTCCCCAAAATACAGCATAAGAAAGATATTCGTACATATCAGAAATGGTTTCTAATAAATATTCCATTCGTTTAATGTCTACTTTTTGCGGATTATCCTTTTTAATAAAATATCCCACTTCAGTCAATGCACAAGGTTTCTTCTTCTCATTTGCCAAGGCTCCGACAATACGAATCCTCTTCCGAGCCTCATTCGTCCTTTTTTTATCATATTTGAAGTCTTCATAATCATCAAAACCTAATATATCAACATAATCATCGCCAGGATAACGCAATAGATAGTCCTCACGAGAATCAAATTTTATATCAGGAGAAAAAGCATAAAGCATATTATGGACATTCAGAATATCTCTCAGATAGTGTACTGTAAATCTCCACAAATCCTTGAATTCTTCCGGTTCATTGTAGGCTGCTCCCCACCAAAACCATTCCCCGTCAAATTCATGAAAAGGACGAAATATAAAAGGAATTAATTTACCGTCATCATCACGAAGAGATGATGAAAATTCTGCTACTTTCCGCAAATCCTTTTTATAACGTTCATGATTTTGACCGCCCGGAAGTATTGACTTAAATGACATCATTTTAAGTTCCTCAATCGGCAATTCTTTTGTATAAAATGTTTTTTGTGTATATGGATCATTATAATGCCAGCACATAGTTATAAAGAGACCTTCACGATTTGCAGCAATAATCCTTTCGCGTATTTCATGTTCTCTTATTCTAAACCAAGAGCCTTCTGTATTGTTTACATTGGTTATAAACATAAAATCATAACTTGCAATAGCTGGTAACCTACCAGATAATTTATGAATATGTCCTGTTATCTTTTCTCCTTCCTCCATCCACACACCATCGTGTTGGCCAAGCATTGTTCCTTTGCCCTGTATTTGGTGTATATTATATAACAGAGCAGCCGTTTCATCAGTCATTTGTGTATCAACGGCCTTTTTCTTTACATTTTTAATAGTCCCTCCTGCAAACATAGAAACGCCTACAAAAAACACTACTATAAAAGAAAATAGTCTTTTTAAGATTATATCCATACTTGTGCTATTTTACGATTAACGAATTTGACATTTTATAAAACCAAAATATAAATATCATTGAAATATCTCCGCTCCATATCTATCTAAAATGCGATTAAAAGCTTCGGAAGCTGCACCATTTCCCCAATCATAAATAGTAAACTCTCCCATACCTTCTCCAGTAAGTGAAGTGCGTCCTCCGTGCCCATAGTTTTCCATTGTAAAGCCATAATCCTTTTCATTAAAAAATGGCCACACTTTTTCCCATTGTTGCTTTGCTTTTAGATTTTGAGGGCAATACATCATTTCAAAGGATGTTTTCAAAGCACATATTCCTCTCTCTTTATATTCAGGAATATCCAATAGCTTTCCATATTGTAAGATAACTTCAGCAAATAAGCTTCCTCTTGAATCATTCCATTCACCATCAGTATTCATGACTCCAAACCCTCCTAGACCATTTACATATATATACGACGGTTGCCAAGATGCCTGTGTCATTAACATTTCATCTAATACCCTTTGCCCTAGTTTCAAGTAATCAAAACAACCAGTTATACGATAACACTCCAACAAGGCTTCCGCTGTCCAAAACATGGAAAAATTACATTGCTTATACATATTATTTCTCGTTACTTTTTTGCCAACCCATTGAGGAGTACCTATTCTACAACAGGACCAATAAGTCTCAAAATCTTCCCAACGTCCTTCTGTAATAGCTTCTTTAACAGCTTCTATACCTTTTAGAGCTGCAATTTTATATTTTTCTTTCCCTGTCATCTCATACAGTTTGAGTAAGAATGTAACCGATAGAGACGTTTCCGGAGAATCATTCAAATACTCCATAGGTTGCAATTTTTCCAGATCCAACCAGCCTGGAAAATATCCATTCTCATATTGTACCCCCAACAATGCACGTGCATAAGTCTCAGCATAAGCCAACAGGCGTTCATCCTTCTCCAATTCTTCATACCAACGAAGCATCAGCAGTGCAGTCCAACTCATATCCAAAATGTGGAAAGGTGATTGTCTGGCATCCCACGTAAACGGATTCCGATTGGAATTACCCCAAAAATAATGGTCCCAGCCCTTGGAACGATTGCATTTTTTTCCATCCATCTCTACCTCACACATATCGGTACCGATAAGACCGTAGAAAAATCCATCTTTCATCGGAAATGACAATGCCAATTCTTTAGTCAGATTCGCTTTTTCCAACAGCGTTCTGTCAGCAGTCCGTCTAGCATATCTGAACAATCCACTTGCCGAACGCAAAGAACTAAACCAAGCCTGATTCCAAATGGACCTAAACTCCCGTTCATTCACTTCACCCGGATAATTGGGGCTCTGGGTCGTATTTACAATAAATACAGGTGCACCCACTTTCTTTCCATTCAGTGTAAATTCCTGCCAAACACTTTTTTCCCAAGTATTAAACGCCCAGTTATAGGTATATTTTACATAAGGCTCAAAATCTTCAGAAGACAATTTCACCAATCGATCGTGTCCCCATTTGTTCCACATAAACTGCAGTGGTAGACGAAATGGATTTGCCAACTCTTGCTTTTCCGTATATTTGATTATATAAAATCCATATTCCACAATACCACCCTCATAAACTGCTCCAGGCTGACGTTCATATAATACATGGTCAGATACCTTGCTTGCAGACATACCCAACGAAAGGATATTATTCTCCGCATCCATATCCATATACCACCTATTTTTACCAGACCTAGACAGTATATCCAAATCAGGTATGATTACGATACCCCGCTGTTGGTCTGTTGCAATAAGCGCAGGCGAACGAAAAACATGCTGGTCAATAATATTATTAACTGTAGGAGTCAAATGAGGTGCCCAGTTGAATTCAGGTTTGAAAGCCGGCTTTATCCGCACCTGCCAATCATCCTGTTTGACTGTATCCTTAAGGTCGAAACGGATATGTATTTTTAGTATATTTTCATCCACTTGTGTAACTTCCGATGAGAACTCTGCATCTCCCAACCTATCTATCTCTATCGACTTTATCAATGAGTCACAATCAATGGGAAATTCTTTCAACTTCAAGCCATATTGCTCACGGACACTCGACGATGAACATCCGTATAAAAGGAACAATAGTAAAAATATATAAACTGAATATCTCATAACATTTCACTTTTCAATTTACTTCAAGTTCCTCCCAAGAAACCATTTCCGGGAACTTATTATGGGGCTCTGCCTGATACCAAAATGCAACAGATGCGATATCTGACTTTTGAGGCAAATAACGACCACCTGCACGCCAGCCCAAATCCTGTATAGTAACTTTCAAATCTTTTTCAAATCGAATAGGATCTGTAATATGCCAGCGATACAATCCGAAACGTTGCTGGGAATTGTAAGTACCGTCCGGTCTGATCACCTGATGCAGACCGGCATAAGGAGTACAAAACTCTTTGTATTGACCTCCCCGGTCAAAATTGTACGAACCACAGAAATAATCCTCTGTACCCGTGCCACATATTGTAGGGAACTTCTTATCACCATCCATAAAGAACTTGATTTCTCCTTCTCCCCACCATCCATTGTTGTTTACCCCCCATGCAAGGTAAGTACCGACAAAGTGTCCTTTTCCCTTAATGTTGTCAACAATTGTATAGTCTGATGTATGATTGGGATTCGTTCTTCTCCATTGAGCATGGAAATAGGCCGCATCTTCAGGTACATCCGTCAATGTATAATCAACCTGATAATATAAATTCATTGCTTTCTCTTCATCTATATTCTCAATTGTAATCTTACATTTCTTTCTGAAAGGCATTGTCCAATAGCAGTTGAAAGCACTGCCGGGATTGATACAGACTGCCAAAGAAGAAAGTGGAGCATATATTCCCCAGCCCATACAAAAGAAATCACCGACAGGACATTCCACAGAAGGTTCCTTTTCATCGTCCCAATAAATGCGGATGATGGAGAAGCGCCAGTTTCCGGTAGGGGTCATCCAGATGTGCTGAATGGCACCCGGTCCTTCCATTTCAGCAATGGTGATGGTCTCTTTGGGATTTATGATAATATACGGATTCACTTTCCAGCCTTCACCAAGGTCTCTTGCCGCATATGCCGCATTGGCAATGTTCCGTTTCCCGCGGTCACAGACTTGAGCCATACCGCCTTTACCTTTCTCACCAGTAAAATTTTCGGGACAGATGGAGCGGGTCTTGGCATCAGACAGCCGGAACAGATTGCCCATGTGCACGTCCAGTCCGTCGAACGATTTATTTTGTGCCGATACTCCCCATATAGAGAGGCAACAGATAAGAGTTAAAATGATTCTTTTCATATTCTTTGGTCTATCTCTATTGATTATTTTAATAACAAAACGTTAAAAACAGCAACAGAGATAAAAGATATTCACCTCTGTTGCCACTTTATAATCATTATTTCATATTCTTTTCTTTTTTACAGATTCGACATGAATAAATGTTGCAACGATTAATCTTCAGGAAGCGGATCCATACGGAAGTTGTCAAGGCTGATTCCGGCTGGAAGAGAAGGACCAATCAGACCACTTAATGCCCACTGTCCCATAGGATGTCCAGTATCAAAATCTCCACCTATACCTAAGTCTTTGACTTTGCACTTAACGGTTATCCATTTCCCGTCGGTTGATTCGGGGAAGAAGTTACCAATCCAACACCATGTCCATCCCAAATCGAAGTGACCAGCCCATAAAGAAGCACCAAACGTACCTTCGTCAATTCTCACGTCAAGCTTAATCTCATACTCATTCATTTTTAAATCACCATCAGGACGGTTTCCATGCACATGACAAATAAATAAATCGCCACTGCCTGTATCTTCTGCCGTATAAATATAGGTATTGTTCCAAAAGAAATCATCCTCTGATTGTTCCTCATGAACAGCCACAAATCCGCTTGCCTTTATATCACTTACGCCGTTTGCAGGGTCTTCATGTTCGAAATCAGTAATCATGAAAGTTTCATCCGTAATCGGGTCGCACAATGCGAACGGATTTTGCCAAGGTATCACGATGTCAATTTTTTCATCCAAGTCCATTGTCTCACCATTCTTGAAAATGAGCTGTAGTGACACTACATCTCCTTTCTCGAAATTGTCAGGAATTATAAATTTGATATCATCGTTCGATTTACGTAGCAAATGCTTGTTATCTACCATACGCTTTTCTCCATTAACCATAAAAGCTACGGCATCGACAAACAATAGATCTTTACCTAAAATCGACATCTTAGTATTGATGGCAGCACCTTTCTTGTCGGTGAACAGAAAAGAATTAAACGCCGGTTTGGCGCGACGTATGGTTTGACGGCTGGAAACTTCCTCGCCCTCTCCTCTCACAATCAAGGGTGCTGCTTCTTCCGATACTCCGGCGGGTACAGTAACTTCAAACGAATATTCATCCTTTACGGTAATATCGGTAGCTATAACGCCACTGGGAAAAACCACCTCTTTTACCGATTTTACGTCTGTACCAACCACAGTCAGATTAATCCCTTCCATCACGATTGAGGGATAGAAGTCCACCACAGACAATCTCGCATTCTGCTCTTCGTCGTCATTCGAGCAAGCACAACAGGATACCAATGCCAAAAAGAGAATAGCCAATTTATTTATAATCTGCTTCATAATCTATGCTTTATTTTTATTAGTTCCAACCCGGGTTCTGTCCCAAATACTTGTTCTTGTTATACTCACTAAAAGGAATCGGAAAGAGATAATACTTATCTTCCCAACGTCTTTGCTCCTGCTTGCGTGTCAGGATAATGTCACCTGAAGCGTTCTTCTGCAATTCGGCAATGGAGATTTCACTCAGTTCCGAACCACACTTCCAACGACGTACGTCCCAAAAGCGTTGGTCCTCAAATGCCATCTCCACCATACGCTCGCGTTTGTAGCGTTCGAACCAGTTGGCAGGAGTTCCGTTCCAGTGAGGCATCATCACATCGGCACGATCGCGCAACAGGTTGATAGCATCATTAGCAGAGAAGCCGCCTTCGCCCTTTGCTTCAGCATCGCCATAGTATTGGAACATTGCCTCCGCATAGTTCAGGTAAAACTCACCCAAACGCATCACTACCCAAGCATGAGGAGAAGTGGTGGGGTTGTTCGTTGCCAGACTCACGTTGGGATCGCAATACTTCCGTAGATAGTAGCCTGTCGGAGTGGAGTTATGAATCGGCGCAGCGTTCAATCCACCTATAAAGGTCTCGATAGGATTAGGATTGTAATTCGGCCAAATATCACCGTTCTTCACTACCGTCATAAAAAAGCGGGGATCCAAACCAACGTAGGGGTCTTCTTGTGTGAGGTTAATCACTGTGTTGGAATGACGCTCGCCAAAGGTCTGGTTGCTGCCATCGTTATACTCATAGTTGTCGACCAAAGTTTGGGTAGGACACATACCACCGTTGGCGTTCTCCACACCGATGGGGTAGTTGTACGATTCCCAATAGTTACTGGTACCACGCTTAATGGCCCAAATCATCTCGATGCCGTCACCGTTGCGAGGTCCCCAAATCTTAGAGTACCTGTCCAAACCAATGCCCCACTCTTGCGCACGGAGTAAAACCTCACCATTAGCTCTGACGGCATCCAGCCACCACTCTTTATTATTCTCATTGTTAAACAACGGAGAAGCCTTATAAAGCAATGTACGGGCTTTCAGCGCCAAACACATCATACGGTTTGCACGACCTGTTTCCGGGCTCAACTCATCGGTGAAAGAGATAGGCAGATATTCAACGATGGCATCCAACTCTTCTGCAATCCAATCCATGATGGCAATGGCTGAAGTACGTTCGATTCTATTCGCTTCTTCCACTGTTAACGTTTTCAGCGTGAAAGGCACGTCACCGTAGGCACGGACCAGTTCAAAATAGAAATAAGCACGCAAGAAACGGACCTCATACTCAAACAGCTCGAACTTCTTTTTCATAGCTTCGAAGTCCAGGTTGTTCTTATACTCGTCCAAATTGATTTTATCGCGCTTCTCATGGAAGGTGTTCGCTTCGGCGATAGCCGCATACGAATTGCTCCACGTAAATGAGAAGGGATTGTTAGGATTCCATCCGCCGTTGTAGAAACGGTGAACTGAAGAGTAAGACAATGCGCACTCTGCCTCATCGGTGGCAGCCGCCAGCGTAGCCCCTCTACCGCCCTCGTAGTTTTTCTCAAAACCATTGGGTACACGTGCATAAATGTTGTACACCAATTTCTGGATACCATACATAGGGCTTTTATATATCCACTCCTCATCGGCTGTAGTCACCTCAGTATAGTCCAAATTGACACAGCTCACTGTAAATGCGGAGAGTATTACTGCACAAAATATATTTTTAATTCGATTCATATCTGTTTTTTCTTTATCCGTTAAAACTTTACAGAAACTCCTAAGTTAACTCCCATCAAAGTCGGAAAATTGGTACCGATGTTCTCGGGATCCATCGCCTTCAGGTTAGACAAGGTCATCAGGTTCTCTCCTTTGACAAACACTTTGCATTGTGACATCTTCACTTTAGAAATCCAATTTTCGGGCAACATGTAATATACCTCGCAGTTTCTCAGTTTAAAGAAGTTCACATTTTTGTACCAAACATCGTTACCACGGTAGTTGTTAAGGTTGGTGCGTGAAGTCAGACGCGGATAAACCGGGGTCTCGCTTCTATCCCAGCAGTTGTTATAATACTCTTTAGAAAGGTTGGCACCGTCGATAATCGGAGTCCATACACCCACCGTACCTAAGTATGCGGTATACATACCTGCACCCTGAAACATGGCGTTCATACCAAAGTTCTTGTAGCGGAAGCCCAGATTCAATGAAAAGTTCAGTTCCGGCACGCTGGTATCGTACCCCATTTTCACCACGTCGTTTTCATCGATGACGTTATCGCCGTTCTGATCCTTATACTTGAAGTCACCCGGACGGCAATTATCGAAGTTCTGTTGCGGTGAAGCGGTGATATCTGCTTCATCCTTGAAAAAACCGACTACTTCCAGCCCCCACGCCTGGCTTACACGTCCACCGATAGCTGACAAATAGTCATAAGCCACGTTCTCAATGTTACGTTTCTGCTTATTACGTCCCCAAGTCAGATTAGAACCCAAGTTAAAAGAGAGATCTTTGTTCATCTGCTTAACCCAATTCACACCCAGTTCAACACCGTAGCTAGCTACGCGTCCCCAGTTTACGTAAGCGGAAGGCCTACCGAATACAGCTGAATTCAAACCGTCACCCGACAATAGGATATCGTCACGCAATTGATAATAAACATCAAAGTTCACATCCACCTGTTTGAACAAGCGCAGGTCAGCCCCCCAATTGAATTTATAGGCCGTTTCCAAGTTAAAGCGTTTGGTAGGCTGGTAACCGAGAAACGTACCCCACTGCCATGAACCGTCACCTAGGCCTGTCAGATAACTACCTGCACTTCCATTGTAGTTCTCTAGCCACAATCCCTGAATAGGCACATAGTCGGTGTGCTGAATACCGGCTGAGAAACGCAATTTACCGAAGTTTAATATTCGGTTGTCCTCCTTGTTGGCAAATACATAACCCAAAGACAAAGTGGGAGAAAACGACCACTTCTCCGGATAGGAGCGGTTAGAACCATTCATCGCCAATACCAAGTCGGCTACATACTTCTGCTGCAAATCGTAGTGCAGGTAAGTCATCACATTCATCCGGTTGAAAGTCATATACTGGTCGTTATAGGTGGAGTTCTTTTGGTGCCATATCAATGAGGCAGAGAAATTATCATCGTCACGGAACGAAGTATGATAGTCAGTCGAAACTTCCAAGAAAGAAGAACGGTTGTGCTGGTTGGTCCAATGATCGAAGGTCAAGTTGTTGGTTTTGTCACCGGCAGAGTAGTTTATCAGCTCGGTCGGATGCCCGGCCTCGTCGAAGCGATAACGCTCGTAACCATACATAAAACCCAACGCGTTGGTCTCATAAATCTGAGAGAAGTTATTGTAACCCAAACGTGCCGACACACTCAGTCCCTTCGTGATGAAGTCCAGGTTCTGAATAAGCGAGAAGTCACCTTGGAAAGAACGGGAGTGGCTCTTCGTAAAGCCGGAAGCCCGAACCTGTGCGACCACGTTGTTAGCGCCATAGGTAGTGTTACCACCCCAAATCCCTGCCAATTTACCTTCCGGGTCGTTCATTACCGGAAATGCGGAAGCCGGAGTACGATAAAGCAGGTCGGTCAAACCGTTTTCGGTCACACCGTAAGGACGTTTGGTCTCTACGAAACTACCCACCGCATTCAAGACGAACTTGGTTGTCGGAGTAAACTGCACGTCCAAGTTGGTACGGATATTGGCTTTAGAGAATCTCATCTGTGAAGAGTATTGCTCTTGATCTGTTTTATCCAACAAACCACGGCTATCAGTATAATCCAACATAGAGAAATATTTCAACTTCTGGTTACCACCCTTCATGGATAGGTTGAATTGGTCTTCCGAACCGTAGTTTTTGAATACCTCTTTCTTCCAGTCAACGTTCGGATAGTAGTAGGGATGAGTACCGTCAGCAAAAGCCTGCAACTCATAATCGTTGTACATCGGTGCCAAACCGTCGTTGACACGCGCCTGGTTCAAAGCATTAGCGTAGGTAGGAGCATCTACAAAATTAGCCACTTTTGGATTGAACGTGAACTTATGATCGTAAGATACAGAAATCTGACGTCCCTCCACACCACGCTTGGTCTTCACCAAGATAGCACCGTTCACGCCCTGATAGCCTAAAAGAGCCACAGCGGCAGCATCCTTCAATACCGTAACCGATTCTACCTCGTCAACAGTCAAATATTCGATAGAACGCTCGATGCCGTCTACCAGCACCAATACACCATTCTCCGTCGTAGTCTGCTGACCACGAATGTTGAATACTGCTCCGGAGCTGTAGTCACTGACCGTTCCGCCTGGACGCAACACCGTAAGTCCCAACAATTTTCCATAAAGAGCCTCTTTCAAAGAAATAGCGGCCGTTTTTTGCAACTCATCGCCACTAACCACCTCCACGGAAGCGGTAGTCAACATCTGACTCTGCTCAACACCCATTCCTAAATCAACCTTATCGGACTGGTAGTCTATAAGCGAACTTTGCGCCGACAAGTTTAAAGTGAGCATAGACGATACCAAAGCTATGCCCCACTTTAGTGTTTTATGTTTTCTATTCATTGTTTGCTATTTTAGAATTAAGATTTTAATACCATCCCGGGTTTTGTGTCAAACCATAGTTCTTATTAATTTCATCAGGTGGCAGCGGAACGAGCAACCACTTATTGGACCAGCGTTCGGGGTGTTCCCAAACAAAACGTGGGTTTGCAGTCATTCCCGTAGGTGATTCTATCTTTGACTCCTTTCCATCTTTTATTATAGTATAACCTACAGCTGTAGCATCTCCTTCATTCAGGTCATATGGCACATATAAGAATTTAGTCGGGAAAGGATCGCCGCTATCTTTCGTCCATTTCTCCAATACCAAATCATTATCATCATCCAAACGATAGATGTGGATTCCATGCAGATGTTTCTTAAAGTCTTTTTCCATGACACGACGATTCATGTCGTGTAAACGGGTTTCATACTCAAATCCTAATTCACAAGCACGTTCACGCATGATTTCTTTTATTAAGTTCTCCTTATTGGTAGTCAAGCTCAATTCGGGGTTCATTACTTCGAGTTTACCTAAACCTACACGGGCTCTTACCTTGTTGATTTGCTCCAATGCCTTTACGTTGTTACCAGTCTCTGCCAATGCCTCAGCGTAAATCAGATAGAGCTCGGCCAAACGAATATAAGAGGTTTGGAAAGGCTCTTTATCAATAGTACCTTTACCACCTTGAATAGCATCACCCAAATCCAATACAAATTTATAAGTAGGTAATCCCCAAGGCTTACAATTATATCTTCCACCGGAAGTCAAGAACTCACCACCTTCCCACAACTGTATGGGGTTATCCTCACCATAAATCTGATGTTTATAGTCACGCTTTTGTACGACGATAGATTCATACAAACGGGGGTCACGTTTTTCGAAGATGTCCTTCTGCGCGGGTCTTTGATTGTAATATTTCTGTCCATCGTAGTTCTTACCATCAGCCCACGGGAACATTTCCATCCACTCCAAGGTAGGAGCGATACCACCATCATGCCAGAAACCGCCAGGTTGGTTATCCCACTCCAACATATATACACGGTCATGTACTTCAAGCAGAGACTCTCTGTTACCACGGGCACGGTATGCCTTGCGGAAAGCAGCACGATAGCCAGCTTCATCGGGAGTAGTTGCCTCTTCCAACTGGTAATAGTTACCGTTGGCAGAGTTCATCCGGAAGAACTCTTCACACGCATCTACCACAGCTTCCCAACGCTTCACGTCGTAATTACCATACCACACCTGAAGGGCGTTAACAGCCTCCTGGGGCTCTTCAACACAATACGGAGTATCGCTATTGAAGATGGGACTTGCCACATAGTTCAACAATTTTGCCTTAATACCCAATGCCGAAGCTTTGGTAACACGTCCTGCCCAAGTAGCCAATTCTGAAGTGGGAATGTTCCACGGCAATTCAGGTTCGGCAATCGCTTCATCCAGCAAACGAACAACAAATGTTACGGTTTCCTCAATGGTAGAGCGCGGTTTCTCCAAGACCTCGTCTGCGGCGAGTGCATGATCAACGATAGGCAGACCACCAAAATTGTGAATACCGTCAAAGTATTTACTTGCCATAATCACTTTCGCCTCGGCTTTGTAACGTGCCTTTTCCGCATCGGTCATATCGGGCACGCGGTCGACATTATCCAACAGCAAGCAACAGTCGCGTATGCCGGTCCAAATGCAACGAAAAGCTGTATTACTCATATTCTCCATCCCCCCCGATGTAATGTAAGCCGCACGGGCAACCAACCAGCCCGGGTTAGCGTTAGAGGCAGACAAAACACCTGTATAATGGAAACGCCCCATAGAGTCCCATCCCTCTTCAGAGTGCATGATATCGGACAAGGTTTCAAATTGTCCATTACCTGCATAACAATTCTTAAACGGAGTAAAAAGTCCCTCGTAGCACTGCCATAACAAATAATCGGTATATACCTTCTTGGAGAAAATAACATCTTCGTTCACGTCTTCTCCCGGAGCCTTCTCCAGAAACGCATTTCCGAACTTAATCTCGTCCACACAAGCTACACCCACGAAAGAGATGATCGTCAGCAGCAGTATGGATTTTATTGAATTTCTTTTTTTCATATACAATTATTTAGAAGTTAACTTTCAAGCCTAAATTAACAACACGCATCAGCGGGTATCTAAATCCAGAACCACCACCTGTATTTTCAGGGTCGTTGGCATCAAACGGAGTGAAGGTCAGCAAATTGGTACCGTTTAGGTAGAAACGCATATTCGTGGTTTTCGGCAACCAAGACTTGTTTCTCAGCGTATAGCCAATCTCCAAGTTCTTCAGACGGATATAACGGGCATCCTGATACCAAAGGTCGGAGTTAGCACGGTTCTGCTTCTCATTGGTAAAGGTAAGACGTGGCAGATGTCCACTGGGGTTATCCTCTGACCAAGAGTTATCATACACCCACTGCATCAAAGCGGAACGATGAGATTCACCGAAGGGATTACGGTAAGGACCTTGTAGGATACGGTTCACCTGGTCAGCTCCTGTCCACAACATAGTAAAGTCGAAATTCTTATAACGGAAATCGAAGTTCAAAGAGAATACATATTTTGGGTTATCCGTAATTTCAGAGTAAATCTGGTCGTACTCTTCCAAAATCAAACCGTCACCGTCCAAGTCAACATAAACAGCATCACCGTTCTTCAAATCAGGAACCAGCTGCTGAGGAATATCCGTTCCATAAGCGTTGCGGTAAGCCTCTTCAGTTACACCTTCCTCGTAAAGGCCGAAGAAAACATATCCACGACGGGCACCAATGGCATGACCGGTTGAATAGGTCCAGTCCGGAGAAACCACTCGGTCTTCGGTCAAACCTAATTTACGACCCATATAACTATCGGCTTTCACCAACTTGTCTTTACGCTTCAACTCAGAATATTCAAGAACCTTATTCTTGGCATAAGATACTGAGGGAGAGATAGTGAAAGAAAAGTCCTCGCCAATCTTGTCGGAGTAGGACAAAGTCACCTCGTAACCGTGGTTTTTTACGCGACCATAGTTGATGTAAGAAGGACGGACAGCTGTAGGTGACTGAATCATATTCACGTTAGAAATCAGGATGTCCTTACGGTTCTCCTTAAACAGGTCAACATTCAAGCCGATTTTGTCTTTACAGAACTTCGCATCGAAACCTATGTTATACTTTACTGCGGTTTCCCAAGTTACATCAGGTGAAGAAGAAGACATCTCACGTGCCACGTTCAAAAAAGTATTGTTCGTGGTACCGAAGTTATAACCTTGGTAATCTTGCATGCTGGAGAAATATCCGTTCCAAATGCCCCATGCAGAAGGCAGGTAAAGGAAACGACGGCCTTGGCAGTTGTCGTTACCTACGGTACCGACAGATGCACGTATCTTCAAGTAAGAGATCACTGACTTGATGGGTTCCCAAAATTTCTCTTCAGAAATGCCCCAACCAACAGATACAGAGGGGAAGAAGCCGAAACGCTTGCCTTCGGCAAAGTTCTCAGAACCGTTATAACCCATGTTAGCATCGATCATATAGCGGTGCTTATAGTCGTAAGTGGCACGTGCAACCAAACCTACATAACCGTAGGGGATAGAAGTATAAGAACCGGGGTAGTAGGTCTTAGACTGGTTGTACAGCAACAAAGCGCCTACGTTATGGTAGCCAAACGTGCGGTTGTAGTTGAAGCTTGCCTCAGCATACCAGTCACGGTTAGACCATGCAGACTCACTATAACCCGGATTCCAGTAGTCACCGGAACGTTGATAAACGACTTCGCCATTCTCTGTGAGATAAGGACGGAAAGAAGCAGGCTTACCACATGTACGGTTCTTTGTTTGCCCATAAGAAGAGTTGTAAGAAGCCTTTACACGGAAATCCAATCCCTTGGTCAGGAAATCCATGTTCAATTTGTAGATGATATCGGCATTCAACACGTTAGTAGAGGAAAAAGTATAACCCTGACCATAGAACGTGTCCAAACCGTCAATACCGCTCACGATATTTTCAAGACCCGTCGGGTCGATAAGATCTCTATTAGCGAGTACCCATCTGCCATCTACAATACCGGCACCGGAGAAAGGTTGCGCATCCATCAAATAGACAAAGATACGTTCCTCCGAACTGCTAAGACTGTGCTTGTTCTCAACACGACCACCAAGGTTGATGGAGAGTTCGTGATATTTACCTAAAGAAAGGTCCAAGTTAGCACGGTAGTTGTAACGTTTGTATGAGAAGTTGGTGTTAGGATCCTTGTCGAAAGTACGGAACAAACCATCTTGGTCGAGGAAACCAGCTGACACGAAATAGCGTGCCACCTGGTTACCACCCGATACGGATATGTTGTGCTGGCTCTGCAAAGCACGGTCTTTCATCACATAGTCTATCCAATCGATGTCCGGATAGAGAAGCGGATTATCGTGATTCTTAAAGTGATCGATAATAGCAGGCTGGAAAGCCGGTTGATTACCGTCCGAAATACGGGCGTTGTTATAAGCGGTAGCATAGGTATAGGAGTTCGCCATATCAATAAAGTTGGTCACACTCTGTACACCCCATGAGGTAGATGCGGATACTTTAGTTCTACCGACTTCACCACGCTTGGTGGTTACCAAAATAACACCGTTAGCACCACGCACACCATACACAGCGGTAGCGGATGCATCCTTCAACACGGTGATGTCGGCAACCTCATTCGGGTCAATCTGCGTGAACGAACGTTCTACACCGTCCACCAAAATCAAAGGCGATGAACCATTGAATGAAGATTGACCTCGAATCAAAATCACAGGATCATCAGCACCGGGAAGACCTGAATACTGTACCGTAGAAAGCCCCGGCAACTTACCGGAAATGGCGTTACCCAAAGATGCTGACGGTGACTTCAGCAATGCTTCGTTATTAATACTTGACATAGAACCTGTAACCGAGACTTTCTTCTGTTGTCCGTAAGCTACGACAACGACTTCGTCCAGATTTTGAGCCTCTGGCTCCATCTCTATGTTCAGTTTTTTAGCTCCGTTTATGGAGATTTCTTGACTTTTATATCCGATATAAGAAATCGACAAAACACTATTCTTCGGAACAGAAAGCGAGAAATTACCGTTTACATCGGTAACTACTCCGGTTGATGTTCCTTTAACCAATACTGATACACCTATCATTGTTTCTCCTGTTTCATCGGTAATGATACCATGTACATTAATGTTCTGTGCGGAAACCGCTTGGATTATCAAGCCTAAGAAAAGAATGATAAGCCACTTTTGTAGCATATTCCTGTTTTTCATCAGCGTTAAGATTAAATGTAACTACTCAGATATCCACGATGCCTTAATTTATTGATTATCAATATGATTTATTAGAAATTCTAATAAATTGAGTCTAATAAGACTCAAAACGAAGCATATTACTAATTATACCACATTAAATGATAGCAAGTCTGTATAACTGAGTAGTTACGATTAAATATTATAACATTAAATTTAGATAAAAAATATAGTTTTCATAATACTCGTTTAATTCACTTTACTTTCTTTCATTACCCCACAATTTAGAGCCATTGCCGAAGTTCTTTCTCCACTCATGTCTCCAACGATGCATATCTTGGTCACGGATGAATGGTTTCGGTGCTCTGTCGGCCTTAGTCGGAGCGGCAGGTAACTCATGAGCCTCGGACTGATACCAGTAAGCGACACTGCTGAGATCTAGAGTCAAGTTGTTATTATGTCCATGCTCGATAGAACCTTTGAGAGAGGTGTTGAAGTAGATGGGGTCGGCAATAAAAAAACGGTAAGCGTGCGTTCTTCCTAACCAACCGTTGTCACGGTTCACACGGGCATAGCCGTAGTAAGGATGCGTAAAGATGCTTGCCGGACACCAAGAAGTGTTAAAGAAGTCTTCCGTTCCCGTACCTCTCAAGGCTTTCTTCGGTTCACCATCGATGATAATTAGGTCATCGCCTTCGCCATACCACATAGGCGACGGACAGTGGATATAGTAGTTGATACCTACAAAGTGTCCTTTACCTTTAATATCAGCAAACAGATAGTTGTTGGCACCATCTACATTGCAACCCGGAGTGCCAACCAACCCCCACTCGGTTTCGCCTTCGGGGAGAGCGTCGGTTGTCTCGTGGTTGAACCAAGCATGAAAACGTCCTGAATTGGCAGGTAACTTATCCATCTCGGTGTAGTCTACATAGTAGTAGAGGTGAGTCAAGGGCTCATCACTCTGGTTCTCAATCTCCAAACGTGCGCCCTTCTCGAAAGGCATCTGGAAATAGCAGGCAAGCCCCGTACCATCTCTTGGACCAACTGCCAATGGCAGAGAGATGAACTCATATTTCTCGTCCCAACCGTTTCCGAAGAAGGCAGCGATAGGAGCTTCTACAGAGGGATACTTGTTTCCATCCCAATAAATACGGAATATAAGATCGTTTCTCATGATGCTTGTCGGAGCGATGGTAAACCAAATGTGGTTGATGACACCTGTTCCGGGAATTTCCACGCTCCATTTTTCTCCCGGCTTAAACTGCCCTACGCAGTCACCGTTATTACCGGTTTTATCGGCACTGCTTATCCGACGGCTACGTAATCCGTCTTTGACTGTGGTCAGACTTCCTAATTCTCCTCTATCAATCTGAGCCGAACCATCAATAGTCAGAGCGGACAAGCTTATTAAAGTTGTTAAGAATAAAAATACTTTTTTCATGATATTTTGTTTTTAAATTATAAGTTTTCTACATACAATCTCCACTTTCCTGTTTTCTAGCAATGAAGAAACCATAATAGGCAATCACTGCAAAAGCGATGGCCGGTACAACATATGCAGCCATAATACTACCCGTCTGGTCGGAAACAATACCCTGGATTTGAGTCAGAACAGCAGCACCGGCAATAGCCATTACCATGAATGAACCACCGATTTTAGTGTCATTACCCAAACCTGTAAGACCGAATCCGTAAATGGTCGGGAACATCAATGACATACAGCCGGAAATACCCATCAGGCAATAAACTCCGAAACTTCCCTTACCGAACATGGCGCCCAAACAGCACATTACGGCAAGAAGGGCGAGACCTATCAAAAGTTTATAGGCTTTCACATACTTCATCATTGCAGTACATACAAATCTCATGATTACAAAAAGAATGAGTGACATGATATAGTAAGTGGCCGCAGCCTGTTCCGCCGTACGCGGCAGTAAGTCATCCAATCCGAGCCATTCGCATCCGTTATAGAATGCGGCGGCCACCGGTTCCACACCGCGCAATGCGTTGACAACGGCCTCCGCAGAGGCTGAGTCACCTAAAGAAGCCAATACACCATCAAAATTAAGTTGTTGCATAGCATAACGGATGACGAAAGACCATACGGCTATCTGTGCACCAATATTGAAGAACTGTGCAACCACCCCCCATACATAATTCCTATTCTTTATCAGGCGACGGAGAGTAGCAGTAAATTCCACCTTTTCCCCTTTCTCACTGAGGTTCGGCATCTTGGTAAACCGGATAGCAAGCAGAAGCACCAACATCACCAGACCAAGTACCACATAAGCCGTAGTGACAGCACTCAGCTCCTGTCCCTGGATGGCAGCTAACTCCTCAGCCGGAAGTTGAGCACGCTCTGTCGCCGTCATTCCATTCAATTGTGAGAGGATGAAAATCTGACTGATTACTACTCCCGTAATTGCCCCGAACGGATTGAAAGCCTGCGACAGATTCAGACGGCGTGTTGCAGTACTTTCAGGACCGATTGCCAATACATAGGAATTGGTAGATGTCTCCAGGATTGAAAGCCCGGCAAAGAGAACAAAGATTGCAAGCAGATACATAAAGAAGCTGAAATCAACATTCACTCCCGAACTGAGCATGGCAGGATAGAACAGCAAGGCCCCAAAAGCATACAGCCCAAGTCCCAGCATTACACCTGATTTATAAGTATACTTCTTGATGAACAAGGCACCGGGAACAGCACAGCATCCATATCCTAACAGATAGCACACCACTTGTATCCAGGCCGTCTTCGAATCACTCATACTCATGATGCGCTTGAAAGCCGCAAGCATGGTATCCGTAAGATTGTTCGGCACAGCCCAGGCAAAAAAAAGTGTGGTGAGCAGGATGAACGAGAAGAGGATCCCTTTCGGTATTATCTTATTCGATTCCATACGAATTCTCCTATTTTTTATATAATTACCCTATTGAAACTTTGTCTTGATTACATTCAAATCCGCTCCGAACAATTTTTGCACGATGGGAGCCAGTTGCTCATCCTTCCCCTGTATATGGATTACTTTCTGTGTATGGACCAACGATGCGCCGGGAGCCAATTCTGCGCCGGGTGAGGAAGTCTCGATTTCATAGAAAGGCCCCATGATAGAGCCGTCTTCTACCGGACCGTCATTATAAGAATTGATTACATCACCAGCAAACGGATCTTCCTGAGGCCCCCATTGACCGTTTACATAAATTGAAGGGGTTTCGGGAAGACTGCACCACAATATGGTGAGCACGCCCTTCGATGAATCATAGCTTCCGCATAAATCCGTTGCGCGTGAAGCCGGCAATCCCAGTTTGGAGCGATAGAGCCCGTCAATCTTGAAATAGATGATGCCGTTTTCCTTTATCAGCCTATCTGCAGGAATCTTGCCAAAATATTCGTCATTTACGATAACCCCTTCAGCATTCTCCTTATAAGGAATGAATACAGTAGTGGTCGGCGTAGGATTAAAACAACCGAGCATCCATACAGATACCAGTCCGCCTTCTTTTGTCCACGCATTGTCCCCCGTATTGGTAATCTTATTCTCGCTCTTGTAAGCCACCATCTTCATGTCGTCTGCAAGTTCAATGTCAAAGTCCGCAGCCACTTCACCGGCATCCATCAACGATACAGTACGGTCAATATTCATATCAAAAGTAGTACCGGAAGCATTTGTCAAACGAGTATCTTTCACAAAACGGATACTACTGTTGTCTTGCGACTTTATGTCAAAAGCTTCAGTATCAAGTACCGGAGGAACTATCCAATTATCATAAACCTGCTCTTGTCCTTCCTTGAAATAGAGTGAGAACGGCCCACCTTCGGGACCAAGCCAAAAACGTTCTTCACCTCCTACCGGATTAAACTGAGAACTAACTTTGCCTTCATTTATGAAACGATAATTAATCCAGCCGTAGCTATCACCTTCATCGCCGGAAGCAGAAGTAGTCATTACACGGCCTTGCCATGCAGGAATAACCATCACTTTAGAATTCCCATCAGCAGATACCAATTCAGTATATTCAATGCCGTGGTCCTTTAAGAACTGGGCATCATAAGCATAACTTCCCATCTTGATTTCTTTTTGTCCGCCGCATGATACAAGTATTGCAGTTGCACCTACCAGCAGAGTGTTTTTCAGTTTGGTTGATTTCAACATAACGCTTGTTTCTTTTATTTATAGAGAGGTCCATAATTCTTGCAAGCTCTATAATCACTGCCTTCCATATCTTCACCAAAAGCAGTCCATGCGCTGGGACGGAAAATATCTTCCTCAGAAACATTGTGCATGCATACTGGGATACGAAGCATGGAAGCCAAAGTTATCAAGTCAGCACCGATATGACCATAACTGATAGCACCATGATTAGCCCCCCAGTTATTCATAACAGTATATACATCACGGAAATATCCCTTACCTGTCAGGCGCGGAGCGAAGAAAGTAGAAGGCCACGTACGGTCAGTACGTTCATTGATAGCCTTGAAAACATCCTTATCCAAGTTTACTGTCCAGCCTTCGGCAATCTGCAATACTGGACCTTGACCTTTTACAAGATTCAAACGACACATTGTTACTGGCATCTCACCACGAGTCAAAAACTGAGAAGAATAACCACCACCACGCATATATTCGCGACTGGCCGGATACCATTTAGTTACTGAAAGACAAGCTTCCACTTCTTCTTCCGTAATTTCCCAGAAAGGCTTCATTACCGGTTTATTGTCACGTGTCTGACAACCTGTTCCATCAAGCGTACAAGAACCGGAGTTGATGAGGTGGATGAAACCGTTTGCCGCCTTACCTTCCAATTTCTTACCCGTTACCCGTTCTATAGCATTCGGACTCCAATAAGTACGCACATCTGCAAATATCTGTGCAGTATTAGTCAATAGATGATTGAAGAGCATTGAAGTACAATTCAGCGTATCATTTTCCGTAGCAAAAGTAAATGCTTCACGGATACCGTTCCAATCAAAAGAAGTGTTCAGAATAGCTTCTGAAAAATCACCGTCAGGCTTATAATCCGTCCACTGGCGCTGTCCCTGGAAACCCGCAGCAATCGCATTGTGTCCCATTGACTCTTCCTTGAACCCCATTTCAGCCAATTTGGGATTGCCAATCATCATATCACGGAAAATAAGAGTCATTTTTACCACGTATTCCCAACGGGCATCTTTCTCTTCACGGGAATATACCAGATGTTCCGGATTAAAATCTGTCCCTTCATTACTCTTGCAATACCTTTCTGTCCATGCCATGGCACGTTCAAACTCTTCATGGTCATAAATGCTCAACTGAACACGACGTTCTATTTCACTGGCATCTACATACTCATTACGCATGCCCAAATACTCCTGGAAGAAATCAGGATTAGGAATAGAGCCTGCAATACCCATAGATACACTACCGATTGAAAGATAGGATTTCCCCTTCATTGTAGCCACAGCTATACCTGCACGGGCAAAGCGCAACAGTTTTTCCTTTACGTCTCCCGGTATCTCCATATTGGTTACTTCCTGTACATCACGTCCATAAATGCCAAAAGTAGGTAATCCTTTCTGTGTATGACCAGCCAATGCAGAAGCCAAATAAACTGCTCCCGGACGCTCTGTACCATTAAATCCCCAAATAGCTTTTGGCATTTCTCCATCCATATCAATAGTCTCAAATCCATAACACCAGCAAGGTGTTACAGAGAGCACTACACCTACTCCATTATTACGGAACTTCTCAGCTGCCATAGCAGCTTCTGTAACTCCGCCAATAGTAGTATCAGCAATGATACACTCCACAGGAGTACCATCACTATGATACAACTCCGAAGAATAAAGTTCTGCTACTTTGCGAGCCATAGTCATAGTCATATCTTCCAATGACTCACGAATACCTCCACGACGACCATCAATTATAGGTCGTATACCAATTTTCGGTTTTCCACCAATTAATCTTGAATTTTTCATGGTTCAACTAATTTAGTTCAATATACATAAATGGTTAAATCGTTTAAGCAACCATATAAAAAAAATGACTCTCCTAAGGAGCCATTTCTACAAATTCTCCCTCTGCAAGAACAGACTGTACTGTATTACCATTAGAGATATTATCCACTAATATACCAAGTGCCTTTTGCACTAAAACATCTATTGGTTGCCGAATATAAGATATAGGTGAATAAAAAAAGTCAAATACAGGATTGCCATCAAATCCCACTAAACCGATTTTACTAATAACCTCTTGTCCCATATCCTTAATCGTATATAAACAAGCCAACGAAATCATATTAGTTCCAAAAAGGAATGCATCCGCTCCAGACTCAACCATCTTAGGGAGCAAACGGTCTGCAGATTTTTTAGGAGAGTCCTGCTTCAGAAAGACTACATTTATCATTTTTTTCTTACCTGCATCACTCATAGCCTTCTTATACCCACGTACGCGTTCCTTCATATGAATAAGATTAACATCATAAGCTACCATACATGGAGCATTATATCCAGAATCCAACAGATATTTTGTTGAGACATAAGCAGCATTAAAATTATTCAAAGCTACATAACTAACATTTATTTCAGGGAAATACCTATCAAATAAGACCACAGGTATATTGTCATTAACAAGTGAAGCTATAAATTTCTCTGAGTTTTCACAGGGAACGATCATCAGTCCATCAACACCTTTATTAAGAAGACTACCTACGATATGATTCATTTTACTCGCATCTTCATCGGAACTGCCAAAAAGTACAGTATACCCTTGTTTGGTGGCTTCATCTTCCAACACACGCGTTAATTGAGAAAAGAAAGGATTCGAAATATCAGAGACTACTAACCCAATTGTCTTGGTTTTACCACTACGAAGGCTTTTGGCCGCAAGATTGGGCTGATAATTCATTTCATTCGCAATCTTCAATATGCGCTGAGCAGTCTCTTCACCTACACGATACTCTTTTTTCTTCCCATTCAACACAAATGAAACCAATGCCGTTGAAACTCCTGCAGCTTCAGCAATATCTTTTAGCGATATTTTTTTTAATGATGACATATATTTATATATAACGTTTTTGCAAATAACAATATGATAATTTGAGATTATTATCTTGTAATCATACTATTTACCATATTAGTACGATGCAAATATAGACATTATATTTAAATTAGCAAACTATTTTTGCTAATTCGTTATAATATATTATATTTGCATTATGATTTCACAGTAAAAGCGCCATTATCACATTATAGCTTGAGATCAACCATAATAAATCATAGTATATAAAAGGCGTTATTCGACCAATTAATCCAAGTAATTATTGAAATTTTAAATAAATGTTTCACTTAAACTAATAAAAGATGGATATACATAAAAAACATGTCATTATTTCCTGCACATTATTATTCTTAGGGATTATCTTTCCGTTTACAATATCAGCACAGAAATCTTTTAAGAACTCCTTTCAAGATTTAGATCCTATTCAAGCTCCTCTTATACCAGCACCATCAGATACCACTCAATGGAAGCATTTTAAAAAGTCTCTTCTAAAATGGAGAGAACAAATTCATGAGAAAGTCAACTATAATGCATCTCTTTATGACAGAGAAGACTTCCAATGGATAAGATCATCATTCAACTGCTGTTTTTTAATGATGTACGATCAAAGATTCTATGACCGGAACAATAATTGTTATACAATAGACAAGATACTGGTTGAAGGGCAAAAAAGATTTGGAGGGTATGATATTGTTGTATTGTGGCATGCCTACCCTCGTATTGGTCTTGACCCAAGAAATCAATTTGATTTCTATCGAGATATGCCGGGTGGATTGAATGCTTTAAAGGAAGTAGCAAATAAACTACATGAAAAAGGAGTAAAAGTATATATCAATTATAACCCATGGGATACAGGGACACGCAGAGAAAGCATAGGAGATATTGATGCATTGGCAATGGTCATTAAGGCTATAGGGGCCGATGGCATCTTCTTAGATACCATGGACCGTGGTTCAGAGGAATTCCGCCAAAAGCTGGATATGTCTCGAAAAGGGGTGGTTCTTGAAAGTGAATTAGCCCTTCCTGTCGAAGATATATCAAGGCATCACATGTCTTGGGCACAATGGTTTTATGATTCTCCCGTGCCTGGAATATTACGTAACAAATGGATTGAGCCTCGCCATATGCAACATGGCATTAGTCGTTGGACAGAAGATAAATCAAAAGAGCTACAGACAGCATGGATGAATGGCAGTGGCATAATGATCTGGGAAAATGTTTTTGGCCAATGGGTTGGCTGGTCTCCCCGTGATTCTTATATACTTAAAACAATGTATGGAATCCAGCACTACTTCTCAGAAATGTTCACATCGGATCAGTGGGAACCTTTAGTTAATAATACATTAGCAACAGATGTCTACGCCAGTCTTTGGTATGATGACAATTGCCAGTTATGGACATTAGTAAATCGATCATATATACAAAAAGACGGTCCTCTATTACAAATAACACTAAATAAGGACTGGGCTTATTATGATTTAGTAAAAGGAGAAGAGGTGTTTCCTGACAAATCAGGTGTGATTGAAGGACAAATTATACCACGTGGTATTGGTTGTATAGTTGCATTCCCCAAAGACAAAACACCTAAAGATTTTGACAAACTCCTCTCATCTCAATCTCTTATAGCACAAGAGAAAACATATAATACTAAGTCTGTCCAGATTAAAGCCTCCTTAAAGCCTGTTTCTCCAACCAAACTATATAAGAGCATACCTCAGGATATGGTTGAAATAGACAATTATGAAGGAGAAATTCCTGTTGTTTTTAACTGTAGAGAAATTGGCTATTACCAGTCTTTAGAACATGATTTTATAAATAGAGGTCCCGCTGTCCCCCATCAGAAAATAACTTTTTCGCGCCACATTAAAGTGAATCATGTTGCAATAGATGCAACGCCTGTCACTAACGCCCAGTACAAAGAATTCCTTGAGGCCACAGGTTACAAGCCTCGTTTTCCCGAGAATTTCTTAAAACATTGGAAGAATGGAGAAATACCAGTAGGTTCAGAGCAACACCCTGTTGTATATGTTGATCTGGATGACGCAAGAGCCTATGCTAAATGGGCCGGCAAGCGCCTACCTCGCGAAGAGGAGTGGCAATTAGCCGCTGCTGGAAAAGAGATGTATAAGTATCCTTGGGGAAATAATATACAAGCCGGACACTGCAACGAACATACAAATGGTATAACCACTCCTGTAAAAGCGTATCCTTTGGGCAGAGCTACATGTGGAGCATGGGACATGTGTTCCAATACATGGGAAATGACTGAAAGTGAATATAATGATGGACGTAATCGTTTTTGTATTCTTAAAGGTGGCAGCAGTTATAAAGCAGAAGGATCTGATTGGTATTTTGACGGAGGTATTCAAACAACAGATTTCGCCGCAAAGCAATTATTACTATATCCTGGCATTGATCGTTGTAGCACAGTAGGCTTTCGCTGCGTTATAGACCTTAAAAAATAAAAAACACAAAGTGCATCGTAAAAGTTCTTATTCAACTTTCGTGATGCACTTTATACTCCCAAAAACAGTTTCTACCTTTAATAGAGAGCTACTCCAGATAAAGCGGCTCCACCTCCGTCACATTATCATGGAACCACTCGTCGAGCTTTGCCTCTACCTTATCCTTTATCTGCGGTGTGATATATTTCTTCACTTTTTTATAAGCATAAACAGCAGCAAATCCTTTACCTACCATAAAAATCTGTCCCAGAACATCCTCTATACTGGTAGGAAACACAATGGCCACCAAAGCAAGCATTATATTGGTCCGCTCATTATCGGGGGTCGTATCGGCAGTCATTACATAATAAGCCGTAAGTACGGGGCGACCGGTAGCACGACCTGCCTTTTTAATATACTCTTCTACTTTCGTACGGATATCATCCATGGATAAATTTACTTTCATAGTTCTTATTATTATTTATTCATTTACTTATTAGACGCAAGAAGATAAAGTTTGGTTGCAGAATATTGCTGTTTTTTTATCAAATAGTTCTATTTCACCATCCGAATTCACCGATTCATACCCGGAACTCATCGGCTTTTCTACCGGAAATCAGCCGGAAAGGCTATATGGAGAGGAATAATTCGCTTACCTTTGAGCCATCAACCCATGACAATGGAATATGAATCAATAACAATAGAAACAATGGAAAAGAAACAAAACTTCCCGTCTCATGCAGGCTTATCAGGTAAGGCACTGATAGCTTCGCTCTTCATCATCTCCGGAATATTACTGTTTGCCCGTAACGTAGGGTGGATTACGTATGACCTATTCAATGTAGTGGTATCCTGGCATAGTCTTCTTATTATATTAGGTATTTATACGATGACACGCCGCCATTATCTGAGCGGAGCCACCCTAACCTTAATAGGTGTTTATTTCCTGATCGGAGGATTATCATGGCTACCGGAAAATTCACAGACCATCGTCTGGCCTGTTGCACTGATTGTAGCGGGTATCCTATTTTTTGTAAAGGCTCGTCGCAGAGAACGCTGGATGAAAAGCCACATGAACGGACATTACCGGGATTGGGCCAGAAGAGGAGGCGGACACATGCACATGAATATGGAAGGCAATGAGCAACAATGCGAATCGGAAAACGGGTATCTGCGCTCCGACAATGCTTTTGGCTCTGTACGCCATGTCGTTCTGGACGAATTATTTAAAGGCGCCAGCATCCGGGCTTCATTCGGAGGAACTGTCATTGACCTGCGCCACACGCATCTTGCACCGGGAGAAACCTACATCGATATCGACTGCACCTGTAGTGGAATAGAACTGTACATTCCTTCAGACTGGAACGTTCTACCCCAATGCAATGCTTTTGCCGGCGGATGCGAGGATAAGCGTTGGCAGGGAGCGAATATTAATAAAGAAAGTACATTAATAATCCGTGGAAACATTTCCTTCGGCGGATTAGAAATAAAAGACTAATCCTATGAGAGCACATCCAATCACAGATTACCCTTACCGTTGGTTTCCGATGCTTGTGCTGGCATTGGTTCTGGCAATCATCCAGGCGACTTTGTCGTGGGGATATGCCGGATCTGACTGGTTGCCGGCCATCATAGACGGAATCACGACCATCGGATGGCTTGCAGCACTGGCATACCTGGCCTGGTTTGTGGTGGGCTACGTATCCATACTCCAGACAAAGGTCATCACGGTCGCAGCAGGAATATTACTCTGGATTGCGGGCAGCTTCATGATTTGTGACATTATGGCAAGAATAGCGGGAATACCTTATATATCTTTTGCTTCTACCATACCTTTCCGCCTGTTGTTTGGCGTACCAACCTGGATCGCTATCATTTTGTGGTATCAACTGATAGTAGTGAAAGATCCCGCACAGGAAGAAGAATTCATAGCACCGCAAGCAGCAGAAGAAGAAAAGTCGGAAGTACAAGAGGAAATCATCGACCGCATTACGGTAAAGGACGGTTCACGTATACACATAATCAAAGTGGACGAACTACTCTACATCCAGGCATGCGGAGATTACGCAACCCTGGTTACCCCAACAGGCGAATACATCAAGGAACAAACCATGAAGTATTTCGAAGGGCATCTGCCGACAAACAATTTTGTACGTATCCACCGTTCCACTATTGTAAACGTGACACAAATATCCCGGGTTGAATTATTCGGGAAAGAGACTTATCAAGTATTATTAAAGAACGGGACCAAGCTGCGAGTCAGTCTGACGGGCTACCGTTTATTGAAAGAACGACTGGGAATATAAAAACCTGAACTATTTTATAAGCAAAAGCGAAGAATTCCTCCCCTGTTTCAAGGGGAAATGAATTCTTCGCTTCTTTTTTAAATGACAGAGAAAGTTATCTGATTATTTCTTCTTTTCGTCTTTCTTCGGTTCTTCATTCTTGGTTTCCTGCTTGTCTTCCTTTCCTTCCGGATGGAGGATCCCCTTCACAGTCTCACCAATAGGCAACTTATCCAATACACCCAGACTTGGAGCAACCGTCTTCACCAATGAACTCAAAAAGTTACTCGTCCCTCCGTTTCCACCATCGAATACAGTGATGTTTCCTAAGTTCATGTGTTCGAATGCCTTCACCTGTTCTCCGGCAATTTCCTTCCACTGGTCTACCATCTTATACTGGATGGCGATAGCCGGATTGGATTCCGCGGCACGTACCATGGCCTCAAAACCTTCAGCCTCGGCAAGCAATGATTTCTTCTTACCTTCAGCTTCAGCTTCCAGTTTCATCCGGATAGCTTTTGCTTCAGCTTCAGCCTGCGCCAGAGTAGCCTTTGCACGAGCTTCCGCCTCACGGGTAATCTTTTCGGCAACAGCATCAGCCTGAAGAATGGCCTCCTGTTTTGCAATCTCAGCAGGCACAATCTTTTCTGCCTTCAAAGAAGACTCCACCTTGCGTGCTTTAGCTTCTTCCACTTCCTTCTGTGCTATTTCACGGGCAGTCTGCACGGCAGCTTCCGAACGTGCTTCAGCTTCACCGGCCTGCTTGTCAGCATTGGCGCGAGTCACAGCCAGTTCAGCGTCAGACTGTGCCACAGCTTTCTGAGCTTCATTTCGTCCGATAGCAGCTTTCTTTCCGGCTTCTGCCTGTTTGATTTCCATGTCGGAGTTCAATTCGGCAATGCGGCTTTCCTTCTCAGTGTTGGCCTGTTCAATTTTGATATTCTTTTCGGCTTCCGCCTTTGCCACCTGTGATTCTTTTTCAGCATTGGCAATGGCTACCTGTGAGATTCTATCCTTATCCGCATTAGCCACAGAGATTTCCTGCAACTTCTTCGTTTCAGCAATGGCGATATCCTGGTCTTTGCGTGTTTCGGCAACTTTCGTTTCACGCTCCTTTATCTGGTTGGCAATCTTGATGGCACCCAGTTTCTCCTGTTCTTCTATATTTGCCTGAGCCTCATTCAACGCCTTACTTTCAGCTTCCTTACCCAAGTTGACAATATAATTGGCAGCATCACGAATATCACTGATATTGATGTTCATCAGATACAAACCGAATTTACGGAGTTCCGTATCGATGTTGTCCTTTACTTTGGAAAGGAATTTGTCACGGTCAGAGTTCAACTCTTCAATCGTCATATCGGCAATAACCAGACGCATCTGGCCGTATACAACATCCGTAATCAGATTCTGCTTATCATCTATTGATAGCCCCAACATACGTTCGGCGGCATTCTGCATGACGTCGTGATCGGTACTGATAGCTACAGTAATAGTAGTCGGCACATCCACACGAATATTTTGAGCAGACAAAGCTCCGGTTAGTTTACAGTCTATCTGCATCGGCTTCATGGACAGGAATTCGTAACCCTGAATAATCGGCCATACAAACGCGGCACCACCATGATACAACTTGGCAGACTTCTTATCACCGCCCGTTTTACCATATACTACCAGTACTTCGTCACTTTTACATTTCCGGTAACGGGAAAGGATACCAATGAAGGTAAGCAAAATAACCGCCACGAGTATGGCGGCCATAATCATCATTTCTTGTGTCATAAATCTATGTTTTTGAGTTTCGTTTTTATTGAATATACAGTGTTCCTTCCCTATAAGTCATGATAATGGTTTTGTCGCCCGTCTGATAAGACTTACTTGCTTCTGATATTACATCTATCTCGCGCATGGCTCCATCGCGGCTCACCTGTACAGTATATCTGCCATCCCCCTGTTTAAAGTAGATGGTACATTCTCGCCCTACAAGCTGTTCCGTCTTTTCCGTCTTATTCACCTGCTGCAACTGATAGGCTTTCTTATAGAGAAACCACACGGCAAATACGAAAAACAGACCAATCAGAATGGCAATGACATAACTCTGAATGTCAGTATTTCCAATCAGATACATGTACCAGCCGAAACCGATACCGAAATGTGTCAGTCCCTTAAAAGACACCATGCTGCTGATGTCGGCATCCACGTCTACATCCGCATCAATGTCTCCGAAGAAGATGGAAAGGATAAACTGTATCACAAAAATACCTGTTGTGACTACAGCGATAATCAGAAATATGTTACTGCTCATAGGAATTTGAATTATTGTGGTTTACGATATATTTAGATATATTATTCCAAATATACACATTTGCAGAACATGTGCAAAGAAACCGTTCTCTATTTAACAAAATTTTCTTGAAGGGGAACACAACATTACACAAAGATATTTGTTATGTTTGCGGACGCTATGATGAAACATCTGCACTATATATTCTTGTTTATGTGCCTCGCATTAGGAATGTCCGCCATTCTGCAAGAGGAACAGCCGGCACTTCGGATGCTTACCGAAGCCTCGGCAGATGCTTCTGTCACTCCTGCCCCAACGGGATGTTTCATCTCAATGTCAACCGATTACTTCTCGACCATTGCCCACCGCCCCTTCTTCAACGATGAAAATAATGAGCGTAAAATCAATGGTGTCCTTTTTCAGGAGAATTTCTACAATCAGGCCAGTGCTCCCTCAAAGCTGCTGAAACTAAAGATCCATCCATCTGTAGAACAGATGCAACGTATATTTTCCACCCATTTACCGGTGGAACAGAATGCCAGTCTTTCTTTCACTCCCAGCGCTATCCGTTATTCTTACGGGTATTACGTCTACGAGCTGAAACATATTCTGATTTAAACCGCCACCTTACTTATTACCAATCATTTTTCCGGAGGCATGCCATTGGCGTGTCTTTGATCAGTCTATTGTTTATTCACTTCTAAATTAATGCAATAACTATGCTCGATTTATTAATAGCCACCCTCGAAATGATGGGGCTTACATTCGTAATCGGCTTCTTCGTGGCCTTCATCATCAAAATGATTGCCTTTGCCGCCGACTCATTTGACTTCTACAGCTCACACCAGAAAGAGCTGCTTCGCCTGCGACGTCTGCGCAAACTGCGCCAGAAGGTAGAACTCATGATACGGGACATCCCCATGGAAGATAACGGACTTCTCGATGACAAACGCGAAGAGTTCAGCCGGGGAGTAAACCGGGAACTCACCGACTATCACGGATATTACCACGGAGTAAGCACCGGAGTTTCCAAAACCAACCTGGTAGATTACTACTACCCCGAAGATACACATATGATGTACCTGAATCAACAAGAAGAGATGCTATATCAAAAAAACAAGAAACACTCCGGCAAATCAGCCGATAAAACTAAATAAGAAACAGTATGGAAAATATAGATTTCGCAACCCTGTTCCAAGGTTTTGGAACGATGATGGAAAGTGGCTACCTGCTCGCGTCAGCCCGTGTATTTTTAATCCTTTTAGGTTTGCTGCTTATATATCTGGGCTGGAAGGGAGTGCTCGAACCTATGGTAATGATTCCGATGGGACTGGGTATGGTCGCCATCAATTGTGGAACACTTTTTATGCCGGACGGCACATTGGGCAACCTCTTTCTCGACCCGATGCTTTCGGACACGGACGACCTGATGAATACGATGCAGATAGACTTTCTGCAACCTGTCTATACGCTCACCTTCAGCAACGGATTGATAGCCTGCTTTGTGTTTATGGGTATAGGCACATTGCTGGATGTAGGCTTTCTGTTACAGAAACCTTTCGTCAGTCTTTTCCTGGCTTTATGCGCCGAACTGGGTACTTTCCTGACTATCCCCGTAGCTTCGGCTCTGGGACTGACCTTGCAGGAAAGTGCTTCCGTAGCCATGGTAGGCGGTGCAGACGGTCCTATGGTTCTGTTCACGTCACTGGCTCTTGCCAAACATTTGTTTGTACCTATCACCGTAGTGGCTTACCTGTATCTCGGACTGACTTATGGCGGCTACCCGTATCTGGTGAAACTCCTGGTTCCGAAACGCCTGCGTGCCATCAAGATGACTTCAAAGAAAGCTCCCAAGAATTATGATGCCAAAGTGAAACTGGCATTCTCGGCTGTACTGTGTGCGGTGCTGTGTTTCCTGTTCCCGGTAGCCTCACCGCTGTTCTTCTCCCTCTTCCTGGGAGTGGCTGTACGTGAATCGGGTATGAAGCATATCTATGATTTCGTCAGTGGTCCGCTGCTTTACGGTTCTACATTTATGCTGGGCGTATTGCTGGGTGTACTTTGTGACGCGCACTTGTTACTTGATCCGAAGATTCTGAAACTGCTGGTATTGGGTATAGTGGCATTATTGCTTTCCGGTATCGGCGGCATCATGGGTGGATACATCATGTACTTTATCAAGAAGGGAAATTATAATCCGGTGATCGGAATTGCCGCCGTCAGTTGTGTACCCACTACGGCTAAAGTGGCTCAGAAGTTGGTGAGCAAAGATAATCCGGACTCGTTTATCCTGGGAGATGCCTTGGGAGCGAATATTTCCGGGGTTATCACTTCGGCCATTATTACGGGTATTTATATTACGATTATCCCACATCTTTAAAGAGGTGAGGGAAAGTTGAACAGAGAGCAACTTGTTCATTTCGGACGGGTTATGAACTAAATGATAAATAATCTTTTAGACGCAGATGACACGGATGACGCGGATCTTTTTTTATAGCGCAGCCTTTTAAATCCGCGTTATCCGCGTCATCCGCGTCTAAAAAATAATATACCGAATGGCGCTAATCACTTATCACTAAACACTTTTGTTCTTTTCTTTTCCGGTATGAATATAATTTTAGGCGCGGATTACGCGGATTACACGGATTCTTTTTCTGTAATATAGTGTAATAGCGCAGCCATTAATCCGTGTTATCCGCGTAATCCGCGCCTAAATCATTATCAGCATTTAGCTCATTACTGTACCAAAAGGAATTTATTCCACCAATAAGTTTATCAGCTTTTAACCTGTGCGAGTCTGTAGTGATTGGTAAATACCCGCATATCCCAGCAGAATCCTCCTCTTCAAAATAGTATCATTAAACAGCAAAATCTAATCATGTCGGAAAAGGCATGTTCTGTACATTTGCACACAGAATAATTAAACCTTTAAACGTACATACCGATATGTTCAGACACATCCTTTATTATGTAACTTCAGTCTTCCTTTTACTTCATCCGTACGTCTGTTATTCCACTGATTACAAACCGGATAAGGAGACAGAAAAGCGTATCGAGGCACTCCTCGAAAAGATGACACTGGAAGAGAAGATAGGGCAAATGAACCAATTGCACTGTGAGAACTTCCCATACCTTAAAACTGAAACACGCAAGGGCAGAGTAGGCTCCGTGATGAGCATAACCGACCCAAACATCTTCAATGAAGTACAACGCATTGCCGTAGAAGACTCCCGCCTCGGTATTCCGCTTATCAACGCCAGAGACGTGATACACGGATTCAAAACCATCTTCCCTATACCTTTGGGGCAAGCCGCCAGTTTCAATCCGGAGATTGCGGAAACCGGTGCCCGGATTGCCGCGACCGAAGCTTCCGCTGCAGGAATAAGATGGACATTCGCCCCCATGATAGATATCACTCATGATCCTCGCTGGGGACGTATAGCCGAAGGATTCGGAGAAGACCCGCTTCTCGTCTCTCAAATGGGCGTTGCAGCGATAAAAGGTTTTCAGGGGAGTAGCCTAAACCACCCGACCTCCATTGCTGCCTGCGCCAAACACTTTGCCGGATATGGTGCTTCGGAAGGAGGCAGAGATTACAACTCTACCTACATCACCGAACGCCAATTCCGCAACCTTTATCTCCGCCCTTTTGAAGCAGCCGTCAATGCCGGAGCAGCCACCCTGATGACGGCATTCAACGATAATGATGGTATCCCCTCTTCAGCCAATCCTTTCCTGTTGAAGGATGTGCTCCGCAATGAGTGGAATTACCGGGGCACGGTAGTATCGGACTGGGCATCCGTCTCCGAAATGATCCGCCACGGATTCTGCGAGGACGAGAAGGAAGCGGCACTGAAAGCCACAAATGCAGGGACCGATATAGAGATGGTGAGCGAAACCTATATCAAGCATCTCCCTCAATTGATAAAAGAGGGAAAAGTTTCCATGGAAACCATCGACAATGCGGTAAGAAACATTTTGCGATTGAAGTTCCGGTTGGGATTATTCGAACATCCATACATTGCCGACCAAAGAAAAGAGACATTCTATCGCCCCGATTTCCTGGAAGCGGCGCAGACAGCGGCCGAACAATCGGCTGTTTTATTAAAGAACGAAAGGGGAACTTTACCCATTCAGAGCAACATAAAGACAATTCTCGTAACCGGACCATTGGCGGACGCACCCCATGAGCAATTAGGCACCTGGGTGTTTGACGGTGATGCCTCATACTCGCAAACGCCTCTACAAGCATTGCGCCGGACAAGTGGCGACAGCATCAAAGTGCTATATGCCCCGGGATTGAACTATTCACGCGATACGGTCACCAGCCAATTCAATAAAGTAGTGGAATTAACCCGGGAAGCGGATCTTATTCTTGCTTTCGTAGGCGAAGAAGCCATACTTTCCGGTGAGGCGCATTGCCTTGCCAACCTGAATTTGCAAGGGGCGCAATCCAGGTTACTGCACCGTTTGTCCGAAACGGGAAAACCGCTGGTTACAGTAGTCATGGCAGGGCGACCGCTTACCATCGGACGGGAAGTGAATATCTCGGATGCACTGCTCTATGCTTTCCATCCCGGAACAATGGGCGGTCCCGCACTGGCAAACCTTCTTTTCGGCAAGGTTGTGCCTTCCGGCAAATTACCCGTAACCTTCCCAAAGGAAACCGGACAAATCCCCATCTACTACAACCACACCAGCACCGGACGCCCGGCAAGCGGAAGTGAAAAGAATATCTTTACCATCCCTGTGGGTGCCGAACAAACTTCTTTGGGGAACACCTCTTTCTACCTGGATGCAGGCAAAGATCCCCTATTCCCATTCGGATATGGCTTATCCTATACAACATTTGCATACAGTAATCTGCAATTATCCTCCACTCAATATACCCGGAATGAAGTAATTATCATTACCTTTGACCTAACTAATACCGGCAGAACGGACGGTACCGAAATAGCGCAACTCTATTTCCGCGACCTGGCAGCATCCGTGACCCGGCCGGTAAAGGAACTGGCTGCTTTTGAGCGTATTCATCTGAAAGCCGGAGAGACACGGCACATACGGATGGAGCTACCGGTAAAGCAGTTATCCTTCTGGAACTATGCGATGGACTATTGTGTAGAGCCCGGAAAGTTTGATTTGTGGATAGGAGGCAACAGCCGGGAAGGATTAAAAGCGACATTCAACATAACTCAATAACTAACAGTCATGAAAAAACCGAATTTGAACATGAAGCGAGCGTCACTACTGACCTCATCACTCTTGTGCAGCGCCCTGCTAATAGCCGTTCCTCTCCGGAAAGAGTTGAACGAAGGCTGGCAATTCAAACAAGCCCGGCTAAGCAACTGGTATCCCGCCACCGTTCCCGGAGTGGTGCACACCGACTTAATAAACAACAAGATCATCGAAGATCCCTTCTTCCGCCTCAACGAACGCGGTATGCAGTGGATAGATAAGGAAGACTGGATCTACCAGACCTCCTTCCAACTGACTCCCGAAATAATGGAGAGGCAGAATATAGACCTCGTATTCAAAGGACTCGACACTTATGCAGACGTATATCTGAACGAAAAGAAAATACTGGAGACCAACAACATGTTCCGTGAATGGAAAACAGACATAAAGGCGGAACTGAAACCCGGAGAAAATATCCTGAAAATCTATTTCCATTCTCCCATCAAGGTGGACATCCCCAAATGGGATGCACTGCCCTACCATTACGAAGCCAGTAACGACCAGTCCGAAAACGGTGGGATATTCGACAAGAAAGTCAGCGTATTTGCCCGCAAAGCCGGTTATCATTACGGCTGGGACTGGGGACCTCGCTTAGTGACCTCCGGCATTTGGCGTCCTGTATACATTGAAGCATGGAACGACGCCCGACTCAGCGATGTCTTCATCCGTCAACAGGAAGTCAGTAAAAGCCGTGCATCCATCGTGGGAGAAATAGAAGTTCAATCGGACAAGGAAATAGACGAAGCCACCCTTACGGTGACTGATGCCGCTTCCGGCAGAGTAATGGCAGGCAAAACCGTTTCCCTCCACAAAGGAAACAATAAGATTTCCCTTCCGTTTATCATCCGGAATCCCCGATTGTGGTGGAGTAACGGACTGGGTGAGCAGCATTTATATGACTTCCGTACTGCGCTTACCATCAATAACGAAACATCCGACATTCAGAGCACAAAAGTGGGTATCCGCTCGCTGAAGATCATCAACCGCCCGGACAAGGATGGAAAGACTTTCTATGTGGAACTGAACGGCGTCCCCGTCTTTGCCAAAGGTGCCAACTACATTCCGCAAGACAACTTCCTGCCACGCGTCACACCGGAACAGTACGAAAAGACAATCCTTGACGCCGCCAATGTCAACATGAACATGCTTCGCATCTGGGGCGGCGGCATTTATGAGAATGACCTGTTCTATGAACTCTGCGACCGCTACGGCATCCTTGTCTGGCAAGATTTCATGTTTGCATGCAGCCTCTACCCCGCTGAAGGGGAATTACTGGAGAATATCCGCCAGGAAGCCATCGACAATGTGAAACGTCTGCGAAACCATGCCTGTATCGCCCTCTGGTGCGGAAATAACGAATGTAATGACGCCTGGTTCAACTGGGGTTGGCAGAAACGATACAAAGCGCAGAATCCGGAATATGAAAAGAAGATCTGGAAACAGTTCACCGATCAGTATTACGTCACCCTTCCCGAAGTTGTGAAGGAATACGCACCCGAGAGCTTCTATTGGCCTTCTTCCCCGTTCGCCCGTGAAGACGGCGGCAGCGATGACCACAACGGCGACCGCCACTACTGGGATGTGTGGCATGGTAAAAAGCCCATCGAGACGTACAACAAAGAACGAAGCCGTTTTTTCAGCGAATATGGCTTCCAATCCTTCCCCGAATTTGAATCCGTGAAGCGCTACGCTCCCTGTGAAGAGGACTGGGATATCTATTCGGAAGTCATGATGTCCCATCAGCGCGGAGGCATGCACGCCAACCAACTGATTGAGACTTATCTGCTGAACGAATATCGCAAACCCAAAAACTTCGAAGCCTTCCTCTACATGAACCACGTGCTGCAAGGAGATGCCATCAAAACAGCCATCGAGGCACATCGCCGGGATATGCCCTACTGCATGGGAACGCTCTTCTGGCAACACAACGACTGCTGGCCCGTGGCTTCCTGGGCAAGCCGCGACTACTACGGTCGCTGGAAAGCGCAGCATTACTTTACCCGCAAGGCTTACCGTGACATCCTCGTTTCTCCCATCACCGACGAAGGCGAAGTATTGAACATCCAGGTGGTTTCCGACCGCCTCAAATCCTGCAACGGCACGCTCCAGGTAGAAGTTATGAAACTGACAGGAGAGAAAGTGAACAGTTACAAACGAAATATAAAGATAGACGCCAACAGTAGCCAGACGGTATTCTCGGTTCCTTTGGGTGAAGCCTTAAAAAATACACCTAAAGAAGATGTATTCGTTCATGCCGTCCTGCTGACCGACAAAGGGAAAAACAGTTATGCCAATAACTACTTCCTCGTGAAACAGAAAGAAGTGAACTATCCCAAAGCTGCTATCACTTCGAGCATAGAGCCCATCGAAGGCGGTTTCGAACTGACCCTCAACAGCGACAACTTTGCCCGTGCCGTATTCATAACCATCGGCGATGTGGACAGTTCATTCAGCGACAATTACTTCGATATATTGCCCGGCGGTTCTGTGAAAGTGAATGTCTATACCGATTTACCGCAGCCTGCATTTAAAAAACAATTAAAAGTTATTTCCCTGAGCGACGAATACTAATCCATTCGTACTTTTCCATTCGCATATTCCGCATCGCTTAATTCTCCCTGGCTTCCCAATCGCCATCACCCGTATTCAGGTGATGATGATTGGGAAGCTTTTTCATTGTAAGGAATTAAGAACGCGGTATTCGCTCATTGATACAAGCATTGAAAGAAGATCGATTGGCTACTTTATATTTTTTTCTACCTAATCTTACTTGTTATTATTGCCTAATAGAAATTCGGTTTACTATAGTATATCTTTTGAATAACTATAGTAAACCGAAAGAGGTTGTGTCAAAACGTTGGCACAACCTTTTTCTATAATTTATAGTCCTGTTATCT